>Ga0316189_10003395_pt1 | contig 15465 bp, 14 predicted proteins | sample LowCovwburrow_MG_FD_204930 | JGI IMG/M metagenome (GOLD analysis project Ga0316189, IMG submission 204930) | Coastal sediment microbial communities from Maine, United States - Lowes Cove worm burrow | ecosystem: Environmental > Aquatic > Marine > Coastal > Sediment | place: USA: Maine... | reverse complement strand
CGCAGTTCGACAATGTCGTGGTCGGGCTTGCGCTGCAAAGCGGTATCAACGTCGATAGTAAGGCGAATAACCAGGGCTGGTTTTTGCTCTGCCATCCACTCGTACATACTCTGCTCTTGACGCGCAAACTTGCGCACCAGCCAGTTGTCCGTGCGATGCACTGTGAGGCCAGGGCCGTCGTAATTAAAACCGGGAACCTCGACCTGTGGATAGCGATCTGCAATGACCTTAACGCCACGCCGCGCCAGGCGTATCACCCGCAGCAATTGCGCCGCACGCCACAGGGACAACATATACATGATTAACGCGGTACCCAGACCAGGCAGTTTTTTCTCCATATCCAGGGCGCGGTTGGCCTTCTTGTGCAGGTTGTCCTCGAGCTTGACGCCAATAAAGGGTAGCGCCTTGATTTTATCGCCCATTTCGCCCGAGACCAGGCCCAGATAGCGTCGCTCAGCCGGGCCCTTCTCGCGCAGACTGGCCAACAGATCATGGGTCAACGTGGTTTTTCCAGTGCCATCACAACCGATTATGGCGAAAACCCCCGGCAGCGGTACCTGCTTTTCGCTGGAGCGGGTCAAGAAATCAAGCATAGCGCGCTCGTTATCACTCTAAGAGCAGCAGTTTAGCATGATGAGAGGACACCGAGTGGTCAACAAAGTGAAGTCAGCCTTGTAATGGATCGACAGCAGCGTTGGCGGCAATCAACGCCGCCTCAAGCACCTGATCATAGGGATCAAGTCCGCTGAGATCAAGAATGTGCGCGCCGTTGAAGTCCAGCTTGGGAATGATATCGACCTTGTCCTGCAACATCGAAAGCTTATGATCCGGTTTGCGCTGGTGGGCGGTATCGGCGTCGATATTGAGCCTGATCACCAGCGCCGGAACATGGCTTGCCATCCACTGGTAAAGCCGCTGTTCGCGCGCCGCGAGTTTTCGTCCCAGCCAGCTCTCCACGTTCACCGCACCAAGGCCGGCACCATCGAAATAAAAGCCGGGCACTTCTGCCTGGGGGTAGCGGTCGGTGATCACCACCGCACCGCGGCGAGTCATCCTCAGCATGCGGCGAAACTTGTGCGCACGCCAATGGGACAGTATATAAATTACCAGTGTGGTAGCGGTATCCGGGCCGGTTGCCTTGCCGCTGTGCGCCCGGTTCGCCTTGGCCACCAGGTAACGACCCACTGGCGCCCCTATTATCGGAAGGTTTCTTATCCATTCGGCGATGTTTCCCGACGATTGGCCAAGATAGAGCCATTCGACGGGGCCCTCCACCTGCAATGTGGCACACAGGTCTTCACTCAGTGTGGACTTGCCCGCCCCATCACAGCCAGTTACGGCAATAACGCGGGGAAGGGGTTGGTGGTCGGGTAAGGATGAGGCAGAAACTGACAGGCGAAATAACCAGAATTATTCTTTATAACGGCGCAGTCTACGGCAATTTTTTCTCTATATCCATTGCCCGGATAAACACACGTTAGATGCTCGCACGGCCGGCTCAAACCATCGGCAGGGTAGCTTCCGGAACTGCCCATATGCCGCCCTGCCAGTGCCGCGCATAACGGCCGGCACAGCTGGACCAGCATCTTACAAAGAACCCGCGCTCTGCTATAATCCCCGCCACTTTTACAATAGCTCACCAGGCACAGGGCAGCTGGCACCTCCCGCCACCCGCTCACGGCTTTCAAGGCGTCATACCCATGTATCACCAACTAGAACTCGCCAGGAGCGGCAAAGCGCTGTTTAAAATACGCGGAAAATACCTGAAGTATGTGGGTATTCTCAGCGTGATAATTGCTTATTTTCATGGCGCGATGGGCCCATTTGACTCCAACGGCGCCAACCTCGCCTGGTTCTGGGCCGCATTTGGAATTGCCGCGGCCGGCGCATTGCTGCGCATTGTCACCAGTGGCCATGCGGCACTGGGCACGTCAGGCTCCAACAAAGTTGCTGCCGTAGCCCCTGAACTCAACACCACCGGACCCTACTCCCTGGTGCGCAACCCGCTGTACCTGGGCCGCATACTCAACTTCACTGGTATCGCCATGCTGTCTGGCAGCTGGGAGTATGGCGCCCTGGTATTTTTCGTCTGCATCCTGGTGTACGAGCGCATTTCGGTCTATGAGGAAGAATTTTTACGCGAGGAATTTGGTGATGCACATTCCGAGTGGGCCGAGGAAGTGCCCTTTCTTATGCCGCGCCTGCGCGGCTGGAAAAAGCCCAAGTACCCCTTCTGGATACGCCGCTGCATCAAACGGGAGGAGAAAAAAATCATCTGGCTGGTGACCGTGGTCGCCGCCTGCGATTTCGCCCAACGCGGATTCGATCCCGGCCAGTTGCCCGACAACCTGTTCTGGTACTACCTCTGGGCCACAAGCCTGCTGGCCTACATGATAAGTCGCGGTTTACGCTATTTCACCAGCACTTACGACGGCATATCCTGATGTCGAGTGATGCCTCTGCCCTGCCACCACTGATAGCGATTGTCGGTTGCGACGGCTCGGGTAAATCTACAGTCAGTGAAACCGTACTGGAGTGGGTCAGGGGTTACGGTCCTGCCGCCGCTGCCCATCTTGGCAAACAGCAGGGCAATACCGGCCGCTCACTCGCCAATCTCCCAGTCGTCGGCGGATCGCTTGGGGGCTTTATAGAGCGCAAGGCTTCCACCGTGCGCAAGTCCCGCACCAAAAACAAGTCCCCCGACACCTTCCCGGCGCTGGTCATGTATGCCTTCACTCTCAGGCGTATAAGACGCTTTCGCCGGATGCTGGCACTGCGCCGCAAAGGCATGATTATTATCGCAGATCGCTATCCGCAACTGGATTTTCCCAGCGCTTTCGATGGTCCCGACATGTCCGTAAATGCCGACGGCAATCGTTTTGTGCAGTGGTTGGCGCAGCGCGAACAAAAAGCTTTTGAGTGGATGACCAGTCACCGGCCCGACCTGGTTATACGGCTGAACGTTGACCTGGACACCGCCTTCGCACGCAAGCCGGACCATCGCCGGGAGGCACTGGCCAGGAAAATTGAGATCACACCACAGCTGACTTTTAATGGCGCACATATTGTAGAAGTAGACGCTACTCGACCACTGGCTGAGGTGGTGGCGGCCGCAGAAGCGGCTGTGACAGATACCCTGACCGCGCGCGGCTATCAACGTTCGCAAACCTAGTACAAACCCGGGGCCCTGAGCCAGGGCAACCACAATTGCCTTGCACAATGTACTATAGTTCGTAGAGCCCCCGATTCCAGCTTGGCTATAGCGAAGGACAGACCATGAAATTTCGTCATCTGCTCGTGTTGTTCACCGTGTTGTCAGGCGCCAGTTTCCCGACCTATAGCGACAGCGAAGACACCTGGGACGATATCAGCAATGTGGGGGTCTATTCACTGATAGGTACCGCCCTGATTCTACCCACAGTACGCGATGACTGGGAGGGTTTGCGCCAGGCGGCCTACAGTATAGGTTCCGGCGCGGCCATCGCCCTGGTGGGGAAAACGCTGATCGACGAGGAGCGCCCGGACGAGAGCGGCGATGACAGTTTCCCTTCCGGGCATACGACCAATGCATTTTCCTCGGCTACCACACTGCATCGCCGCTATGGCTGGCAGATAGGCGTTCCGGCGTACGCCGTGGCGACCCTTACCGGGATTGGACGTGAACGCGCAAGAGAGCACCACTGGTACGACGTGGTCGCCGGTGCGGTGATCGGCACTGCCACCGGCTGGTTTTTCACCGACCCGTTCGATGACCAGGTACAGTTGATACCCTGGGCCGACAGCACCGGTGGCGGTGTGACCCTGTCAATGCGCTGGTAAGAATCCCGTGGCGCCCCAGGAGTCATTGCGTATCTACACGGCTGCGGGCGAACCGACCGATACCTTTAAACCCAGGGCAGAGGTACATCGCGATGGCGATTGGCATGCGACCGTGCACCTGTGGGTGCTTAATTCGTCCGGTGAATTACTCTTCCAGAAAAGATCAGAGGACGCTGAACTGCATCCTGGACTGTGGGACGTCAGCGCTGCGGGCCATGTGGTGGGTGATGACTCACTTGAGGTAAGCCTGGAACGTGAATCGCTGGAAGAGCTGGGAGTAACCGTCTCAGCGAAGGATGCCGAATGGCTATTCACCCTGCAAACACAATTACATACTGAAACATTGCATGAACGGGTATTTCAACATATCTACCTTATGCATAAGGATATTGCCCTCAGCGAGCTGCACCTGCAGCAAGATGAAGTGACCGCAGTCGCGTGGCACCATCACGCACTGCTAGAGCGATTGGTCCAGGACCCCGCCGGGTATGTGCCGCGAACCGAGGAATACGGCCGGTTATCAGCCTACCTGCGGGCGAACCCCTGACCTGCAACCCGCGAATCGCTCACCGGGGTCACAAGTGGAGTGCCTGCTGGTCCAGCGCAATTCACTCCGGCAGTTCGAATACGTAAAGCGCCTGGCCGTTGGCCGGTTGGTAGATCTGCGGGCTTACTGTGGCGGTCAGGGCGCGGAACACGCCGATACCGGTGGGGACGGCCACGTATTGCCTGCCCTTGACGCTGTAGGTGATGGGGTAGCCATGCAGCGGAGCCGCCAGCCGCGTGCGCCACAACCGTTCGCCGTTCAACACATCGTAGGCGCTGAAATAGCGATCCACGTCGCCGATAAATACCAGTCCACCCCCGGTCGTCAGTGCCCCGGTCAGGAACATGGCGCGCTGCTCCACGCTCCATTTTTCCTGCAGGGTCTTCACGTCCCAGGCAGCCAGCCGGCCCAGCTTGCCATCCACGCCAGGCATCGGGTAGGTACGGGAGTCGCCGCCGTAGCCGCCAGACCCGGGTTCAAGCGCCACCTTGCGGCCCACCATGTCGGAACACAGCTGGTGCAAGGGGATGATCAGCGCGCGGCTTTGCGGACTGTACGCCATAGACTGCCAGTTATGGCCGCCGTAAATGCCGGGGCAGGCACTCACTGTATCCCCGATCCCGGCGTTGATGATGTCCTCGCGGTAGCGAACTCGCCCGGACTCTGCATCTATCGACTCATAAATGGTCTGTACCTGGGTTTCCGCCAGGGCGATAAAGTCACCGCTGGCGGCATCCAGCTGCCACAAAATACCGTCTTTACCAATGGTGTAGAGACGCTTTTGGCCATCCACTTCGACGATGACCCGCTCGAAGCCAACCTCCATGTCGATGGTCTCGCCCGGTACATGCTGGAAATGCCACGCGATCTTCCCGGTGCGTGGCTCTATAGCCAGTGTGGAGTTGGTATACAGGGCGGCATCGCGCGCCGACATGCCGCGGCTGGCCGCCACCCAGGGCTTGGCCTGGGAGGTACCGATAAAGAACAGGTCCAGGTCGTGGTCGTAGCTGCCGGCGATCCAGCTATCGCCCCCGGCACGTAGCTCCGGCGGCATATCCGCCCAGGTCTCATTCCCCGGTGTACCCGGCAGTGCGATAGTCGAGGTGCGCCACAGCTCTTCACCGGTGTCCGGGTTGTGGCCGGTAATAAAGCAGCCATCCGCGGTAAACAACTCACAGCCGTTAATGCCGCTGAGCACTACCCCGCCACCGACAATCGGCCCGGCAGTGTGGGTGTAGGCCTCGCGGTAATCCGCTTTGGGGGTGCGCCACACCTGCTCACCGGTACGGGCGTCAATAGCAACGATGGCCGCGTCATACGTAGCCAGGAAAAGCTTATCCCCGTAGATGGCGATGTTGCGCACCGGTCCACCCAGGGTCCTGGCCTCGGGCGGGAACCTGTAACGATACTCCCAGATCACCTCCCCGGTATCAGCTGCCACGGCCTGGATGATATTGCCCGGGTGGGTCAGGTACATGATGCCATCGTGCACCAGCGGGGTGACCTGGTTGCTCCCGTCGTGCATCGCCAGTGCCCAGGCCAGGCGCAGTTCCTGCACGTTGTCGCGATTGACCTCGTTCAGCGGGCTGTAGCCCTGTCCATCCCGGGTGCGGCGCCAGCTCAACCAGTCAGGCGCTGGGGGATTTGCCAGCATGGCCTCGGTGACTGGCTCGAAGTTCTCCACTGGACGGTTGGTAAACCCGGATTTGCTGCGCGCCGCCTCGTCGATCGTATCGGCAGAGCCCCAACTCTCCAACGCCTCGCCAGGTTTGATCGCGATCAACTCTCCGGTCGCGATAGCAACGGGAGCATCCGCGCTCAAGACCTGGGGCAGCTCCAGCCCGTTGCTACGCAACAGGTAAGCCACTACCGCCAGATGCTGACTTTCGCTGAGAGAGTCAGCGCCACCGGGGGGCATATTGGCCTGGTTGTAGCGCAGTAACGCAGTGGAGTTGCGATCCCCCCAGTGCTCCGCAAAGGCCTCGCCTCGCAGCATCGCCCCGTGGGCGGATCCCCGCAGCGTCATCGCGTGGCAGTTGGAGCACTGGGCGTTATACAGCGCTTTCCCCGATGCGAGCTGCGCAGAGAGCGCATCATCGGACCAGGCCGCCGCAGGAATTAACGCTAGAGGGCCGATGGTTAGCGCCAGGCACAGCAGTCGACGAATCCAGTGGTGCACAGCATAGCCCTCTTTTGCTTGTTTAGAACAAGGAAGTTGCATGATAGCAACAAAACAATACCCCCGCATTGGAAACATTCTGCGGCTGTATCCAGGGGCGAAAGAGCGAAAGAGCGAAAGAGCAATATTTATGCTTCCGACTGAACCGGCCCGGCAGAAAAAACGATTATTTATTCTGCAATTCCTGTACAATGCGCGCCCGGAATATGCCCCGGGCTACTCACCACTGGAAACCACCATGCGCATCATCCGCCTGATCCTCGGCAAGCTAATCCTGCTCTTTAACTGGGTATTCACCCCCAGGGGGGTTACACGGGATGCCGCGTCACAGGCCAACATTGACGCACAGACTGCCGGCCTCAAACTCTACCAGTACGAGGCCTGCCCCTTCTGTGTGAAGGTGCGGCGGGAGATGAAGCGGCAATCACTGCATATTGAGACCCGGGATGTGAAACGCTCGGAATCCGCTCGCGAGGAGCTGCTGGCGGGGGGAGGAAGCCTGAAGGTGCCCTGCCTGCGTATAGATGAGGGCGAGCGCGAGCCCCAGTGGATGTATGAGTCAAAGGAAATCATCCAGTATCTGGAAAGACGCTTTGTGACGGCTTGATTGCCGCTTAGTAACCCAGGCAAAGGATTGCAAACAAACCAACTTAATCGGCCAAAAGATCAACATAGGCAACTGCACAGGAGCACATGAATGCTGACTACCAAAAATCTTGAAAAACTTATCGAACTGGAAGAACGCCTCAGGGCGGAGTATCAGGAGCAACTTGATGCCAAGTCCGCCGAGATTGAGAGCGGCGCGAAAGAAAATGAAGAACAAAAGGCCACAATAGCCAGGCAACTGGAGCAGATCAGCAGCCTTTCCACAGAAGCGTCGGCCAACAAGCGAGTAGCGCAACAGAATCGCGAATTACACCAGCGCTGTGAGAATCTTAAAGAAGAGATTGAAGCACAGAAGAAGCGCTTGAAGACATTGCAAAAAGACCTTGCCGATGAGCGCACGGAAGTAAAGACGCTGAAGCAGTTTGATCCCGCCAAGATGAAAAAGAATCTCGACGCCAACAAGAAGAAACTCGCGGAGAAAACAACAGCCAACGATCTGCTGCAGAAATCTCTGAGTAAGACCAAGACTGAAAAGGCAGAACTGCAGCGTCAGGTCCAGGAACTGGAAACCAAGCTGGCTGAATTTGAGCCCAGTGAAGAAGTAGCAGTTGAAACGGAAGAAGCTGCAGCCTGAACTCTAAACTCGCAAGGGTCAGTACGCCCTGAAGGGCCCGGCGGTCCTGCTGACCCTGCGCGTGCGGTCGGCAGGGTGCAGGGTCTCACCCTGCCAGGGGCCAGTTAAGTCCTGGAATCCTTGATGTACATGGCAGTGCCATTTCTCAATTCGACCTTGAACAATTCAGTAGCTCTTATCAAATCACTGATTTTTCGATAGCCGTAGTTAATCGAGGAAAAGGAGCTATTGTTATTGGATATGTAGCTCGCCACCTGCCCCATGTTAGCCCAGCCATCATCATCTGAGGCCTGCTGCACGGCTGTTCTCAGCAGCCTGATCAGTGAAGAGTTCTGGCGCAACTGGGACTTGGTCTTCTTCGCGGGCGCATCCGCCCCCTCCTCTTCACTCTCCTGTGAACCGACCAGGTTTTCAATGTAAATAAACGGCGAACAGGAGTCCACGAAGGGTTTCGGTGTTTTCTTTTGCCCGAAGCCATACACGGGAAAACCGCTCTCCAGTATTCTCAATACCAGGGGTGTAAAGTCGCTGTCACTGGTCATCAGGGCAAAGGCGTTTACATTGCCGCTATAGAGCAGATCCATGGCATCTATAATCATCGCGGAGTCTGTGGCATTTTTGCCCTTGGTGTACGCGAACTGCTGCATGGGCCTGATAGCATGGGGGTGTAATTTATCCGCCCAACCTGAGAGTGACGGACTGTTCCAATCCCCGTGGGCATGGCGGACGTTCACCGTGCCATGTTTTGCCAATTCCTCCAGCACGCTTTCAATAGCCGTGTGGCTGACGTTATCACAGTCAATCAACAGCGCGATTCTTTTAGATTCCTGCACAAATATCCCCAATTAGCGGCCTGACGAACCGGGCAATAGCACACCAGGTCGTCTGCAAATACTGTAACAACAGGCTGGTTCCTACAGCTTAACGAATCTGCTTGTGCCAGTTACTGATCAGCTTCTCGACATCTATTTCCCGGCCGCCGGTCCGCCATTTGCCAGCGTAGTCGACATCGGTTGAGTTGGGTGGCGGGTCCGGCAGGTCGATCTTGAAGCGCACCGGCATCGGCACTGCCTCGCCCAACGCTACCGCTTCACCCTTGGACAACGAGGTCAGCGCGGCGAAGGTTCCGCGTGCCGCTTCGGGCACCATGGAACGCACGTACTCCTGATCTTCAGGGTTGGATATGCGCAGGCAGATAAAAGAACTGCACTGGGCCAGGACAGTCTCCGACACATCGTGCGGCCGCTGGCTCACCACGCACAGGCCGACGCCGTATTTACGACCATTCTTGGAGATTCTCTCCATTGAGCGGCGCGCTTCCCTGAAACGCGGAATATCTTCACGGGGGATGTACTCGTGCGCCTCTTCGCAGATGAGAAAAATAGGAAACTCACGACACAGCGGATTCCAGAAATTAAATTCGAAGGCGAGCCTGCCGATCTGGGCAGTCACCATGGGGACCACGTCGAAGGGCACGGCGCTGAGATCCAGTACGGTCACATTGGCACGCGGCTCTCCCAGACCGACGATGTCTTTCATCAGGTCTGCCAGTGATTCGGTCGAGGTGCGCGTTTTTGGCTTCATCAGGAAGTCGTAGCGCGTATCATTAAGCATGCTGTTCAGCCGCACCAACATCTGGTTGAACCTGCCAAACAGCGGTGACTTGGTCTTGCCAAAGTTGGTGGTTTCTGAATTGGTCTGCTCGATCATTTCAGCAAATTCACTCATAGAGTAATACACCGGAGAATCTACCGTGATATGACCCAGATCCAGGTGCTCGTTGGTTTCTCGCTTCAGCCTCATCAGGATTGAGCGCAGGTACGAAATCTGGATCGAGGCATTTTCATCCGCAGGGTCAATGATCAGGTCACACAGCTCCGAATAGGTCATCAGCCAATAGGGAAATTCCACAGAATGGGCATTGAGGCTGCGTACCTTATCCTGAGGAAAGGGTGAGCTGAGAGCGATGCCATCCACTTCCTTGTCAGAGTATTCGCCGTGCATATCGAGCAGGATAATGTGCGCGTTGGGCATACTGCGTAAAGCCGACTGCATCAGGCTGGTTACCGTCCAGGATTTTCCCGAGCCACTTTGTCCCAGAATTGCCGCGTGGCGACCAAAGAATGCCGAGGCATCCAGGTGCACATCAATAGTGTCAAAAGATGCCAGGTGACCCACCTTGTACTCAACATCACCATGGGCGGAAAAAATGTGCTCCAGATGCTCCTGGGCGACCAGGTGAACTTCATCGCCAATGTTGGGGAAACGCGAGACGCCCCGGGTAAATGTGCCGTTCGAGCTAAGCTCGCCCAGGGGCGTCAGACGGGCCATGTGCGCTGCCTGGCCCTGCCGGTCAGCCACGCTGTAACTGCGCTCCACCATCACCAGGGTCTGCACAGTGGACTGCTTTACCATGAGGTAGGAACCAACCTGGCCTATTCTCGCGCCGTTGACCCCGGAGGCACCGCCAGCAACAGCCTCGCCCCCGGATATCAGCCTCGAAGTGAAATATTCCCCGGTGACATCGGCCAGCAGCCCGATTTTGCTACTACTTGTATTCGACATTCCTGACGACTCTCCCCTATTATTTTAGTTACCGTTTCCACGGCACATCGCTATCGGATAACTTATCAGTACGCTCACACAAGCTCAAGTTAACTGCTGCAAGCCGGTAAAAGTTGTTAAAGTTCAGCTGAGCAGCCGGCACAGTAGAGGCCTGTAGATGTATCTGGTCCACCGGGATCATACCCTGTTACACTGCCGCCCCCAGCCTTCCTTTAATGATCCCCAAGTTGAGTAATCAGTCTTTCTCCAGCCTGCCACTGCCTCCGGCCCAACTCACTAACCTGGAGAGCCTGGGCTATCTGGAAATGACTGCCATACAGGCGGCTGCCCTGCCCCAGGCACTCGCGGGTGTGGATTTAATCGGCCAGGCTAAAACCGGCAGCGGTAAAACTGCCGCATTTGCCCTGCCATTACTCACCAGGATCAACCCGCGAGACTTTGGCACCCAGGCACTGATTCTTTGCCCTACGCGGGAGCTGGCCTCACAAGTCGCCAGTGAAATCCGCCGCCTGGCCCGCTACCAGCAGAACATCAAGGTGGTCACCCTGGTGGGCGGACAGTCTATTGGCCCACAGATCGGGTCGCTGGAGCATGGGGCGCATGTGGTGGTGGGCACGCCCGGGCGCATCAAGGATCATTTGCGCAAGGAGACCCTATCGCTGGAGCGCGTCAATACGCTGGTGCTGGATGAAGCCGATCGCATGCTGGAAATGGGCTTTGTCGATGACATCGAAGCCATTATTGGCAAGACCCCGGCAACCAGGCAAACACTGCTGTTCTCGGCAACCTTTCCGGAGAATATCCTGAAGTTGAGCGCGCGCTTTCAAACGACCCCACAGCGCGTGAGTGTCGAGTCGCTGCATGACGGCCAGCACATCGACCAACAGTTTTTTATCTGCCAGAAGAATGATCGGCTGGCGGCGCTGGTAAAACTGCTGGCGCACTTCCAACCCTCAGCGGCCGTGGTGTTTTGCAATACCAAACAGCTGGTGCGCGAGGTCTGCGAGCACCTCAACCGGTCCGGCATTCACGCCGAGGCCCTGCACGGAGACATGGAACAGCGCGACCGCGACCAGGTGCTGATCCAGTTCAAACATCTCAGTTGCAGCGTACTGGTCGCCACCGACGTGGCCGCCCGGGGGCTGGACATCGATGATCTGCCGGCCGTGGTGAACTTTGAATTGCCGCGCAATGCCGAGGTTTACGTGCACCGCATAGGGCGCACCGGGCGCGCTGGCAAAGAGGGTCTGGCGCTTAGTCTGTTCGCCGATTCAGAACGCTACAAGTTGCAGAGCATCGGCGATTACCTGCAGCAGGAACTGCACTATGAGGCCATTGAGCAGGTTCCCGTGTCTGCTGCAGGCTTACCCCCGCCCGCATTTGTCACCCTGTGCATCCATGGCGGGCGCAAACAGAAGATCCGCGCAGGTGACATTCTGGGCGCCCTCACCGGTGAAGCCGGAATAGACGGCAAGGCGGTGGGCAAGATTACTGTCACAGACTATTCCACCTATGTCGCCATCACCCACAATGAGGCGGATAAAGCCCTGGGGCGCCTGCTCAATGGCAAGATCAAGGGGCGTAAATTCAAGGTCCGCAAGCTCTAGGTAGTCGCTACCGCAATTGGATTATTACCACAGAGCGGGCTCGACCTGGCGTCCCTTATCCTCTACAGTGCGCCCCCTCTCCCAGTATCTTCTTCAGTAACCCCCAAACCACACTCTCGTGTCAGGAAAAGTCCGTTGATCGCTACCGCAAATATCACCATGCAGTTTGCCGCCAAGCCGCTGTTCGAAAACATCTCGGTAAAGTTCGGGGATGGCAATCGCTACGGCCTGATCGGGGCCAACGGCTGTGGTAAATCGACATTTATGAAAATCCTGGACGGCAGTCTGGTGCCCACGGCCGGCAATGTCTCTATTACACCCAACGAGCGCCTGGGAAAATTAAGCCAGGATCAGTACGCCTTTGAGCAGTATTCGGTAGTGGACACAGTAATGATGGGGCACGAGGAACTGTGGGCGATAAAGCAGGAGCGCGACCGTATTTATGCCCTGCCCGAGATGTCGGAAGACGACGGCATGAAAGTCGCCGACCTGGAAGTGCAGTTTGCCGAAATGGACGGCTACAGCGCCGAGAGCCGCGCCGGCGAGATTCTGATGGGCGCTGGTATCGCCCAGGAACTGCACTACGGCCCGATGAGCCAGGTGGCGCCGGGTTGGAAGCTGCGCGTACTGCTGGCCCAGGCCCTGTTCTCTGATCCGGACATACTGCTGCTGGACGAGCCCACCAACAACCTAGATATCGACACCATTCGCTGGCTGGAAGCGATGCTCAACGAGCGCAAGTGCACGATGATCATCATTTCTCACGACCGGCATTTCCTCAACGCCGTTTGCACCCACATGGCCGATATCGACTACGGTGAACTGCGTATCTATCCGGGCAACTACGACGACTTTATGACGGCATCCACAGCAGCACGTGAGCGCCAGCAGTCGGTAAACGCCAAGAAAAGCGCTGAAATTGCCGACCTGCAGCAGTTTGTCAGTCGTTTTTCGGCTAATGCCTCCAAGGCCAAGCAGGCAACCTCCCGCGCCAGGCGCATAGAGAAGATCAAGTTAGAGGACATCAAGCCCTCCAGCAGGGTCAGCCCCTATATCCGCTTCAAACAGGAGAAGAAACTGCATCGCCAGGCGCTGGTACTGGATAAGCTGGGCCATGGCTTCGATGAGACACCTTTGTTCGACAAGGGTAGTGTAATCCTGGAAGCCGGCGCCCGGCTGGCGGTTATTGGTGAAAATGGTGCCGGTAAGACCACTTTTCTGCGCTGCCTGATGGATGAATTAACGCCCAATAGTGGCCGCGTCAAATGGGCTGAGAACGCCACCCTGGGTTACTGCCCCCAGGATAGCACCGCAGATTTTGCCTGTGACCTGAACCTGTTTGACTGGATGAGCCAGTGGCGCAAACCCAGCCATGACGACCAGATTGTACGCGCCACCCTGGGCAGACTGTTGTTTTCATCCCATGATTTCGAGAAGCAGGCGAAAGTCTGCTCCGGCGGTGAGAAGAACCGCCTGTTGTTTGGCAAGTTAATGATGATGGACACCAACGTGTTATTGCTGGATGAACCAACCAATCACCTGGACATGGAGTGCATCGAGTCCCTGAACCTGGCACTGGAACACTACGACGGTACACTGATCTTCGTCAGTCACGACCGTGAGTTTGTGTCATCCCTGGCAACACGTATTATCGACATCAAGGATCACGAGCTGGTAGATTTCCAGGGCACCTACGATGAGTACCTGTCCAGCCAGCAGGTTGCAGAGCGCGTGGCCAGGGCTTCCTAGGTCCCCCGCAGTCTACAATCGCCTGTGCCTGGCCATCGTGGGGCCAATCCCGCACAGGCATCAAAAAAACCAGATTGGAACACAGATCAATAGGCGCGTAGAATCCAGGCTCGAGTCGAAATAACCGGCCAGTTTAGGAGTTCCACAGATGTCCCAATGCCCCTATATCAACCTGCTAGACCCCGACCTGTATGGCGCAGGCAATCACCTGCAAAAACTCAGTGAACTGCGGGCACAGGCAGATGCTCCCATTATCAAGATCGAGGATCCCCTGATGGGGGTGCCCTACTGGGCGGTGCTGCAGCGAGAGCACGTTGATTATATCGCCAAGCACCCTGAGATATTCTCCAGCGAAAAGCGCCTGACCGTACCCACCGAGTACGATGACGAAACCATCGCCATGCAAACCATGATGCTGGTAAACATGGACCCGCCCAAGCACGGTAAATTTCGGCGTATCGCACGCAATGCCTTTACCCCGAAGGCAGTGGAGAGTTACCACGACACGTTTAAGCACTATGCGAAAACGATCATCGATGCGGTGGCGACCAGGGGACACTGTGAATTTATAACCGAGGTGGCCGCGGAGCTGCCACTGATGGCGATTCTCGATTTGTGCGGCGTACCCATTGACCACCGTTCAAAATTCTTCACCTGGACCAATCAGATGATGTTCCAGGAGGATGAGGATATTGGTGGACAAGACCCCGCGGCGCTGGCGCAGGAAGCCGCCGCCAATATCTACCTCTACGCGGGTGAACTGGCACAACAGCACGCCGAAAATCCCGTTGCAAACATTGTCGGTGCATTGCTGGATGGGGAAGTGGAGGACGAGAAACTCACCCCGGAGGAATTTCAGCTGTTCTTCCTGATGCTGATCGCCGCAGGTAACGAAAGCACCCGCTCAGTCACCGCCCACGGCATGCGCTTGCTGATGGAACACCCCGATCAGCTGCAAATTCTGGTGGACCATCCGGAAATGATTCCCGATGCCTGCGAAGAGATGCTGCGCTACAACCCCGCCTTTGTCACCATGCGGCGCACGGTGTTGGAAGATACCGAGGTAGCAGGTGTGCAAATGAAGGAAGGCGATAAAGTGCTGCTGCACTGGCACCTGATCAACCAGGACGAGAGTGTTTTTGACGACCCGATGTCTTTCGATATTACCCGTGCCCAGCGCATGCCCGACCTGGCCCGTGAACACCGGGCTTTTGGTATAGGTACGCATTTTTGCCTGGGCGCGCACCTGGCGCGCATGGAGCTGCAGATCATGTTTGAGGAGATACTACCGCGCCTGCGCAACCCGCAATTCGCGGAGCCGGTAAAATACATGCGCGATTATTTCGTCAATGGCATCAAGGAAATGCAGATCACCTTCGATCCGGAAGTCAGCGCCGCCTAGCGTTAGCAAAGCCCGCCGTTGGTTTCGGTTTCGGCCAACGGGTCCAGGCGAAAACAAATTTTCCAGTCGCTCCACGATATTCGCTTGGTGGAAAACTTGTTTTCGCCCGGCCCCTTGCATCGTGAAGCTCCGACAAACACTTTCCCGCCCGCGCCCGTCAGGGCAGCTCTGAACGAATAACCTAAAGAAACACATCCCCGCCGTTGGGGCTGAGACACTGGCCCCGGTAGTGGCCCGCACTGTCACTGGCCAAAAAGACGTAGCTGTCCACGATATCCTCCACCTGCGCCAGCTGGCCACGGGGAATACCCTGCCTGATCCCCTCCAGAACATCAGCCGGCACATCCTCTAGAATCG
>Ga0316189_10003394_pt1 | contig 15466 bp, 11 predicted proteins | sample LowCovwburrow_MG_FD_204930 | JGI IMG/M metagenome (GOLD analysis project Ga0316189, IMG submission 204930) | Coastal sediment microbial communities from Maine, United States - Lowes Cove worm burrow | ecosystem: Environmental > Aquatic > Marine > Coastal > Sediment | place: USA: Maine... | reverse complement strand
TCGGTGGCGGTAGCGCTGGTGGCATTGCCGGATCCGGGTTATGTGCTGCTTGGTTATGGCAAGTACAGTGTTGAGACTTCACTGCTGGTCTTTGTTGTAGTTATCGGGCTGGTTTTTCTGGGTCTGCGTGCATTGGCAAGTGTGTGGCGTGTGCCGGTGCGTGTACAGCGCTGGGGGCGTCGTCGACGTGCTTTGCGCCTGCAGCAGTGGTTCGACAGCGGCACACTGGAGCTCATTGAGGGTCGGTTCGAGCGTGCCGAACGTCGCTTTGCCCGCCTGCTGAAATCGAACCAGGCACCTTTACAGGCATACTTGTCTGCGGCCCAGGCAGCGGGGAGCCTTGGTGCCGATGAGCGCCGTGATGCCTATCTTCAGCTGGCGCAGCAGCGGTTGCCGCAGGCGGAAGTCAGCATTCTCATTAATCAGGCCGAACTGCAGCTCGCAGATGGTCAGTCGGATCAGGCGCAAACTACGTTAACCAGGCTGCGCGCGCTGGCGCCACACAGTAACCAGACGCTGCGGCTATTGATGCAGCTCTGGCTTCAGCAGCAGAACTGGCAGAAGCTGCGTGAACTGTTACCAGAGTTGCGGCGCAGTCAGGTGATAGATCACCAGCAATGGCACAGGCTTGCAATACAGGTTTACAGAGAGCGTATCGCGGAATTCGCATCTGCTACGGATATAGAGGGCCTGAATGCGGGTTGGAAACAGCTGCCGCCACCGGTGCAGCAGGATGCGGGATTACTTGCTGTGTATGTCGAGCAACTGGTTAGGCTGGGTTCGCACAGTCAGGCCGCCGAGCTGGTGCGCAATCAACTTGCACTGTCCTGGGATGAGCGCCTGGTGTATCTGTATGGCGATGTTCAGGAGAGCGATTCCGCCGCGCAACAATCGGTCGCAGAAAAATGGCTGGCGCAACACGCGGACGATGGTGTGTTGCTGTTAACGCTGGGTAAAATCAGTCTGCGTATGCAGCTTTGGGGCAAGGCACGTAGCTACCTCGAGGCTTCCATAAATGCGCGCCCGGATGCTGAATCCTATCGCTTGCTGGCAGGCTTGCTTGAACAGCTTGATGAGCCGGAACAGGCGGCAGAATGCTACCGGCAGGGGTTAAAGCTTTTAGGCGAAATGTCACCGGGAACGGCGTTGATGATTGGTGGCAGCGAAAAGGATAAAGTGGTTCCGATCAGTCGTTCTGCCTGATTTTTTCCATTATGTCGCTGGCAAATTCAAAGGCATCTGAATACATGTGATCCATTTGTGCGCCGTGTTCTACGAACACCGGTGTAGCGGCCTCAATCATGGCGGGCGGGCCGCTCATGTAGATATCGAATTCATCCAGCTGGGGGTACGCGCGCACCACAGCATCGTTGACGAAGCCGGTTTCACCTTGCCAGGCATCGCCCTCCTCCGGGTCCGAGAGTACAGCTGTGTAGCGAAATTGCGGGTACTCTTCAGCCCATGCCTTTGGCAGTGCATCCATGTAAAGGTCGCGTTTTTCCCTTACCCCCCAGAAAAGGTGGATGGGGCGATCAAATCCGATGTAAAAAGCATGATCGAGGATACCCTTTAACGGCGCGATACCCGTGCCGCCGGCCATCATAATGACGGGTCGCGGAGATTCTTCGCGCAGATAAAAAGAGCCGAGGGGGCCTTCTATACGGAGCAAGGCGCGGTCCTTCATTTCATCGAACACGTGCCCGGTAAAGGAGCCTCCTGGTACATGACGGATGTGTAATTCAATAAAGTCGTCCTGGTGTGGTGCATTGGCGATAGAAAATGCGCGCCGGCGGCCATCTTTCAGAATGAATTCGATATACTGGCCGGCAAGAAACTGCAGGCGTTCGGATTCAGGCAGTTTGAGCTGTACCTGCATAACATCGTGTGAAAGGCGTTGCAGGTGCTCGGCCCGGCAGGGCAGCATTCTGATACTAATATCCTGCTCGACCTGCACTTCACGTACGCGAATGACCAGGTCACTGGTGGCCACTGCCTGGCAGATGACGACCTGGTCAGCCGGGCTGCCTGGCATGAGTGCGTCCGGTGTGCCCTCAGGGTAGTCGACACTTCCGGACAGCAACGTAGCGATGCACGAGCCGCAGGCCCCGTTGCGACAGCCATATGGCAGACCGATGCCGTGCTGAAGAGCGGCGTCGAGTATTGGCTGTCCGGGCTCGGCCGGGAAGCTGTGCCCACTGGATTTTATTGAGACCTGGAAGCTCATTCCGGTATCCGCTAACGAAAGTGCCGCATTCTCCTTGATTTTCATGTGTGGGTAAACGTAGGAATCCTGTGCGATTACGATTCGCGGGCCTCAGGCTTTGCGTAACGGCATTACGTTGTTGGTAGACATGTTCTCCAGGGGGGCTGGTTTGGCAATGCCGTAGCCCTGTGCATAGTCCACTCCGATGACTGCCAGTGCGCCCAAAGTCGCCTCGTCTTCGACGAATTCGGCAATGGTTTTCATGCCCATGGCGTGTCCGATCTGGTTGACGGCTTCAACCATGGAGCGATCGACGGGATTTTTGACCAAATCACGTACGTAACTGCCATCAATCTTCAGGTAGTTCACGGGAAGATTTTTAAGGTATGCGAATGATGACATGCCACTGCCGAAATCATCCAGTGCGAATTCACAGCCCATGACCTGAAGTGCCGTGATGAAACGGGTGGCTTTATCCAAATCCGCAATGGCAGCAGTTTCGGTAATCTCAAAGCAGATTTGCCGAAGATTGATGCCGCTGGCCTTGAGTATGACAATTACGTTTTCCAGGAAAGTGTTGGACGACATTGACTGGCCGGACAGATTGATAGCCAGCCGATGTTCCTGATGTTCAGTAGTGTGTGCAGACAGCCAGTCAAGCGCATGGCGAAGCACCCATTTGTCAATGTCTATCATTAATCCAAACTGTTCTGCGGCACCCAGAAATTGGGCCGGGGCTATCAGTGCGCCTTCTTCATCGAGCATGCGTAGCAGTACTTCGTGGTGACAGACGATATCGTTCTCGTTTTGCGACACAGGGACGATGGGTTGCTGGAAAAGCTGGAAGCGGTCTTCCTTCAAGGCCTGACGGATTCTGCTAACCCACTGCATGTCGCTACGCCTGCGTTGCAATGTATCATCATCGGCTTCGTATACGTGTACGCAATCCCGGCCACCTTCCTTGGCTGCATAACAGGCCACGTCAGCGGCGCTCAACGCCTCGGTTACGTCGCGGGTGTCGGTTGATATTGGTACTACGCCTATACTTACGCCGATCTCAAAAGATTTTCCGTCCCATGTGAAGTTGTGTTCGCGAACGGATTCCCGCAGTTTCGACGCCAGCCGTTTAGCACTGCCCAGTGAGCATCCGGGCAGCAGAACCCCGAATTCATCGCCTCCCAGTCGGGCAATAGTGTCGTTGTCACGCAGCACATCTTTAAGCACATGTGATAATTGGCGTAACAATTCGTCACCGGCAATATGTCCACAAGTGTCGTTGACTATTTTGAACTGGTCGAGGTCCATGTAGCACAGCGTGACCGGGGAGTTACCTGCACGTGCAAGTTCCAGAGCATCTCGCAGGCGGTTTTCGAACTCATAGCGATTGAACAGCCCAGTCAATGTGTCGTGACTGGCCTGATAGGAAAGTTTGCGTGTCAGTTCGCGTGTCTGTCGCACATCTTCGAATGCCAGTACGGCGCCGATTGTTCGTCCGGAGTGATCCCGTATGGGCGCGGCATTTTCTTCGATGGCGATTTCTTCACCATCGGAACGTACCAGCGTCCTGCCTTTCAGGGCGCGTACGATACCGTCGGTACGCAGGCACTTAAGGACGGACGACTCTAACGATCTTGCGCCGTGCTCGTCCTTGAGTTCCATGACACGGTTTATGGCAACGCCAGCTGCATCAGCTTGTCTGAAGCCGCACAGGTTTTCAGCTGCTGGATTCATATATTGAATATGACCAACTTCATCGGTTGTAATCACGCCTTCAGCAATAGAGTGCAGGGTGACTTCGGCGCGTTCCTTTTCTTCGGAAAGTGCCTGTTCCGAGGCCAGCGCTCGTTGCAACGCGGTAACAGCCTCATCCTGACGCTGGGTAAGATTGTAGAGAGCCTTGTTGATAAAACGGGCCAGGTAGCCAAATTCATCGCGACGCGTTTCATCAAATTGTGTCGTCTTACCCAAACTGCATTCGTGAGCTGCCACCACCATGCTTGTAATAGGGCTGGTGAGCAATTTTTGCAGGATCCACTGCAGAATGGCGCCAAAGGCAAACACCATCAGGCCCATTTCCATGATCAAACGTTTCTTCTGCGGAGCCAGCGCCTCGTCAATCGGCATCATCCACACGTAAGTAATTACGTCTGTGGAGTCGCCGGCAGTCGTGCCGACTGTAAAGTTATTGGTATAGAGCGTCAGGTGAGGCCCGGAATCACCCGCAGCGGTACTGTTTAGCCCGGAGTGGATCCTGATGCCAACAATATTGGTACTGTTTACCAGCATGTCGAGTTGCGGCTGTAGTGTGTTGAGTGCGACCAGATTATCTTGCTGAAACAGTGCCTGCACCATCAGTGTCGCTTGTCGGGTATGCTCGAACTGTGCCTTGTCCATATCCCGGTGCAGCCAGTGAATGGCTTCGGCTACCAGTACCAGACCGATCGCCACCAGACCCCAGAAGACAATACCGGTAATCTTCAGCGGCAACCCTATATGGACACCCTGCTCAAGCGTATCGCTCTGCAGGGGTTGTGTTACTTGAGGCCGGCCCATTTCAGTGCCAGAAAGGCTGGACAGACACCACTGATTCCGGCACCCAGAATGGCAAAGCCCATAAACCAGGGGAAAAACCACAGTGCTTGTGGATAGGCGAACAGGCTAACGATCAGCATGACAGAAACCGCCAAGCGCCAGGCGCGCTCGGCTTCGAAGCTGGAGCGGACTTTAAAGGGAATGCCCAGCGAGCCCTCTTTGCTGTCACCATCGTTACCATTACGAATACGTGAAACGACAAGAGGAATTCGAACGTTGGTGACAGCCTCGGTCAGCGCAAGCGCGATAAGCCCGTAGATAACTACATGCTGGTCAAAGTAGAGCGCCAACAGCAGTATGATGCCGAATATCAGCCTGTAGATTCGATTGGTCAATGCGCCCTCACAACTAGCGTCATGTTCTTATAAAGTGTGGCGGCTGGAATCCCTCAATATTTAGTGCGTCATCTCATTGAAACTACAAAAAAATAGCGAATATTCATTGGATATTCGTTCATTGTTATTGACCTTGCGGTGTAGCATCGGTCGAGGCTTGCGGGCGCGCGCCAGAAATACTGCGATATCCCATTAACTATATGTAATATCTATAAAATACTTGGTAGCAGGCATGTCTGGATTTGGCCATATGCCGGCTCGTCGGTTGCTAGGCGCGGGCTGGTGCTCAGCAACAGCTTCGGATCTGCTTCAGAGCACAGGTTCAGGGTGCTATGCCCAGTTTTTCCCACATCTCGTCGACTCGCTGCTGAACGTCTGCATCCATGCTGATGGGTCGTCCCCATTCGCGCTCCGTTTCGCCTTTCCATTTGCTGGTAGCATCCATGCCAATTTTGCTACCGAGTCCTGAAACAGGGGACGCGAAGTCCAGGTAGTCGATCGGCGTGTTCTCAACCAGGGTGATATCACGCGCCGGGTCCATACGCGTGGTCATTGCCCAGATCACATCCTTCCAGTCACGTACATTCACGTCGTCGTCGGTGACGATAACAAACTTGGTATACATGAACTGGCGCAGGAAACTCCAGACACCGAACATCACGCGCTTGGCGTGTCCCGGATACTGCTTCTTGATGCTGACGCAGGCCATGCGATAGGAACAGCCTTCCGGTGGCAGGTAGAAATCTGTAATTTCGGGAAACTGTTTTTGTAATATGGGTACAAATACTTCATTGAGTGCCAGCCCGAGAACTGCTGGTTCGTCCGGCGGACGGCCGGTATAGGTGCTGTGATAAACGGGCTTGTCACGGTGTGTTATGCAGTCGATGGTAAATACAGGGAAGTGCTCCTGTTCATTGTAGTAGCCGGTGTGATCACCGAATGGACCTTCCAGCGCTTCCTCACCCGGGTGAATATGGCCTTCAAGGACAAACTCGGCACTTGCCGGAACCTGAAGGTCGATGGTCCTGCATTTCACCAGTTCAGTTTTCGAGCCACGCAGCAGTCCGGCGAACGCATATTCTGACAAGCTATCGGGTACCGGCGTTACAGCGCCAAGAATGGTTGCCGGGTCGGCACCCAGAGCTACTGCTACTGGAAACGGTTCACCGGGGTGTTCCTGCTGCCAGTCGCGGTAGTCCAGCGCGCCGCCACGGTGGGTCAGCCAGCGCATGATCACCTTGTTACGGGACAGAACCTGTTGTCTGTAGATGCCGAGGTTCTGGCGTTCTTTATGCGGTCCGCGGGTAACGACCAGTGCCCAGGTAATCAGCGGTGCGGCGTCACCTGGCCAACAAGTCTGTACCGGAAGGTGCCCGAGGTCTACGTCATCAGCTTCAATAATATGCTGCTGACAGGAGGCGTTTTTCAGCACCTTCGGTGCCATATCCATAACTTTCCTGAATATCGGCAACTTCTGCCAGGCGTCCTTCATGCCTTTCGGCGGCTCTGGTTCTTTTAAAAATGCCAGTAGCTTGCCAATCTCGCGTAGTGCTTCGACGGAGTCAGCGCCCATGCCGGCGGCCACCCGTTGCGTGGTGCCAAACAGATTGGCAAGTACTGGAATATCGGAACCTACGGGATTCTCGAACAACAGTGCGGGGCCACCGGCACGCAGTGTGCGGTCACAAATCTCGGTCATTTCCAGGTGTGGATCAACTGGATGCTGGATTCTCTGCAGCTGGCCGGTTGCTTCCAGCTGGTTGATAAAGTCACGCAAATCCTGGTATTGCATCGCCTGTCCGGACAGTGGGCTAGTGCCCGGATTGTACCGGAAACGGCGGCGCATGCGCGTTCGTGACTACAGGCAGGAAGAGCGACTCGAGACGGCATTCTCCTGGCGCCTGTTGCACAGGGTTTATCAGGCAGCTAATCCCGAGTGGCGCAGCAGCGCGTCAATAGTCGGTTCCCGCCCGCGAAATGCTATAAACAGAGCCATTGCGTCACGGGCACCGCCCTGCGAGAGCAGCTCATCACGAAACTGTCTGCCGCAAACTGCGTTGAAAATGCCGTTTTCCTCGAACAATGAATACGCATCTGCAGAAAGTACTTCGGCCCATTTGTAACTGTAATATCCCGCGGCATAGCCACCACCGAATATATGGGAGAAGCTGTTTGCAAAGCGATTGAAAGCCGGCGGTTTGACCACGGCAACGCGGTCGCGGACCTCGGTCAGTATGGTCTCGATCTGATTGTCTTGCTGTGCGTCGTACTCCAGGTGCATGCGCATATCGAACAAGGCGAATTCCAGTTGCCGTACCATCTGCATGGCTGACTGGAAATTGCGCGCCGCTTGCATGCGTTCGAACAACTCATCGGGTAAGGGTTCACCTGTCTGATAATGTTCGGCGATCAGTGCCAGCGCCTCTTTTTCCCAGCACCAGTTTTCCATGAACTGGCTGGGCAACTCCACAGCGTCCCAGGCCACACCGTTGATACCGGATACGCTCGGTATACTGATGCGAGTGAGCATATGGTGGATCCCGTGACCGAACTCGTGAAACAAAGTGATCACTTCGTCGTGTGTTAACAGCGCTGGCTGGTCACCGATAGGAGGAGTGAAATTGCAGGTCAGATATGCCACCGGGACCTGCGCGCTGCTTCCATCAGTCGAGCGGGAGGCATAATCATCCATCCAGGCGCCACCGCGTTTGTCGGTGCGAGCGTAGAGGTCCAGGTAGAAGCGCCCGCAGAGGCTGCCATCGGCTTCGTGGATATCGTAGAAGCGTACTTCCGGGTGCCAGTTGGGAATACCCTGGCGCTGTTTGATCTGCACGCCATAAAGACGTTCGACCACCTGGAACAGGCCGCTGATAACGGGCTCATCGGGAAAGTAGGGTTTCAGTTCCTCCTGTGACAAGGCATAGCGCTGTTGGCGCAACAGTTCGGAATAGTAGGGAATGTCCCAGGCTTGCAGTGGTTCGTTGAAGCCTTGTTCGAGCGCGAAGGCGGTAACGTCGTCCAGATCCTGTTGTGCCTGTGGTAGCGAGCGGTCGGCAAGATCATAGAGGAATTGCAACACCTGTTGAGGCGACTCCGCCATTTTGGTTTCCAGCGAAAGCTCGGCAAAACTGGTAAAGCCCAGTAACTGCGCTGATTCATGGCGCAGTGCCAGGATTTCATCCATGACTCCAGTATTGTCCCTTTCAGCGCCACTGGAGTCGCCCTCTGAGGCGCGGGTGGTATAGGCAGTGTACAGTTCTTGTCGCAGAGCGCGATCACTGGCATAGGTGATGACCGGATAATAGCTGGGGAATTCCAGGGTCAACAACCAGCCTGACTCTCCCTGTAGTTCGGCTGTCTGGCGTGCCAGCGCGAGCGCCGATTCCGGCAGGCCGTTCAAAAGGGATGCGTCAGTGACCAGCTTTTTCCAGGCCTGGGTGGCATCGAGTACATTATCCTTGAAGCGGGCATTGAGTGCCGAGAGACGCTGCTGGATGTCCTTGAATTTCTGACGCTGCTCTGTGTCCAAGGCGATACCGTTCAGGCGAAAATCCCGAAGTCGGTTATCAATGGATTGCTGCTGTGCAGTACTTAGCTGTGGATACTCCGGTGAATCGGCGATGGCGCGAATTGCCTGGTATAAACCTTCGTGTTGGCCGAGTTCGGTCGAAAAAGCGCTCAGCTGAGGCAGGCAGGTGTTGTAAGCCTTGCGCAATTTATCGCTGTTGCACACGGCGTTCAGGTGACTCACGGGCGACCAGACCTGATGAAGTCGTTCCAGCGCGGTCTCCAGCGGAGCCAGTAGTGAATCCCAGCTATATGGAGCCCCCCTGGCCAGCAAGTCATCGATCAGTGTTCGCGTGGTATCGAGAGTTCGTTCCACGGCAGGTATAACGTGTTCGGCTTGAATTTGATCAAAGGCGGGTAATTCGCCGTGTTCTAGTAATGGATTCATGGTGTCTCGCAGGCTTTTCAGTAGAATTCGTGAAGTCAGCTAATGGAGTGAGTCAATGAGCAAGCATTATGACCTGATCGCTATCGGCGGTGGAAGTGGCGGATTGTCCGTAGCCGAGCGTGCGGCACGTTACGGCGCGCGTTGTGCCGTGGTTGAGAAAGGCCCGCTCGGTGGCACCTGTGTGAATGTCGGCTGTGTACCCAAGAAAGTGATGTGGTTTGGCGCGAGTATTGCGCACACGCTGGAGAATGCAGGCGGTTACGGTTTTGCGCTGGGTGAGTACTCGTTCGACTGGGCCGAACTCAAGCGGGCACGTGACAACTATGTCCACGGTATCAATGACTGGTATCACACTTATCTGTCAGATTCGAATATCGACGAGTTGGTTGGTACAGCACGGTTTGTGGATGCCAGAACCATAGAGGTCGCGGGTGACCAGTACACGGCTGACCATATTGTTATTGCGCCCGGTGGTTCTCCCATGGTGCCTGATACTGAAGGTGCGTCGTTGGGGATCACGTCTGACGGTTTTTTCGAGCTGGAAAACCTGCCGCGGCGCGTGGCCGTTGTGGGCTCGGGTTATATTGCTGTCGAGCTGGCTGGCATGCTCAATGCGCTGGGTTCCGATGTCACCATGCTGCTGCGTCGAGAGCACTTGCTGCGCAATTTTGACGCCATGCTGCGCGAAAATCTCATGGAGGAGATGCTGGGCGACGGCATCGACATTCTGGCGCGTACCCAGGTAAAGCATATCCTCCGGGAGGATGATGGTTCACTGTGTATTGAGTGCGAGAACGGTCAGCGTCTGGAAGGTTTTGACGAGCTGATCTGGGCGATTGGCAGGTATCCTCTCAGTGGTGAGTTGAATCTGGAGGCGGCCGGGGTGGCGTGTGATTCTCAAGGCTATATCCCCACCGACAAGTATCAACACACTAACGTGGATGGCGTCTATGCTATTGGCGACGTCACCGGCCGGGCACAGCTGACACCGGTAGCGATCGCTGCCGGCCGGCGACTGGCTGACCGCCTGTTTGGCGGTATGCCGGACCGCCATTTGTCCTACGAGACGATCGCCACAGTGGTATTCAGCCACCCGCCCATCGGCACCGTAGGACTGACCGAAAGCGAAGCCAGAGATTCGCATGGCGAAGCAGTGAAAACCTACCAGACGCGTTTTACTGCCATGTATAACGCCTTCACTGAACGTAAGCAGAAAACCGCCATGAAACTTGTTACTGTCGGCGCGCAGGAAAAAGTAGTCGGTTGCCATGTCATTGGCCCGGGGGCTGACGAAATGCTGCAGGGATTCGCTGTCGCCATACGTATGGGTGCGACCAAGAAGGACCTGGACGACACGGTAGCGATTCATCCAACCAGCGCTGAAGAACTGGTGACCATGCGTTAAATCAGATGCTGGTCGGCGTTATGAATAACGGCCGAATGAATGCCGCTTTACGAGTGGCGCAAGGCTTCAATGACCGGTGTTGTGTCCGGGCTTACGCCGCGCCATAACCGGAACGACTCTGCAGCCTGTTCCACCAGCATGCCCAGGCCATCGCACGCCTGGCGACAGCCTTGCTGAACGGCGTATTGCATGAACGCTGTAGGCTCGTTGCCGTACATCATGTCGTAACAAAGACTGTTTGTGCCTACCACGCCTGTTGCTAATGGTGGTACCTGCCCTTGCAGACCTGCGGCGGTAGCGTTGATTACTACATCAAAATTCCGCATGTCGATGGCATCGAATCCGCTCGCCTGTACCATGCCAAGGTCTGCAAAGCTGTCCGCTAATTCGACCGCGCGCTCGGCCGTGCGGTTGGCAATGTGTATGCCTGCGGGTTGTTCGTCCAGCAGCGGGGCGAGTACACCGCGTGCCGCACCGCCTGCACCAAGTAATAGAATAGTCTTGTCCTGCAGCTCGATCGACAGGTTGCAGGTCAAGTCGCGTACCAGTCCTGTGCCATCGGTATTGTCGGCCCGCAGACTGCCATGGTCGTCCCACCATAGCGTATTTGCGGCACCTGCTCGCTGGGCACGCTCGCTAAGTTTGTCAGCGATCTGCCAGGCTTCCTGTTTGAAGGGCACGGTGATGTTGAGGCCCTTGCCTCCGGCAGCCATGAATTCGAAAACTGCAGTCGGGAAGCCATCTTTGTCAATCAACAGGGCATCATAGCCGATTTTTTGCCCTGTTTGCTCTGCGAACATGCGGTGAATTGTGGGCGACTTGCTGTGCGCGACAGGGTTGCCCATCACTGCATAACAGGACTGCGTTGCCGGGCGACAGCGTTCGTTGTTCATGCCTCCTGTAACCACTGGGCGGTGCGTTTGGCGAAGTAAGTGAGAATACCGTCTGCACCGGCTCGCTTGAAGGCGAGCAACGATTCCATGATTACCGCCTTTTCGTCCAGCCAGCCGTTTTGTGCTGCGGCCATCAGCATGGCGTACTCGCCGCTGACCTGGTAAACATAGGTGGGGGCACCGAACTGGTCCTTGGCGCGGCGAACAATATCGAGGTATGGCATGCCTGGTTTAACCATCACCATGTCAGCGCCCTCTTCCAGGTCCATGCTGATTTCCCACAGGGCTTCATCGCTGTTGGCAGGATCCATCTGGTAACTGTATTTGTTGCCACTGCCAAGACTGGCCGCCGAGCCGACAGCATCGCGGAATGGGCCGTAGAAGCTCGAGGCATATTTGGCTGAGTAGGCCAGGATGCGGGTGTGGCGATGCCCGGCTTGCTCCAGCGCCTGGCGAATAGCGCCGATGCGTCCATCCATCATATCCGAAGGTGCGACCACGTCAGCGCCGGCTTCGGCATGCGAGAGCGCCTGTTTGACCAGAACTTCGACGGTCTCGTCATTCATGACGTAACCGCTTGTATCGATTAAACCATCCTGCCCATGACTGGTGAAGGGGTCGAGAGCCACATCGGTGATAACACCAAGTTCGGGGCAGGCCTGCTTGATAGCACGCACTGCGCGTTGTGCCAGACCGTCAGGGTTATAGGCTTCTCGGGCATCGTCACTCTTGCTGTCTGCCGGTGTGACGGGGAACAGCGCCATAGCCGGTATGCCCAGTGCCTGTATCGCGGTGGCTTCCTCAACCAGCAGGTCTATGCTTAGTCGTTCGACGCCCGGCATGGAGCTGACTGCTTCGCGCTGTTGTGTGCCCTCGAGGATGAATATGGGGTAAATCAGGTCATCGCAACTGAGGCTGGATTCGCGCATCAGTCGGCGGGAAAAGTCGTCACGGCGCATACGACGCATGCGCACGCCCGGGTACTGGCCGCGGCCGGTTTCAAACGCTGACAAGATTAGTGCTCCTTGGGTCTTGGGAATGCTATTACCTGAGTGTACATTGACTGCTGGTTCAGGCACAGGTCGTCAGTGTGATGCAGTATCCGCAGATGCTCACTCAATTGGTTCAGGGGAAGCCGCCGAGTCTGGCTGACTGGATGGCCGATCCCATGGATGAGGAGTTGGCGTTGCGCAGCCTGGGGGAAGTTCAGGAATGTATCCGCGCTGGTCATCTGGATGAGCAAGCGGCGTTTGCCTTGCGTCTTGGGGAGATCATCACGCGGTTCTGGGCAGGGAAGGATATAGAGGCCGGTTATAAAAATCATTTGGCATTACTGGGAGGAGCACGCCAGCAGTCCATGCTCGAGCTATGTGTCGGACAGTTACTGATAGCTCGCAAGCTGTCTCAGGCCTGGGAACATCTGGATCGTGGTTTTCAGCTTGCTGCCCATCTGCTTGAACCGGGTGAGTATTTTCTGGTGCTCAAGCGTCATGAGCTGCTTAGACAATTGCCGCTCAGTTTGGTGGGCAGCGAGGCTGCCGGGCTGGAGGTGTTGCTTAACGAAGCGCGAGTTATAGCAACTCTAACAGGGCATGGAACACGCCAGGGAAACACCAGACCCAAACATCAGGATACTGTTGACTGATAGACTGTCATTATTTTAGCGGGGGCAGGTTGTGACACGCTGGTTATGGATGGTGTTGTGCCATTTGGGTTTGGGGCTGAGCGTTGCAGTGGCGGCCCTACCGAGCGCCGAATCAGTGGTGCGGGGCGCTGCAGCCGAATTCTACGGCGCTCTGGACAGTCGCGGCAGCGAGTTGCCACTGGAACAGGAGGAGCTGTATCGCCTGGTGGATGAGACGCTCTTGCCGCATGTAGACCTGGGGCGTATGTCACGCTGGGTGCTAGGCAAATACTGGAATCAGGCCAGTGCAGCACAGCGTGCTGATTTCAGTAGAGAGTTCAAAAGCCTGCTGATACGAACCTATGCCACGGCCGTACAGAAAGCCTCGCTGGAAAGCATCATTTACTTGCCCGCGCGCGAATCAGCAAGGCCAGATCGGTCTGTAGTGCGCACCAAGGTTCTTGTTGCGGGCGCAGAAGCCTTACCCATTGATTACTATATGCATTTCCGGGCGGGCCACTGGCTGGTTTACGATGTGAGAATCGAAAGCATCAGTCTGGTTACTAATTACCGCAACAGTTTCGGTACCGAGATCAGCCGTTTTGGCCTGCAAGTGCTGATCGATAAAATGGAACAGAAGAACCGGAAGCACACCGCCAAGGCGAAACACTGAAACTGGCTGCCAGTGGCGGCTTGCTGCCTGTTTAACTTTGAATTATCTGGCCGGCCTTGCAGCATTTTCAGCTGAACAGTGCTGCCTGGTGCTCTGTTCACTGTCTGGTGCATTCTCGCAGCGGCAGGCCCAACCGCCTGGTTGTGACGGGTTTCTGGCACAAACTGACGGCACTTCGACACATTTTCACTGTCTATCCCATAAGTGAGCTTACTAGTAACCACTACCAGGTTCTTTGAGAATGGCTTAACTTATTGTTATTTTTAGGTTGCCAGCTTCTTTTTGCAGAGTTGGCACGCTGCCTGCATTACTAGAGACAAGGAACGGGAATCGGTAGTGATGGATCACTGGTGATGGACCACTAAAGGAACAGCCGAGCCGGCCGCTAAAAGGAATAAGGCCGGCATTCCCCATTCAGGGATGACCCTTTCGGACTGCGTCTTTGCACGCAAGGGCGCAATCCGAAAGAAGCTTTAACCGGCTTTGTTGTTTGATCGACTCCTCCGACGCTGAAAAGCGTTTTTTCTGCCCCACCTTTTGGTGGGGTTTTTTTTTGCATCCAGAATTCGATTTTGTGACGGACTTCACAATTTTACGAGCTGGCAGGAATAGGTGGGCCGTTTCTTGCATCCAAAACTATCAAAAGTTTTGTAATGCGTGAATCAAAGTGTGCGGGTCCCTGAACTGGACTACGTGCAGTGATCCAGAATGGTCTAGGAGTAAAGTTGTGAAAAAATTATTGATAATAGTTGCGTCGTTGATTGGTTTGCCGTTCCTCAGTCAGCCAGTGCTGTCACTGGAAGCGGTGTCGTCAGATGAACCGGTTACGTTGCACTGGGCAGGTTGCGGTATCTCCAAGAAGGCTTATATGGTTGCACTGGCCAAAGCCTACGAAGCCAAAACCGGAGTAAAGATTGATATTCAGGGGGGCGGCGCCACCAAGGGTATCCGCGATGTTGCAGACCAGACAGCCGATATAGGTGGCAGTTGCCGGCGTCGGATGCGAGGTCACAAGGAAGAGAAAGGAGTAACCATGATACCTGTTGCCTGGGATGCGCTGGTAGTTATTGTGCACAAGGACAACGGACTCCAAACCATAAGTATGGACAATCTGCGTAAGTTGTATCTCGGAGAGATATCAAACTGGAAGGAGCTGGGTGGAGCTGACCAGCCGATACATCTACTGGCGCGCGAGGGTAAATCATCCGGTGTCGGGCGTACCGCGCGCAAACTGATATTCGGTGATTATGATCAGGATTTCGCGGCGAGCCAGTTTTTCCCTTCCTCTGGTCCGCTGGAAAAGCAGGTCGAAACCGACGTCTATGCCGTTGGTGTTACCGGTGTTAGCAGTGCCCGCAAACGCAATGTCAAGATACTCGATCTGAATGGCAAATCGCCGAGCTATGAAAATGTGCAATCCGGCAACTATCTGCTCTACCGGCCTATGTATCTGGCCTACAATGAAAATTCCCCCAATGCTGAACAAGTGAAAGCCTTTATCCGTTTTGCTGATACCGAGGAAGGCCGTAACGTCATACGTTCAAACGGAACCGTGCCTTATCTTGAGGGATTAAACCTGATGAAAACAAAGCTTCATGAATCACGCCAGGCGCAACGCGACCAGGGCGTGCACTGACAGCGGTCGGCGTGACCGGCATGGTGGCGAAGCTATGCAGGTCACGATCCGACTTCTACCATTTCGAAGTCGTCTTTGGAGACACCGCAGTCAGGACATTCCCAGTCATCAGGGATATCGTTCCAGGGCGTTCCGGGTGCAATACCCTCT
>Ga0316189_10003393_pt1 | contig 15468 bp, 13 predicted proteins | sample LowCovwburrow_MG_FD_204930 | JGI IMG/M metagenome (GOLD analysis project Ga0316189, IMG submission 204930) | Coastal sediment microbial communities from Maine, United States - Lowes Cove worm burrow | ecosystem: Environmental > Aquatic > Marine > Coastal > Sediment | place: USA: Maine... | reverse complement strand
GCATGGCCAGGAAACCTGCCGCTTCGCTTTTGTCCTGGATTTGTTGCTTGATCTTAATCACCTGCCTGGCCTCACCCTGGACGTCGGCAATGGCTTCTTCAAGTTCCACAACCTGGTGCGTTCTGAGATACAAGGACTGCGCCATTACCAATGCCAGTAGCACAGCAGCCACTGCACCCAGCGCAAAATTGGTCCTGGTTTTCTGATTGACCTGGCGGTAGCGCTGGTCAGCCGGCAACAGATTAAGCCCCAGGGTCTTGCCACCATCAACAATATCGATACCGGTCAACCGGAAACCACGCCCGGAAATGTTCTTGACCACGGGATCGACGTCGGAGCGCGGCGCCACAAACAGCTCAAGCTTAATCTGTCCGCTGTCGCCGCCGCGTTCAATGACTTTCCAGTCAAAATACACATCCGAAGCCCGGAAAGGAGTCTGGCGGTCCATTTCAAAGGACAGTACCTGGGCCAGGTTTGACTCTGTCGCTGCCGGAAATTTCAGTTCTGTCCTGAGCACAGAGTTCAGCTCAAGCAACAGAAATCGCGGCGCCTCCTGCAGGTCGTCGCTTTGCAACAAATCTCCTACCTGCTGATTTTGCAAAGCCGAATCCTGCGCAGCCTTGAATGTCTCCAACGGCTTGAGCGTGCGGTTTTCGTCAACACCGACCTGTAACGAGTCACCTTTTATCGACACGGTCACCCGGCGCATCGCATGTTGCAGTTTCTGCTGCCAGCCAGCAGGCATAGCCAGCCTCAGCTCTTCGGTCCACCAACGGAAAAACGTACCGGCCGGCCCTGCCTTCAGCCAGACGAGTGCTTGTAATAATTTTTCTTCCAGCACGTTTATCATGGTTATCTCAGTTGTGAAAGCCTTCCCGCCAGCTCAGCAGTTTGTAAGGAAGCCCGTCAGTGCTTCCACCCAGGCGGATAGTTGCTTCCACCTGGTCCCAGACGCCGTTAGGCAGGGTCGCTTTGGCGAGCACACTATACGTTAGCCCCCGTCCACGCGCTATGGCGACCTCGCCATTTGGAAGGGTTGTGCCAACCCCCGTTGTTGAATCCTGAGATTGCCTTTCGGTGATGAAGTTCAATGCATCTTCTTCCGTCATCTCCGGCAAGGCCAGCAAGGCCTCAATCGGCGCATAGGCAGGATCGGGTTGTTGAATAGACGAATATACCGTCAAACCCGGTTCCATTTTCTTGTACAGCTCCCAGGGCATTCCCAACACCTGCAGCACTTCTTCGGTCATCATGAACGGCCTGTTGCCCGGCCCCACATCCAGACCTGCACCTTCGTAGGTTGGAAGTTCAGCTCCGCCCGCCCTTTCAATTTCGTCGACGTCAATCCAGTCGAGCATGGCCGCGGCAAGGTATTCCGCATCCCCGGCGTCCAGGCCGTGGCCCTGAAATAATTGCAGGAGGGTCTCCTCGGTCACCATATTGATGTCAACCTTGCCGCGCTCATCGGTCACCTGGATCTCGACCATCACATCTCCGACCTGGAGATTATACGGCCGGCCATCCGGAACCATCCGTGTCAATTCATCCGGATCTCTGAGCGAAAGCACTGCAAGGTTGAGCCCGGCCTCGGCAGCCATCCTGGCACGGGTGCTGGAAATCACCGTGTGTGCTTCGAGCTGGTCCATCCGGGCCATCAATGTGTAAGCGCCGGTAGAAATGGTCACCAGCAACAGGATCCAGAGCACGATAACCAGCGCAATTCCCCTTTGGCGGGCGCCCGCCTGAAACGGTTGTTTCTGCCAGCGTGCCGGACTCACTGCTTACCCCCTTTCTTGATCAGATCGCGAATGGTAGTGCTGTAACTCTGGTCATCACGGGTGTTGGCGCCCGGCAGATCAGCCATCGCAGAAGGATCAATCCGCACCGAGGCCGTCAGTAAAGGCCATTGGATGTACACATCCTCGGTGAACTCGATGTCGAGTGAAACAGCCTCCGGCAGTATGCCCGTGGATTCCCAACGATTGACCCAGCCGTTGAGTTCCCCTGTCTCATCCCGGCCCAAAAACTGGAATTGGGCAGACTGAATCTTTTCCATCAGCAAGATCGGGGCACGCTCGTACAGCTTGTCTTCTTCGAAATTCTGCAGCAGCGCATGGGAAAGCACCAGCTGATAACCCTCATCGCCGGAGATGATCTCAAGCTCCTGGACCTGTGGACCGCCAAAACCCAGGTAACCGGGCATCGGCGCGACATAACGGACTCTGTTGGCCTCCCCTTCAAAAACAATGCGACCGTCTTCGGATCCGTTCAGGGCCCCATCTTCGGACTGATCGAATCCCAGCGGAATCATCTGGCTGAACTGCCGACGGACAAACTGGTGCGCCATGCGAATCCTGCTGCTGTCCTCCAGGATGGCCTGGCCTTTGTCAGCCGCGCGGGTCGACGCCCGCAGTCCGCCGTAAGCCAGTGCCAGCAACATGCTCATCAGGCTAAGCGCCAGCAGCACCTCGACCAGGGTAAAACCACGGGTAACCTTCATCGTCTCAGACCACGGTTGGCCAGCACCGCTCTTACGGTGCTGAATCGCTGGATCTGCTCCCTTGGCGGCTCTCCCCAGGAAACTTCCAGGTCCACCTGCAGCAGATCGATCCCGGTGAGTTCGGCCAGTTCCACGCTATGCGGGTTTTCTCCCACGTCCCGATAGTCAAATATTTCGAGCGCCCATTGATACTCTCCGGAATCGCCATTGGCAGAAAACCCGGCTTCCAGCGGAATCTCCAGGCCAACCTGGTCGATCAGGGATTGTGCGGTAAGAGCTGCTTCAGAGTAATGGCGGGCCCTGACCGTGTTGCGCATGGACCCGGAAAGGATTTCGAGTACCGTGGCAAAGCCGAGTGAAAACACCACGAAAGCCAGCAACAACTCGAGCAAGGTGAAGCCCCCGCTGCGAGCCCGGGGAGGCATGGCGTTTAAATTCCTGATCACCATGTCACTCTTCCGTCCTTTCGACTGAAGCCTCGCCGGTCAGCCAGGCCACGTTGACCTGGTAGATCCGTCCATTGGCCTCGAGCCGCACATTACCACCTGTTGATCCGCCATCCGGATAAAAGCGGATGCCGCCGGCCGTCTCGGAGGTCAACTCCGAACGTGCCGTGTTCAATTCCACCAGCATACCTTTTGGAAACTTATCCGGCTTGCGTGCACCAGCCTGGTAAGTGAGGTTTTCCGTATCCACCAGAAAGACTTGTTCGGATTTTTTCAGAATGGCTTGCGTGCGAGCATAGCGCAGGCCGGCAGCCACTTTACTGGCCGCCGTGCGCATTTCAGCGCCGCTGATATTGCGCGAGATAGAGCTACCAACCAGTGCCAGCATCAGAGCCACTATGACCAGCACAACCATGACTTCGACAAGGGTAAAACCGGCCGCGTATCGCGCAGTTTTTACCATGGGCTACTCATTAATCCCAGCTGTTGATGTCCGCGTTCTTGTCTTCGCCGCCAGGTTGTCCGTCCGCACCAAGCGACAGGAGATCAAAATCGCCATGCTCGCCAGGGTAGTTGTAGACATATTCACGGCCCCAGGGATCCTTCAGGCTTGAAGGCTTAACATACGGGCCATTCCAACCGTCCACTCCCGATTCGGTAACCAGTTCATCCAGGTTGTCGGGCGTTGTTCCGGTATCGAGGTAGTAACTCTCCACGGCCATGGCCAGTCGATTAATCTGAGAAGCGGCCGCCTTGACCTTGGCGCCTTCAGCCTTACCGATAATGCCCGGCAATACCAGCCCGCCGATCAGGGCTAGGATAACCAGAACCAACAGCAATTCGACCAGCGTAAAGCCGCGTGATGTTTTGCGGCCGCCGGAGCCCATTTTCCCAATCTTGATGTTCATCTTGTCCAGGTCCATTTTTTTCAATTTCCTCAGTTCCACCCGAATGTGAGCCTATGATAGTTCAGCCCACGAGGTCGTTAATACTCAATATAGCAACCAGCACCGACAATACGATCGTACCGATCAATACAGCCAGCAACAGGGTCACGACCGGTGTGAAAATCGATAACAGGCGGTCGATCGTATTACGCACTTCCATGTCATATGTATCTGATACTTTCATCAGCATTGTATCCAGCTGCCCGGTCTCTTCACCGACACTGATCATCTGCAGTGCCAGGCGTGGAAATCGTCCGCTCCTTGCCAGGTTATGAGCCAGGCTGCCTCCCGTTTTGACTTCGCGGGTTGCATCGTTCACGTCTTTTCTCAAAACTGTATTGCTTAGGACATTGCGCGCAATGGAAAGTGCCGCAAGCAATGGCACACCGTTTGTCAACAAAGTGCCCAGTGTACGACTAAGACGTGCAATCTCAATTTTTCCAACCAGGTCACCGACCCACTTCATGCCCAGCACCCGACCATCCCAGACGAACCGTTTGTCCGGATCGGCCAGCATGCGGCGGAACTGGACGACCACAAAAAACGTGACAAGGATGATTGCCCACCAGAAATTTTGCAGGATCGAGCCGACCCCCAACACCACTTTGGTTATGAACGGCAGGTCGCCGCCAAGCTCTTCGAAAATCGGGGTGAACTGGGGTATCACGTACACCAGCAGGAGAATCAGGGAGCCCGCTGCCAGCACCAGCAGCAAAATCGGGTAGATCAACGCCGACACGACGCTGTCTTTCAAGTCACGTGACCGCTCCAGGTAATCGGTCAGCCTGACCAGGGTCACATCGAGCGTACCACCCACCTCGCCGGCCCGGACCATGTTCACGAAAAGCCGGTTGAAGGCACCGTGCTGTTCTTCCAGTGCATCGGACAAGCTGCCGCCTTCGCGCACCCGGTCACGAATTTCCACGACCGTGCGCTTGACCCGTTCGTTCTCCGATAACTCCAGCATCACCTGCAGCGAGCGATCCAGCGGCAGGCCGGCCACCAATAGCGTGGACAACTGCTGGGTGAACTCTCCCACTTCACGGGCATTCATGCCACGTCGGCCAAGCTTCAGCGCAGAAAGGCCAAAGCCGCCGGAACCCGACTCCTTCGCATGCAGTGGGATGTTGCCGGCTTCCTGCAGTTTCAGCACCACCATATCAACTGAGGCTGCCTCCATGGTGCCCTGAACGGTCTCGCCGCTTGGTGCGACAGCTTTGTACTCAAACAGCGGCATCAGGCTTCCTGGGTCACTCTCAGGATCTCATCCAGAGTGGTTACTCCGGTCTGACACTTGATCAGTCCGTCCTGGTACATCGAGCGCATGCCTTCAGAAACCGCCAAGTCCTGTAATTCACCTGCGGTGGCATGTTTCATGACCAGCCGACGGATCGGATCTGACATTTCGAGCAATTCCAGGATAGAGGTACGGCCGCGATAACCGGTCGGGTTTTCATCACTCGTCCGCGCACGGTAGAATCGATACCGTTCACCACCGTCCAGGTCGGGCAGCCCAAGCTCACTGGCCAGTTCCGGCAACACTTCATAGGATTCACGGGTTTCAGGATCCAGAGTCCGCACCAGGCGCTGGGCCAGGATGGCATTAACCGTAGACGTCAGCAGGTAATCCTCAACACCCATATCCATCATCCGGGTCACACCACCGGCTGCGTCGTTGGTGTGAATCGTCGACAACACCAGGTGGCCGGTCAGCGCTGACTGGATAGCAATCCGGGCCGTTTCCAGGTCACGCATTTCGCCGATCATGATGACGTCGGGATCCTGTCTGACAATGGATCGCAGCGCATGCGCAAAATCCAGCCCGATGGAAGCCTTGGCCTGGATCTGGTTGATACCCTCCAGTTGGTACTCGACCGGGTCTTCAACCGTGATAATTTTTCTTTCCGGCTTATTCAGTGCGCTTAAGGCCGTATACAAGGTGGTCGTCTTACCCGACCCGGTGGGGCCGGTCACCAGGATAATCCCGTGGGGCATTTCCAGTTGCCGGACAAAGCGCTTACGAATGATGTCATCAAATCCCAACGAATCGAAATCCAGCACGACGCTCTCTCGATCAAGAATACGCATGACCACGCTTTCACCGTGCGATGTAGGCACGGTCGAGACGCGTAAATCGAGTTCCTTGCCCTGAACGCGATGCATGATGCGCCCATCCTGCGGCAGACGCCGTTCCGCAATATTCAATTTCGCCATGATCTTGATACGGCTGATAACGGCAGCAGTGGACTTGGCCGGTGGCGCTTCCACTTCCTGCAGCACACCGTCTATACGGTAACGGACTTTCAGGCGGTTCTCGAAGGGCTCGATATGGATATCCGATGCTCGCCCCTCAACGGCCCTTTGCATGATCAGGTTGACCAGGCGAATGACAGGCGCTTCTGAAGCCAGGTCGCGTAAGTGCTCCACATCCTCAAGATCGTTTTCATCACCGGCGCCCAGGGTATCGACGATCTGACCCATCGCGCTGCGCCCACCGCCGAGCAGTTTCTCAATACCGTTCTCGATTTCTGAAGCGATGCCTACCTGCGGAATGATGTTTTTTCCACTGGCCATGGACAGGGCCTTGCGTGCAAATTCATCTCTGGGGTTTGCCATCACAACCGTCAGGTCACCATTGGACTCACCGATCGGAAGAATCAGGTTCTGTTTCAGGTAGCGGACCGAGACACCCGGAAATTCCGGAACCTCCTCAGGCAGGTCGGCAGTCCGGATCAGTGGCAATTCAAGCAGGTCTGATTCCGCCTCGGCCACATCACGTTCTGAAACCAGTCCCAGGCGAACCAATAAGGTTACCAGGTCACCGCCGTGCTGTTCCTGGTAGCTAACCGCCCGTTTCAGATCATTCTGCTTGAGCCTGTCATTTTCAATCAGGAACGTACAGACTGGATCAGCAACAGCTGCTGACACAGCTTGCTCTGCCGCTCCGGTTTGAATGTTATCTTCGCCTGCCTGCACTTGGAATGTTCCTGCGTTGCTGCTGTGCTGCGGATTATAGGTTACAGCAAAAAAATGTCACACAGCACTGACATCCGGATGAATGATCAGTTCCCGGGTTTGCCGAGCTGCCCGACCTGCCAGCCAACAAACTGCTCGACCAGCGGCCTGTTGGAGAGTACCCAGACGAAAATCGGCGCCAGTGCGGGCAGGATCAAAGTGCCCAATTGGTAGCCGAGTGCGATCGATGCATCTGAAACCCCATGCGAGGTTACTATCGCGTGCGTCTGTTCACCGAAATTAAAAGACAGCATTTTCAGCGACTGCCAGACAACGCCCCAAATTTGCACGCCGGTAATAACAACGTAGCCAATCAGCATGATGACCAGCTTTCTCACCCAGCTGACGTCTGAACCCATTACCAAACCAAACAGTAGCGGCAAGCCATAGCTGAAAATCAGAGGGTTGACGATAAACCCCAGGGCATCGGTGGTCCCGTCACGGAAGGTGAACTGGATCTGCGTCTCTACCTGGTAAAGAAAATGTTGATTAGGCTCAACGATGATGCGGTAAAAATCGCTGCCCAGCACATGGCTGAGGATGGCTTCTGAAGCCAGCCGTGCCGGAGTGCCGTGGAAGGCAGACAGGTAAAACCACAACATGAAACCAAACATCATCCACATCGAGGCAAGGATCAGCAATTCGCTGAGCTTCAGCTCTTCCTTGTACTCAACTTCCGGCGCTTTATCTGTGTTTTCGACCATTTTTCATCCAATCCAGTGGCGTGCATTAAGGAACATACGTCGCCAGGGTGAAACATCTCCCCAGTGCGCCGGCGCCCAGGAAAAATTAACGCCACGAAGCGTTCTTTCCGGGTGCGGCATCATGATCGTGATCCGCCCGTCGTCGTTACATAATCCGGTGATCCCCGCCGGAGAGCCGTTCGGATTCTCAGGGTAATGTTCGGTTGCATCTCCGTGGCTGTCAACGTACCGCAACGCTACCTGCGCTTGCGACGTCTCATCATCGCTGAATACCGCCCTGCCCTCACCATGGGCGGTCGCCACTGGAATGACCGAGCCGGACATGCCGCGCAGGAAAACGGAAGGAGAGTCTCCAACCCGCACCAGGCTGAAACGCCCTTCAAATTGTTCGGAACGATTACTGACAAACTCCGGCCAGGATTGTGCGCCGGGAACAAGGTCCTTCAATGCGGCCATCATCTGGCAACCATTGCATACTCCGAGAGCGAATTTTCCAGTGTCGGCAAAAAAGCTGCCGAACTGCTCACGCAGGTCGTCGTGGAACAGGATGGACTTGGCCCACCCCCTTCCCGCACCGAGCACATCGCCGTAGGAAAAGCCGCCGCAAGCGACGAAACCGGCAAACTGATCCAGACTTCTGCGCCCCGCGGTCAGGTCGGACATGTGGACATCGGTTGCGTCAAACCCCGCCGCGTCGAAAGCCGCAGCCATCTCAACGTGTCCGTTAACGCCCTGCTCGCGGAGAATTGCTACTGCCGGCCGGGCGCCCGTTGCAATCGCCGGCGCGGCCGGGTTTTCATCCGCCGGGAAGCTCAAACGAGGCTGAATGCCAGGCCGGGTCCAGTCACATGCAGATTCCAGTTCCTGATCAGCGCATGCAGGGTTGTCCCGCAGCCGCTGAACCGCGTGACTGGTCTCGGACCAGAGCCGTTGCAGATCCGGGAGATTTTCTTCCAGTACCAAACCGTCACCGTTTCTGATTCTGATCCGGTCGCCATCCGCGGGATGACCGAGGTCTACCAGTGTGCCTTCCAGGCCTGCAGTTGCCAGGCGCGAGCACAGCTCCGGATAATCGGTCGCAGTCACCTGGATAACGGCGCCCGGCTCTTCGGCAAACAGGAATGCAGTAAGTTCATCCCCGCTAACTCCGAGGTCCAGCTCCAAACCGCAATGGGAAGCAAACGCCATTTCGCACAGAGTTGTCGCCAGCCCGCCATCCGAGCGGTCGTGATAGGCCCGGATCAGGCCGGACCGGTTGAGTGCCTGGATGGTATTAAAGAAGTCCTTCAATTGGGACGGCCGTTCAAGGTCGGGCACTTCGCGGCCAAACAGGCCATTGACCTGCGCCAGCACTGAGCCACCCAGCCGGTTCCGCCCGTTACCCAGATCAATCAACACCAGCCTGGATTCGCCCGCACCGAGATCAAGTTGTGGCGTCAGGGACCGGGCAACGTCCTCAACCGGAGCAAAAGCTGAAACGATCAGGGAAACCGGAGCCAGCATCCGCCGGTCACCGCCATCATCGCGCCAGACGGTTTTCATGGAAAGTGAGTCTTTACCAACCGGAATGGCTATACCCAACTCAGGACACAACTCCATTCCGACCGTCTCGACCGTATCGAACAAGGCGCCGTCCTGGCCCGGCTCTCCAGCGGCCGCCATCCAGTTTGCCGACAGGCGGATCCTGGAAATATCTTCAATACCTGCTGCGGCGATATTGGTTACGGCCTCTGCTACGGCCATGCGCCCGGAAGCGGGTGCATCGAGCACCGCCAAAGGCGTACGCTCCCCCATCGCCATCGCTTCACCGGTTTCACTGGTAAAGCTACTTAGAGTGACCGCTGCATCACCTACCGGCACCTGCCATGGGCCAACCATCTGGTCCCGCACTACCAATCCGCCGATGCTGCGATCACCGATCGTAATCAGAAACGACTTGCTGCCCACACTGGGAAAACGCAGTACCGTGCGCAAAGACTCGCCCAAATCGAGAGCGGATCCTGTGAAATCATCGCCGTGATAAGTCTGCCGCTGAACATCCCGGGACATGCGCGGCGCTTTGCCCAGCAACACCTCCAGCGGCATGTCAACGGGATCCTCACCCAACAAGGTGTCTGTCAGCCGGAGCTGACGTTCTTCAGTGGCTTGTCCGAGGACCGCATAGGGGCAGCGTTCTCGCCGGCACATGGCTTCAAAGTCCTCCAGCCCACCCGGGTCGATGGCCAGGACATAGCGCTCCTGCGATTCGTTGCACCAGATTTCCATCGGTGACATGGAGGAATCTGCGCTGGGTATATGGCGCAATTCAAGCTGACCGCCATGGCCACCATCATTGAGCAACTCCGGCAGGGCATTGGAGAGACCACCTGCACCGCAATCATGAATTGAAAGCACCGGGTTGCGCTCGCCCATCGCCCAACATGCATCGATAACTTCCTGGCAGCGACGTTGCATCTCGGGGTTGCCCCGCTGTACCGATGCATAATCCAGATCTTCCTGCCCCTGACCACTGCCAACCGAGGAAGCTGCTCCCCCGCCAAGGCCAATCAGCATGGCTGGACCGCCCAGAACAACCACATGGGCGCCCGCTTTTAACGGCAATTTTTCAACGTGCTGTTCGCGGATGGTTCCCATGCCGCCAGCGATCATGATGGGCTTGTGATAACCCCAGGTGACACCATCGATTTGCTGCTCAAATGTGCGGAAATAGCCACATAGCGCGGGACGGCCAAACTCGTTGTTAAAAGAGGCTGCGCCGATCGGTCCTTCAATCATGATATCGAGCGAACTTGCAATCCGTTCCGGCTTGCCGAAACCGGTGCTCCAGGGAAATTCCAGGCCGGGAATCTCCAGGTGGGACACCGAAAACCCACCCAGTCCGGCTTTTGGCCGGGCGCCGCGGCCGGTCGCGGCCTCGTCGCGAATTTCGCCGCCCGAACCCGTCGCTGCACCCGGAAACGGTGAAATCGCAGTGGGGTGATTATGGGTTTCCACCTTGATCTGGAACGGCAGGCTTTCCTGGCACCAGGAATAGACCCCGGTCTCCGGGTCAACCAGGAAACGGTCGCCTTCAGGCCCGCCGATCACGGCGGAATTGTCATGGTAGGCGGACAACACACCATCCGGAGATTTCGCATGGGTATTACGAATCATCCCGAACAGGGTCTGATCCATTGCTTCCCCGTCGATCGTCCATTCCGCGTTGAAAATCTTATGCCGGCAATGCTCGGAATTAGCTTGAGCGAACATCATCAGTTCAGCGTCAGTGGGGTCTCGTCCGATCTCGCCGAATGCGCTCAACAGGTATTCGATTTCGTCTTCCGATAGCGCAAGCCCCAGCTCGAGATCAGCTTGCCGCATGGCCGCAGCGCCCTGGCTGGATGCGGGGATATGGGCCAGCGGCCTGGGTGGATTATGCTGAAATATTTCGTGCGCTTCTCGCAACGAACCCAGTACAGACTGGGTCATGCGGTCATGCAGGATCTGGTTGACGTGGGGATGAAATTCGGCAGAAATCCCTGGAACCCAATAGGCGACGCCCCGCTCAATCCTGACCACAGAATCAAGGCCGCAATGCCGGGCAATGTCCGTGGCCTTGGTCGACCAGGGCGACTGGGTCCCCAGCCGTGGCACGACCAGCATCAAGTCATTTTTTTCCAGTTTCTCAACCAGGTCGCCATGCAGCAGATCCTGCAGGGCGGTAATTGCGGATGAAGAAAGTGCGTCGGCAGATTCAATCAGGTAGACGAACCTGGCTTCCAATCCGACACTGGCGCCGGCGAGGTCATGGATTGCACTGACCAGCTTGCGTTTGCGAAAGTCGGAAAGAGCGGGTTCTCCCAGAAGGCAGGTGAACTCGGACAAAATTATACTCCCGGATCATGGCAATCAGCCGGCGTGAAGCGCCGGCTTTCTGGAGAAATAGTTTACCCTATTTGGGTGCGCTGCTGAGCTTTGCCAACTACTCGGCAGCAGCAGAGGCTACAGCCATCTTGTCGAGACGCTCACGCAGTTGCTCCGGCGGCACATAACCCGGTATCAGTGTGCCGTCAGAAGTTAATATGGCGGGCGTTCCTGTCACTCCCAGCGCCATCCCGAGCTGGTATTGTTCGGCAATCGGATTTTCGCAATGCTCCGGGTCAGGGTCACTGCCAAGCTTGGCGTTAGTCATGGCTTCCTGTTGATCAGCTGAGCACCACACGGAGACGGCTTTTTCATAGGAGCGTGAACCGATGCCGGCCCGGGGAAAAGCCATGTAACGTATCGCTATCCCATTATCGTTGTAGCCATCCATCTGGGCATGCAACTTGCGGCAGTAACCGCAGTCGATGTCAGTGAAAACCATCAATTCATAATCGGGGCTTTCCGGGGTGAAGGTAATCTGTTTGCTGGTATCCACACCTGCAATCAACTCACGGCGAACTTCTGATTTGGCCGATTCTGTCAGGTCTTCGCGCGTATCCATATTGACAACACGGCCCTGGATCAGAAACTTGCCATCCTGCGTCAAGTAGACGACTTCGCCATTGATCTGCACCATCAAAACACCTTCAATCGGCGTCTCAGAAATGGCGATGGATTTGGCATTGGGTGCGAGGCTGCGAATTCTTTCTTCAACCGCGCTGTAGTCATCCTGTGCGTAAGCTGTAATGGATGCCGTCATCAGCAATCCGGTTATAAATATCGTCAAGTGCCTCATGGCGAACCTCATTGTAGTTTTATGCATGCTCTACAGACCACACAGTTTTAAAATCGTTCAGCCGCGAGGATGATGCGCGCTATGCAGCCGTTTCAGCCCCTCGCGGGCGATGTGAGTATATATCTGTGTGGTCGAAAGATCACTATGCCCCAGCAACAATTGCACAACCCGCAGATCAGCGCCGTGATTGAGCAAATGCGTGGCAAACGAATGTCTCAGCATATGCGGTGAAACAGACCCCGTGATGCCAGCGGTTACCGCATGCTTGCGAATGGCATACCAAAACGCTTGCCGGGTCATTCCGGCCTTTCTGGAAGTCACAAAGACCAGCGGGCATTCGCCCCCCCGCATCAGGTCCGGCCGCGCCTCGCGCAGGTATCGCTGCATCCACGACAGCGCCTCTTCACCCAGTGGTACAAGACGCTCCTTCTGACCTTTACCCATCACCCGGATAACCCCCTGGCTCATCCCGAGGTTCACGACTTCGAGTCCAACCAACTCACTGACTCTCAGCCCGGTCGCATACATCAATTCCAGCATCGTGCGGTCGCGCAAGCCCAGCTGGGTTTCCACATCCGGAGCTTCCAGTAAACTGACGACCTGTTCTTCATTCAATGCCTTGGGAAGCCCACGGCCCAGTTTGGGACTCTCGATCAGGGCGGAAGGGTCTTTCTGAATCCTGCCTTCACGCAGTAACCACTGGTAAAACTGCCTGAAACCGGAAAGATAACGCGACAGGGAGCGTGGACTGCGCCCCGCCTGCACCTGCGTCGCCAGGAAATGCAGCAGATTTTCCCGGCTGGCTTCCTGCAGCGTGACACCTTCAGTTTCCAGGTGAGCCGCAAGTAGCGCCAGGTCGTAGCGGTAGCTTTGCAGTGTGTTTGCACTCAATCCCCGTTCCGCCCACACGGCGTCGAGGAATGATTCGAGCAAAGGATCTTCTGTTGTTGGCTTCACGGCAACCGGTCAGGAAGCCCGGCGCCGACGCTCTTCCTGCAGGTGATTCATCCACTGGCGGGCCGCATCACGGGTTTTTTCGTAGCGCCCTGCTTTACCCCAATCAGAACTGGCGCCATCAAAATTTCCAAGATTAAATTGCGCCATGCCCCTGAGCAGATAGGCCTCGGCGGTCTTTCTTTCATCCAGACCGCCTTTTTGCAGGGCCAGGTTCAAAGAATCAAGTGCTGCAGGCCAGCGTTCCAGGTCGATCAGGATATAACCCCGGCGCAGATCAATATCGCCATCACTGGCTGCTTTGCCTGCCTGCTCATAGGCCACCAGGGATTTTTCCAGCTCTTCCGCCGCGTACCAGGATTCGGCAACAATGGTCCAGTAATGCTTGCTGGGCTCGATAATACCGCCCTGGATCCCCACTTCCAGCACCTCGGCGGCCTTGTAGGGCACTTCTGCATTACTGTACAGGCTCGACAGGTAAACCAGTTCGGTCTGTTTGTCGAGCAATCCGTTAAGGTGCGCCAGCGCCAGCACGGCCAGTGACTGATTTTCCTGTTTCAGCCGGTAATAGATCTGTGAAAGCTGAACCCAGTAAATTTTCTTTGCGGGCCAGCGGGAAATCATCACTTCCAGAGTCTCTGCCGCCTGCGGGTATTGTTCCAGTTCGTAATGCGCACCAAGCTTAAGCTGGTACCAGGACTCCTTGGGGTCGGCGTCCATGGCAATGGCCTTATCAATGGCTTTCAGTGCGCCGGGATAGTCTTTGTTTTGCGCATAGATCGAAGCCTGCAAAACATAGGCCGCCGAGGTGATTTCCTCCTCGGGTACCTTGCAGAACCAAAGCGCCAGCTTTTCGAGCGACTCTTCGTAGCGCTCCTGCATGAAGTAGAGCTGTGCGATCTGGTACATCAGGGTAAAGTGCGCCTGGTCGGGCAGCGTATCGAGTTCCACTGCGCGCTCGAAGTAGGCCAGCGATGCATCATAATTTTCGCGTGACCACTCGACCTGCGCCAGGGCCTGGTTCAGGACAGCTTGCAGGTAGGTATCGCGGCCGGCTCGATCGAGCATGTTTCTCAAAACTCCGTAGGCGTCGTCGTATTTTTCTTCGGCCACGTCTTCATAAACACCGTTGAGCCTTTTCCAGGTTATCTCATCCAGCGCCTTGCCACCGACGTCACGTTTGATGTTGCACTGATCAGACTGGGCTGAAGCGGTGTTCAGGCCCAGAGTCACTGATGCGATGACGCCCAGCAGGGTATTGAGAAATGGTTTTATGCGGTTTCGTAAGATCATGCGGGCATCAACCCTCGTCCAGGTTGAAGTCAATAATTTGCGTAGCCCGCCGCTCGACCGCAATGCCGTCCACGACACGGGGCTTGAACTTCCATTTGAGAATTGCCCGGATGGCTTCCCGGTTAAACACCCTCAACGGCTTGGCTTCAATCACCCGTGCATCCTTAACCGCTCCGACCTCCGTGATGGTGAACTCGACTTTCACCCAACCCTCCGTGCCGGACATCGCTGCCTCGCGCGGATACATTGGACGAATCACGACTACCGGAATAATGTCGCCCTCGGCCGTCTGGTCAACCTGCTGGAAATTCCCGAGGAACATGCCTGAGCCCCCTACCAGAGGCACGTCCAGGTTGGGGATGTCCATCTGCGGCATCCTCTGGACCTGCTGATCCATTTTTGCAATCTGCATTTTTGGCGGTGGCGGCGGATCTTTGGGTGGTGGCGGTTTGGGTGGTTTCCTTCGGCTGCGGGTCATGATCTCATCCGGAATTTCGACCGGTCCGAAATGGATGCCGGAAATCGCTTCCAGCTCCGCCCGCTCGTCACCACCCGAAGAGATCAGCTTGTGCATGAACAGGAACAGGCCAAACGTGACCCCTACGGCCAGTATTGCTGCGATGATTACCCGGAAGTTCTTCATCACAGTTACCCGCCCGGATTCTCAGCAGAGATGGCGATACCCTCGACACCGGCCAGCTTCACCTGGTCCATGACCTGGGTAACGGTACCGATGCGTGAACCCTTATCCGCAACTATCACGACACTCCCTTCCGGATTTTCCGCTTTCGCACGTTCGACCATCTGCCTCACTTCGCGCAGCTCGATCTGCCGCTTGGCCATCCAGATATCGTCATTGGGGCGGACACCGATGAGGATGGTGCCATTACGAAGCGCCACCGCCTGCTCA
>Ga0316189_10003392_pt1 | contig 15469 bp, 12 predicted proteins | sample LowCovwburrow_MG_FD_204930 | JGI IMG/M metagenome (GOLD analysis project Ga0316189, IMG submission 204930) | Coastal sediment microbial communities from Maine, United States - Lowes Cove worm burrow | ecosystem: Environmental > Aquatic > Marine > Coastal > Sediment | place: USA: Maine... | reverse complement strand
TACACCGCCGGGCCGCGACCCATTGTGTCGAACAGGCTCGGGAACGTATTACCCGAGTTGAACGAGGTCGAACCGGTTTCATTACCCAAAACGGGGATTCGATATGTAAGTGGCTGCCGTACCAACCTCGAATCAACTATTGCAAAAACGCAACATATAAGGATTGCTGGCGAGTCAGGCGAGATCCGCCCCCTCGCCTTGCGCCTCGGGAGCGATATCGCCTGACATAATTTCGATCACCTGCTCTGTAGTCAGCGCCTGCAGCGAGTTCTGCTTCACTCTGGCAGTATACGAGTCCCATCCACGCCAATCTTTATCCATCATTTTGGGTGGATGATTGGTTTCCGCTTTCAGGCCGAGAAAGATATTCATGTATCCGTTAAATCCGAAAACACTGCCCGGGCAAACGAGCCCGGCACTGAGCGTCGACGGACCTGCCTCCTTGTAGTACTCGTAAAACGCCGCTGCGCCCCCCAAAGAGCAGTCGTTGCGACACTGCTTCCAGAACGGAGTGTCAAAGTGCCTATTGAATTTGTAGTGTGCGACAATAAAGTCACGAATATCGTCCCACACAATCCGAACTCGCTCGCATTCCCTGTCTCGCATCATGTCAGGGACGTTGCCGCATGAGTCCAGCAATATTTTGCTCGCGTGATTGAGTTGGTCGGTGACAACGAGAAGCGCGGTCGCTTCGATCGGCTCCACGAATCCGGAAGAATTACCGATGGCGACTACGTTGTTAACCCAGTGCCTCTCAAGTCGTCCCGAAGGAAAGCCGATTGCACGCACATTGTTCCCGATCTGCGGCGTCATGGCTTTGAGCTCCTCGATTGCCTCGTCCTCGCTGCAAAACGCGGAAGAATATACATAGCCTCGAGTTATCCGATCCCGGAGCTCGATGTTCCAGCACCATCCGTTTTTCATTGAAATGGAAGTCGTAAACGGTTCGATCGGATGATCGCGATCCCAGGAGCCAATCACTGCACGATCACAGTACAGATCGTCACCGTAACTGACAAAGGGAACATCATAGACCTTTCTAATGAGTTGCCCGCGAAATCCCGAGCAATCTGCATAGAAATCCGCCTCGATTTCTCCACCGCCCTCAAAGACCAGATGAGTAATATCCCCATTCGGAGCTTGTCTGACATCACAGACATCCGCCTCCTTGACATCAATTCCTCGTTCAATCGCGAGCTTTTCAAGATAGGCCAGGAATTTTTGGTTATCGAGATGGTAACCAAAAGAATTTGGAGTGGTGAGCTTGCCGTCTTGGTTCCTGAAGAAAGGGGATCGATGTTGCTCCATTAACCCGGAGCCGAGGCAGAAATTGTGCATGTCTCCTTCGAGCAGGTAGTACATGATGTTCTTGCGCAGCTCCGAGTCTGCTTGCTCCATCGCTGGTTGAAACGAATAGTCGAAATACTTGCGGTCCGGATCTCCAAAATAGAAGCGATTTCCCAGTTTCCAAACAGGGTCTGCTTGGCGAGCAAACTCCAGCGCATCGATCTGCAGTGATCGGTGGAGAAACAGAGGCATGGCTGGCGTGGTGGACTCGCCGACACCGATGACAGGGATTTTCGGAGAACGAATAATGGTCACTCGCCCTTCCGGAATTATTTGTTGAAACGTGAGCGCAGCCAAAAATCCCGCGGATCCTGCCCCAAGCACCACAATGTGTTTAAAGCTCTGCACTCTAGCTGCCCCCTATTGGTTTCCAAGTGTGGTTGACTGCAAGTCTTATCGCAAAGGCATGATTGTACCCGGCTGCTACTGAGTCAACCAGAAAGAAAGCGTCAACCGGGGAAACGATTGGAAGAAGAACGCCTGGCCCATAGGCAAATCCTGGAGCACGTCAATCGTAGTTCACATTGAACGCGACCGCGATTCGTTCTCCGCCGGTAGCAGGCCGATCAACCGCATGCGGTATATGACTCTGGAACATCACTATGCGGCCGGCAACGGGGTCCAGTGAGACCTCGTTAACATTGAGCTCGGTATCTTCGTAAGAAGAAAACTCATGAAACTGCAGTGCGCGACACGGATTAATTAGTCGAAACTTCCCCGCCCCCGGATACGTTTTGACGAAATAGGTTCCGCTGAACATCGAGCCGGGATGTGTATGGGCATCGTGACGATGGTATGGCTTATCGTGAATATTGGCAAAGAGGGTCGTGACATGCGGCCTGCGTTCGCCAAAATCCAGCTGCAACAACTTCGCGAATCTATCTGTATTCTCGAGTACCGCGCGCCGCAGGTCTCGTGTCCATGACTCGTTGATCAGCCCGATGCCAGGATGAGAAAAATACGTGCTCCATACGTCATATTCGAAAACGCTGAGCAACTCGGGGTCCTTAATACTCTTTCTGTCCTGTTCCCGCAATTCATAGATTTGCGGCAGCATGGCCTTGTTTATTTGCTCCGCGTTCTCCACCTCGGCGACATATAGGCAGGAGGGGAATACCGTGTGGAGCTGGTATTTTTGACTCATGAAATGCGACCTGGATAGACTTCCGGTATTATATCCGATCATTTCGTTCGCGGTACTGTGATCCCAACGGAGCTTCGCCGCAAGAGGAGGATATGGATGGAGAGAGTCATTCTGAGCGCCATTTCTTGTGCGATGCTGATATTGATTTCAGCCCCACTGCCAGCGCACAACTCCAGCGTTTCGATGCAGCAGCTTCGCCAGTGTCGCGAGTATTCGGACAATGGGAAACGTCTCGCCTGCTACGACCGGATTGGCGACCCAGCCCCTGTTGCAGAGACGCCAACTACTCCCGCTGACACGGAATCAACGGTCGACACCGTGGGGTCGGCGGAAGGCCCGCGGGAAGTCGACCGCGATTTGGAACACTCCGAGCCCGCCGATGACTTCGGATTTCCGAAGTCAGAAGATGCTCTTGAGACGAATCGCGCGACCGTCGTCCGTTGCGGCGAAGCCAATAACCGCAAGTTCTATTTCTACTTCGACAACGGCCAGGCCTGGCAATATCTCGGTGGCAAACGATTGCGATACACCAGCTGCAATTCTCCGGCGACACTCAGGGAAGACAGTTTCGGCTTCACGCTGCAAATCGATGGGAAACCCAGCCTGCGGGTTCAGAGGGTAAGATAGATGGCAAAAAGGGTGTGTTGGCTGGCGCTAGCGTTTTGTTTGCCGCTATGTCTGTTGTCGCCGATCGCAAATGGAAACGGTGCCGCTCCTGCTCCACTGTTCGACAGCGATCAGGTTCTCAATGTCCGCATCGCCGCGGCCTTCGATATCGATCCGCGGGATTGGCCGGTCGACGAGTATGTGTCGGGTCAATTCTATTACACTGCGGGCAACGGCGAACTGGTGGAACTCGACGTGGGCATTAAGGTCAGGGGTCAGTATCGCCGACGACCTGAGGTTTGTTCTTTCCCGCCGTTGCGCCTCAACTTCAAAAAGTCGCAAGTCAAGGATACATTTTTTGCCGGCCAAGATAAGTTAAAACTCGTGACACATTGCAGCACAGGATCACACTTCTACGAGCAGGCTATCCTTGCCGAGTTTCTGGCCTACCGTATCTTGAATCAGCTAACCGATATCAGCTTTCGCGTTCGGCTGCTTAGAATCGAGTATACGAATATCAGCGATGGAAAAAGCTTCCACGGCTATGGGATACTCATTGAACACAAAGACAATCTTGCCAAGCGCATCGGCATGCCACCGCTCAGCGTCGAGAAAATACCGGTTTCGGAATTGGACCTCGACTATTTGAATCTCGTATCGGTCTTTCAGTACCTGATCGGCAACACCGACTTTGCGTCCAGTGCCGGCGGTTCGGGCGGAGAATGCTGTCACAACCACACGCTATTCGGTAGCGAGGGCGATCCCTACTACTCGATTCCATACGATTTTGATATGTCAGGCTTCGTCGATGCACCGTATGCCGCGCCGAACCCAAAGCTGAGACTAGAATCCGTTCAGGAGCGACTCTATCGGGGAAGATGCATCAACAATGATCTCCTACCGGCCACGCTGGAGCACTTCCGCGCCAAACGCTACGAGATAGAGGCTATGGTTCGCGAGCAGCCGGAGCTGTCGCAAAGAAGGCGAAGCGACATGCTCAACTACATCGACAAGTTTTATAGATCAATCTCGAGCTCCCGCGGGATCAAACGCAATCTTGTCCGCAAGTGCAGGTGAGATTGCACTGCATTACGCATTGGTCGCGACTCAACTAACCCTTCGCTATTTTGCCGTGACAATGCTTGTATCGTTCTCCGGACCCACAGGGACAGGGGGTATTGCGCGCCACTTGCCCCGTCTGTTCGTCGCTGTCCTGCGATTGCTTCTGTTCTGCGGTAAAGCGACGAGTTGTCTTCTCTAATGTGCCCGGAATTTCATCTTTGTCGAGATACTGCGCAGCAAACTCTTCATTGACCGCAGAGGACAACACCAGGCTTCGAAACGCCTGCGCAACGCCGATTCCGCTTTCAAGAATCAATTCCGGACTCGTCGTTAAAGCAGCTCTGTCGGCCTGTTTGACTAGACCGTGATAGAGCGGCCAGCCGGTGGGCTTCATACCGTGCTCAGACCACACCTCTCGCCACGCCCGAACGAAGTCTTTTGTGAGCTCTAAAAAAGCCTGTTTACTTTCTTCTTCAGATGCGTTCAAGCATTCAATATCACGAACCAAGGCTCCAATTAGAATCTCAAGCTCCCCCGGACTTTGCACCAACGGCGCATTGTAGGTTTCTGTCCTTATGTGAGTCGGCCTATTGGGCTCATACAGAGTAATGATCGGCTCAGATGCCGGTTGCCGCCCTGCCTTAAACGGCCAAACTCCTCGCTCCACGAGCTCCCAAAATCTTGTCGAACCCGTGGTATCCAAGACCAGATGAACTCGTGAAATATCGCTGTTGTTCTTAACCGTGTGCTCCGCCCACGAATTGAAAATCCATGCCTCGCCGGCCGCCATGTGCACGTACTTATCGCCGCAATAAAATAGTACGTCCTCTGTCGTTGTAATCGGGATATGGATTCGCACGCGGTTAAACCAATGATAATTGATATCGACATGCGGTGGCACTTCGAAGCCGGGCTCCAAGCGCATCAATCGGGAACGGCTGAACACTTCACCAAATGTAGTGATGATTTGCCGAACATACTCACAGCGCTCCAGCGCTGGTGTTGGTTTCATTGGGCCATGCATCGCGTCATTGAACTCGCCATACAGCGAAATCAACGGTATTGACAAGTTGCCACCAAATCCGGTTGTATGTGATATCCACTCATCCTCTGAGAATTGGGCAATTTCTTCCTTTAGCCGCTCGGCATCGAACAGCAACGGCAATTTGACGAATTCGGATTCCAATTTCATATATCTTTACCAGTCGTTCTTCTGTTGGCTGACCTTAGGTTTCCATGACAATGCTTGTAACGTAGTCCCGAACCGCAATTACAGCGTTCGTTGCGTCCCAATCGTCTTGGCATGCCTTCTACAAACGCATCACCTGCTACTGCGCGCTGCTGCTTCGGAATTGGCCCGGAGAGAAGCACAGGACTGGCACTGTGCGGGGCAACTGCACCGTCAATACGTTCGATCAATGGTCGCAGACTTTCCATCACTCGTTCGATCATGACTTCGTTCATCCGCCATTTGCCGACTTTTGGTGCTGTTCTTGTGTAGCGAGAAAGGGGCAGCTTTTTCCCGACGTGCGCCTGCAGCCTTTCATCAAAAGGGATGTCGGCAAACAGACATAGGCGCTCAACAACAGTGGGTGCGTCATCGATGAGTTCCGCATAGCTCACAGCAGTCCAACGACCGTCAGAGATTTCGCTAAGGTCGTTCAAAATGAATTGATTCGCAGCCTGCCATTGAAAGGCCACTATTTCCTCCAGAGACTTACCTTGTACTTGTTGATAGTCGGGGGGCAACAACAATGACCACTGCCCAGGCCAGTCTCGCAGCCCGGAATAGGTAACGAATTCGGAAGATCGCCAAGCCTCGATAATGCTGCTCAGGTTTTCCCTTGGATCGCGATACAAGTAGATATACAACGCGTCGGGAAACACCTCGTTCAAAAAGGGAATACGTAGCGAGTTCTTTGGCGTTTTTTCGAGGAAGCGGGGTTTCTCGGCAGGGTCGGTCCGGATATCGCTATACATGACACCCTCCGAATTGCGCATACGTTCCATAAAGACTTGGCGAATTCGCTGAACGGTGTTGCTGTCCGCATCCTCGGCGACCAGACGATTCGATGTGCAAATACCGAAGCGAGGATTCAGTTTTTCTATGTGCTCAAATACCATGTGGCTTTCGTCACCGATCGTCCACAATGATTGCGCGCGGGAAATCGTTTCAAACAACAGCGTGCTACCGGAGCGCGGCGCGGCAACAATAATGATCGGGCGATCAAATTGGTAGTCTGGCGTCGATACGTGATTCATTCCAGGTCGATTCTTCCGAACTCAAATCAGCCTATCATCGGGGAACAATATCGAACGCGATGGTGAGTCGCGGCTCGTCGCCGTCGAAGGGAATGGTTCCGTGCCACATATAGGACGGAAAGAGAACCATCATCCCGGGTTCTGGTTTCACCACGTGCTGGTACGTCAATTTCGGGCTAGTTACCAGCCCGGGCTCGCCAAATTTTATCCAGCCTTCCTGCCCTCCTGCGTCAATCCGGCCAGGCAATTCAATGTAGCAAGCCGATGACAGCCAAGCCTTCGGATGAACGTGATTGTGGTGGAATCCGTTAGGTTTTAGCCATACTGACCAGATCCCATCTATCTTCCAGCGCCCTGTGTTCCGCGACCGCAGCGGATCCGTACCTGTGCCGAGGTGCTTAAGATGTGCATCCACCGCGGGGGCGAGCGCTTGTGGAAGCGCCTTGATGGCTGGGTCGTCCATTCCCAGCAGGTCCGATATCTTGCTGCCGTTCTGCTCGGAATTCTCAAAGGGGTGTGTCTTGAACGGATGTCTTGCGCGTAGGGCCGCGCCCAGATCCGAGAGGTACTCGTCGAGGCAATCCCAGCCCGTTGGCGCGGCTAGTTTGTACGGGCGAACAAACTCTTCATAATTGTAGAGCTGCTCGTAGCGTCGATCGCCAACGAGCCTGCCCGCCGTCGCGCACATCGCCAACGAGTGTTGGTCGCCCGGGTCAGCATCACTCATGGCCCGCGCTACCGCCAGAGCTTCATCGGCACGCCCTGACGCCAGTAGCGCATAGACGCGCATGTCCTTCGCGGCCACTGAGTCGGGCAGCAACATGATCAGGCGATCGCTCATCTCGAGCGCGGCTTCCAGCTCTCCGACCAAGGTCGCCGAATCGACGCCGACACCCAAGAGCTTCACATCATTTGGCCAGCGCTCGAGCGACGCTGCGACGAAATTGTACGTGTCCTCGGCTCCAGAGGTATACATCATCACTCGAGCTTTTGTGCCGTAGAGTTCAACTCTGTCGGGATTTGCCTTTATTTCCGCGTCCAGTGGCGCAATCGCGGCAGCACTGTCGGCAGTAGACATCCAAATCAACTGGGCCTGTTCGTAATGCGCTACAAGCATATCCGGACTCAACTTGACGGTTTCCTCAAACGCATCGCGTGCCTCGTCAAGCTTTCCCTGTGCGAGCAGTGCTCGCGCCAACACTAGCCAACTTTCGGGCGCATTCAGGCCCTTTGCAAAGGCGTGCCGAATGTGCGCCTCCGCCTCGCTAGCCCGACCGACATCACCCAGGACCGCAGCCAGATTGTGCTCCGCGACCGCACTATCGGGATACAAAGTCGTTACTTTCGTATATAAGTCAATCGCCTCGTATTGTTGCCCCTGTTGTTTCAGCGCGTAAGCCTGATCGGACAGTGATTTGAGAGTTGTTGTCATGTAATCTGAGCTCACTAAGCAAGACCTTTAGTGCTTTTCGAATCGATGATACATCACCGAGGACGTCGCAATCAGCTTGTCGTTCGACAAAGGGATATGTCCTTTGTGTCTATGCGTAAAATCGGCAGGCGAAAATGCTATGAGACCCTATCTAGCGGGTACACTCTTCATTATTTGATAGAAGAATTCCGTATCGCCGCCCTCAGCAACATCATTTAGAAACAATATTCGGTTCAAACGATTGGGGTGTCGATATGAGGCCTGCCGAATTCGTCAGTGTACTCATATATCAGTTTACATATTTCGCCGGATTCCGGATGCTTGAAAATGGATATGTTGGCCCCTACCAGCATAAAAGAGTATTTGCTCATATAGTCGATCAGGCATTGGAATAATGCATCGGTACTCAGGACGTTCGTGGCTGACCAGTCAGCAAGATTAATGATGCTTAAGTCCGGGCTATCCCTGGTTTTGGGGTGACTCATGGCCCTGAGTGGCCCCGATAGGCGTTTTGGCTCGCCTCAATCTGGTGAATGATCTGATCGCAGGGCCATTGTTTGCGGCATTGTCATATACCTTAGCGAAACCTTCCAGTAGCCTACTTTCGCGCATTGCCCCATCCATTTACAACAAAAAGCGGCTAGCCGCATTACGCGACTAGCCGCTAGTCTTGCTCTGCTTACGACTCTAAGCTTCTATCAAAAGAAACTGTGCTTAAAGTTCGCATACCAACGCGTGCCGCGTGCATCATACAAGCTCTGATCGTGGAACGGCCAACCACCTCCGGCAACCTCAGAAAACGGCGGTTCTTCGTCGGTCAGGTTGATGACACCGATAGCCACTTCGGAATTATCTCCGATGGAGTAGGTACCGCGTAGACCTATTTCAAGGTAACTGTCAACGCCGCGAATGCGACCGCCTGTAGCGATACTACATGAACCATCTTCACGACCACCAACGAGGTCTTCAGTTTCACCGAGGTAGCGGAACGTCATTGTCGTTGTCCAAGCCTCAGCCTGCCATCCGACCTGTCCATTGAAGCGCCACTCGGGTTCGCTCGTGGTGCCTTTATCGTCACAGAGCGGCTGAACAGCGGAAGTCTGGCGCTCATGCTGCAGCAGATAGGCGGTTCGCAAGTCGACGACTATTGAACCGGTATCGAATTCCCAACTTGCCTGCGTCGAAAAGTCGATTCCGGAGCCATTCTCCTCATTCAGGTTCTGGCTATTGGAAGCAACGAACGCTTGCGGAGAGGTAAGCTGACCATTCACCCGATTCACGAGGTTCGGGTAAGTAGACTCGTTGTTCAGAATCTCCTGCGTTGACAACGACCCAATCTTGTCCTCGACATTGATTTCATAGTAGTCAAGAGCCATAGACCAGTTGTCGGTTGGCTCCCAGACCAGGCCAACGCTGAGGTTGTCCGAAGACTCCGTGGTGAGATTCGGGTTACCACCGGATACGGAACGGATCTCGCGCGTGCGGCAAGCGTTGTCGATATCCACCTGGGTCGCATTCGGGTCTGCCGTGACCTCATTGCAGAACGTCGTATCGACGGCTCGGTTGACACCGAACGATCCCCCGAGGAAGAGCTCACCAAGGGTTGGCGCCTTGAAGCCGGTGCCATAGGACGCACGCAGCATCAGATTTTCCATCGGGCGCCACGAGGCACCGACCATGAAGGTGGCGGCGTCATCGCCGGCAGTGACAGTTTGCTGGATGGACTGATCTCGACCTGTCCATTCATAGTCGTCATAGCGAGCAGCTGCTGACAGCTCGACACTATCGATCGGGCTGTATGAGAGCTCGCCAAAGAAGGCCGAAACGTCACGCTCACCAGCACCGTTCGAGCCAGCGCCGCCGGAGACATCGCCCTCGGTCGAGACTGCGTCGGACCGGTCGAAGAAATCTTCCTTCTTGTACATCCCACCGACGGCATAGCCGATATCAGTATCACCAATCTCGCCCGTGAACGTCAGGTTGATGCGCTGGTCATTGCCGATCGCCTGACGCTGCGTGGCGATTGCCAGACCGTTGTCCGAGAACCAGTCCGGATCGTAGGTCGCCGTCGGATCGAAAAGACCTGACTGCACAGCAGCTTCGACTCTACTACGAGACAGCTGGCCCCCTACTCCGATACGGTTCATTTCCGACTCGATATTCTGAATGTTGACGTCAAACTCGTGGTCCCCGCCGAGATCGAAGCGCGCACCAAGTGTCACCGAATATGCGGTGTTGGTGTTATCTGTCGCACGCGGGCCAGCATCGGTCGCACGACGCAACATGTATACCACCGACGAATTCGCCAGATCGGTACCCAACTCAGCATCGATGGCACCGAGTCCAGGCGCGCCTGTAACCTCGAAGATCGCCGGCGCCGCACCATTACGGACTTTCGTTAGGTTGCGGGACATACGGAACTCGCCGTAACCAGTGAGTCGATCACCGAGACTGTGTTCAGCGTTTGCCAGGAAGTTCATGCGCTCTTGCGCTGGCACCGCTTGGTACAGCTGCGCAAAGTCATAGGTGCAGTCAGATCCGAGATCAGCCCATTGAGTAGGCTGGATTCTTTCCTGCGGACACCCAGCCGCCGGATATGACGTACTAAGAGCTTGCCCGTAGTCCAGAAACGTGACGTTGTCGGGTGCAGCACCGATCGTGCTCGTACCATCTGTGCCATCAGGCGCGATTGCCGAACCGATCAAAGGCAATCCGACCGCGCTAACACCCTTCTGGTCCAGGAATTCGAACGACAATGTCGCAAAACCCTTATCGCTAACAACACCACCCGTCAATGCCACTCCGGTGCGTCCACCGCCGCTATCCTGATCATTACCGTAACTAACGCGGGCCTCCAAGCCTTCATATGCCTGCTTGGTAATGATGTTAATAACTCCCTGCACAGCATCAGCGCCGTAAATTGCCGACGCACCCGTTGACAGGTATTCAACCCGGGCAACAGCCGCGAGCGGAATCAGGTTCAGGTTCGTCCTGGGATTTCCGAAAATCGGGTCTCCCGGCAGGCGGCGACCATTTAACAGTACAACGACGTAGTCCGCACCAAAACCGCGGCTGTCGAAGTTAGCGGTGCCGGCCGTTTGGCTCAGCGTCGCAGTTTCGTTGAACAGATTCGGACCGGCCATGCTCGACGTGAACAAGAAGTCCTGTATCGTGGCTGCGCCAGTATTTTCGATGAATTCCGCGTCATAGACTTGGACCGGAGTGACCATTTGCGGATCGAGACGCGGAATACGCGAGCCGGTTACGGTGATCGTCTCCAAAACATTATCGGAATCTGTATCTTGCGCTGCGACAAGCCCCGGCGCGACGCTAAGACACAGAGCGGTTTTTACCGCGACAGACAAGGCATTAACCTTGGGTTGCCGTCGATTTCCCTTATGCATGTGCATAGTTATTAAACTCCCCTATAGGATAGATAATACTTGTAGATTAAGGTCGTCATCTTGCTGCGTTCCCCGAAATGCATGACCGAATTACGCACGCTCGTTTGACTACGCCATTAGGTACCCATACATATTGGTACTTATAGGCAGAAACCTTATATCTACAGAGGCGGCAGTGTAGCAGAATTTCAACACGAGAAAAGGGGCTGTAGCAAAAATCTGACGTGAACGAACAGAATCCACTTTTTGTAAAGAAGCCCTCAAATACGCCCAATTGCAGCGCCAATTCTGCAACAAAAATTTCGATAAACTATTGTTATTTAAAGTCTATTCTACGATTCTTCCAAAGCATGGCCTAGACCGCTACCAACGCGGCCGAGTGTATTCGGTCGCGCTTCTGACAGAATGTAGGACTGACTGTGGTATTGTCACAACACATTTTGGGATTTGCTTCGCTGCGATTTACGAACTCTTCAAGCCAAATCCTGGCAAATCGCTTGCGGTTAGGCTACGCAGGTGTCTCGTCGGGTGGTGCCAACTTCGTCAAGTTGCCGAGCAGCGATTCATAGTTGCGCCAGCGGTCTTTGGACCTGCTGTGCAGGCCTTGCCGAACCTGCCAGATGCTGGCCGTCTTGACTAGGCCGCTAGTCTGCTGAAAGTCGAGGACCCTGGCGTCCCACTCCAGCCCGAGAAACTCCAACACGCGCCGCAAAACCGATTCCGGCGAGTCAACCAGTTCCTCGTAGCCAACGGTACAGATATTATCTCCGAAACGCGCCTGCCAATGCGCAAAGAGGCGCTCCTGCTGCCGATAGTAGTGCGCGATATGCTGAAGATCATTCGCGTAACTGGCGGCACGGTCAAACTGCTGGAAGTACAGGGAAAGACAGTTATCGCGGAGATCGCGTCGCGTTTGAATTATCTTTGCCGCCGGGAATATGGCACGAATCAGCGCGACGCGCAGGAAGTTGTCGGGCCGCTTGTCAATGACAAAAGGGGCATCCGGAACCAACTCCCTGACTCTCCCCTCATAGTCCTCGGCGATGCGCCGTAGCTGCTCTTTCGTCGCGCCAATCGCACCGTGAGGGAATGGCCCCAGATGACGTCCGACGAGCCACGCAAGCACCTTTAGCTCGCCGCCCGCGGCAATAGCGGGGTGCCCCCCAAGCATGCGCTCCAAAAGCGTAGAACCGGATCGATACATCCCGCAGATGAATATCGGCGACGCATCGGAATTAGTCGTCACCCTATCAACCCACCTCGAATCAAAAATATCCATGAGCTGGTCAAAGGCTTTCTCGGTCGCCGCGGGGGTATATGGCAGCACGCGCTGCTTGCTGATCTCATTCGCGGCGACGAAAGCGGCGGCGGCCTCGTCGTATGATTCAAGATCATCATAGGCCTTGCCTAGCGCAAAATACAGGCCTTCCTGAGCACGTTTGTCATCGGCCATATCGTCGATGCAAGCCATCAGCCGATCGATCAGGTCCTGATTTTCGACTGTAATCTTTTGCGGGTATACGAGGCGTGCCAGCGACTTCCAGTGCCTGGGGTCGACAGCCAGTATTCGCTCATAGTGCTCGATCGCCAGTTGCTTTTCTCCTGACTCCTCGAAATGGCCGGCGAGATTGAACAAGGCCGGCAAATAGTCAGGTGCGATCTCGATGGCCTGCTCGAACATTTGCCTAGCTTTTGTCGCATCCTGCATTTCGGAATACAGGACACCCATGTTGGAGTAAACCTCTTCCGGCTGATCAATTTCGAGTCGAATGGCCTCATAATAGGCAGCCAAGGCCTCAGCATTTCGCTGCTCCTTTTTCAAAAGCAGCGCAAGATTGAATTGAGCTACCGCAAGTGTGGGCTGCCGCTCGATGAGCCGCAGATATTCATCAATAGCAGCCTGCGTCTGGCCGACCGAATCAAGAAAATTTGCGAGCTGGGCGCAATAATGCAGGCTCTCTGGGTCGTCTTCGGTCAGCGCCTTGAACACATTGTGGGCCTCATTCGGACGTTGCTGGTGCAAATACAGATCAGCGAGCGCCTCGAGTGCAATGCCTCGATGGGGCCCCGGAGCTGCAAGGGTCCGATAGATTCGCTCCGCCTCGAGAATCCTGCCTTGCGCGGTCATTTCTCTGGCCTCAACGAGGGCATATCTGAAATCAGAAGGCAGGTTCATTCTCGATGTTTCCGTGTGGCAAAGAAGCTGGAGTTTAGAGCGCCTGCCAAGCCTGCGCCACCGGCAAGCGTGCAGCGCGGCGCGGCACACGCCAGCGATACAGATCTCATTCGGTGCATTTCGGTTCGGCAAGAAGTGCGTCGATTTCCCGCGTTATTCTGCTGTCAGTTTCCACCAGCTTTCGGAAAAAGGCAGGAGTAATTTGCTGCGTTCTACATAGAGAATCATAAAGCTCGTCAAACACCTCGCCGTAGCTATGCTCAACGCCAGGCAACGTAATCTCTTTCTGCGTCTGCAATGATCGCTCGACGGCAGTGACAGCTCCAGTCACGTCGCCATTGCCAATCCATTCAAATGCTGCACTAATCGTTTTTTCCGGTTCTTTCAGCAACCCAGCATAGGAAAACACGGCGGCCGGATAGCGGCGCGTTTGCATATCTTTGACCAAGGAGAAATTGGCCTTCCACCACGTGAAGCCCGCCGGCAACCGAGCCGCACGCAGTCTATTCGGATCAGTGTCGGCAAGTTCAGAGTGACCGTCCTTGATCTCATCAATTCGTTTTTGTGACGCCTCACACTCCTGCCATCGGCGAATGGAATAGATGACCCTGGTGATGTAAGCATAGTCAGTCTTGACCAAGCCGTCGGCGAAGATCTTTACACCAATATTCGTCACTTTCTGCGGCGGAATCCAGGCCCCCGAGCGGGGGTCAGGATTAGTGTGATAGTTGATTCCCTGCACCAAGGTGCTCTCGTAGAAGCCCCTTGGATTGGCCTTGTCGATCAGTCCTTTCCAATGCGCCGGAAACTTCTTGCCAAGGATCTGGAAGCCGCCCTTCTCCAGGATCTGCATCCACACGGAGGTGCCGGAACGGCGAGTGCCGGTGACAATTATCATCGAGTTCGATTCTACAGTTCGCGCTGGGGCAGTGCCACCGGAGCTTCAGCGTCAACCAGGACCTAGTGGTTGGTTTGCAGCCAACACTGGCAGACCACGAACCGATTCTCACATCCGGCCGCCGTGTGCCTCTGAGCCGTAGCCGTCACGACGCAGTTCGGCAGCTACTCGGTCTCTGATTTGGTGTAAATTGGCGGGATGCCAAATAACAACAGAAACTGGGCGTTCGCGCTCCATGGTGGCGCAGGCGCGGTAGCCGGTCGCGACTACGCCGAAACCGAAAAGCACCAGCGCGAACTTGGCGCCGCCTGCCAGCAGCAACTGAAAGACGGCGCGGCGGCCCTTGATGTCGTCGAATACGCGGTTGCAAAACTCGAGTCCTGTGGCCTGTACGTCGCCGGGCGCGGGTCTGCTCCGAATAGCGCCGGCTATGTGGAGCTCGATGCGTCCATCATGGATGGCCGGTCACGCGAGGCTGGAGCGGTTGCCGCATTGAGAGACTTTGTCAGCCCTGTCGGCGTCGCCCGCGGCGTCATGGAAAAGACGCCACACGTAATGCTTGCCGGCGTAGGCGCACTAGCCTTCGCGCGCGCGCACGGGTTCGCGGAAGTGACTGATCCGGCGAACTACTACAGGCTCCCCGTTGGCGTCACCCCTGAAGATGTCGGCGACATCGCACATGGGACCGTAGGTGCCGTTGCGCTGGATACGTCGGGCTCACTGGCCGCTGCGACATCGACGGGTGGCACCTTTGGCAAGCTCGAAGGCCGCATCGGCGATACACCCCTGGTCGGCCCGGGGACCTGGGCAGACGACAACATCGCGATCTCCTGCACCGGTGTCGGGGAACACATTATTCGCTCTGGTGGCGCATCGTCGATCGCCTTCCGTTACAAGTCGGGCGTGCCACTGGAGGACGCCGTGCAGGAGATGCTCGATGAGGTTAAGCGACTGGGTGGCGACGCTGGCGTAATTGCGGTGAGCCGGGACGGCGACATTGCGATGCCCTACAACTCCGAAGGCATGAAGCGCGCATGCGGAACATCCGACTCTGATCTCGTCGTGGCGACGTTTGCATAAGATAAGGAAGGGCCATTGAATCGAAAACCGATTATTACGTGCGCCGTCACGGGCTCGG
>Ga0316189_10003391_pt1 | contig 15471 bp, 18 predicted proteins | sample LowCovwburrow_MG_FD_204930 | JGI IMG/M metagenome (GOLD analysis project Ga0316189, IMG submission 204930) | Coastal sediment microbial communities from Maine, United States - Lowes Cove worm burrow | ecosystem: Environmental > Aquatic > Marine > Coastal > Sediment | place: USA: Maine... | reverse complement strand
AATATGATAAAACAAAATAGAGTTAGTTGTTTCACATAATAATTATTTTGTTGTTTGACGGTTGGCACCTGATTGATGCAATTCTTTTAGAGGCTAAAGATTTGTCATTTTCATCTTTTGATTGATATTTAAATAAGTCAGGAAATTCAGCTAGTTTTCTAAGTCCTGATATTTTTCCATCTCGTTCATGAAATTCACTATCATACACATTTTTATAAGTGTTCTGGTCGCTATCACTATCTGATTTTAATGGTAACAATGTTCTGTAAATCGAAAAATATGAACCATTTGTCACTTTGATACTTTTAGAAAATTCTTTTGTATAACCTATTGTGGGTTTATGATCTCCAATACCTGCTTTAACAAATAAATCAATGTATAATACATCGTTTTTAGTTTCGATCTCTTCATAATTTGGGTAAACATCAATACTTTCAATTTCTATATTCAAAATTCCTTTATAATTAATTAATTCAAAATCTATTCTCTTAATATTGGCACTTTGTTTTGAAGAATCTATGTCAAACTTAAACTTTGCAAATAGTCCAAAAAAGGTTCCATATAATTGACTTCCATAAACAAATTGAAATCGTGTGTCTTCACCTGAGTGTAGAAAAATATTTGAACTATAATCTAAATGTGGTTTCATAATATTTGGCTTAATTAGTTAATAGCACAAAAGTCAAGAAATAGAAAAGGGGAAGTAATACCCAATATTGGGTATATATAATATTCTATTAAGGTATGAAAATTATTTTGATGAAGAAAATTCCGACAAAAATAAATTAACCAAGAAAAAACTTGATAGCAACAATAAACAAAAGAAAAGCTATAAAAGCAATCAAAACCCAAATACTTCCTTTGTAATATTTTTTATGAAGTTTTAAGTCTTTACGATAAGCATAAATCAATGTTAAAATAAAGGCTAAAGCAAAAAGAATCCCAAAAATAATTTGACCGTTACTAAACATAATTGTTTATTTTTATGCGAATTTAATCAATTACTATGAAGAATAAAATAGAAGCTGTAAAAGCATTTCACGAAGCATTTAAAATAGGATATAGAGAGACTCCAAAAGCAGATTTGGGAGTTGATAAAAATATGCTGCGTTATAAATTGATGCGAGAAGAAAATGAAGAATATTTAGATGCTGCAAATGACAATGATTTAGTTGAAGTGGCTGATGCTTTAGGAGATATGCTTTATATTCTTTGTGGTACTATTATCGAACATGGAATGCAACATAAAATAGAAGAAGTGTTTAATGAGATTCAGAGAAGTAATATGAGTAAATTAGGAGAAGATGGACAACCAATTTATAGAGAAGATGGTAAAGTGTTAAAAGGGCCTCGTTATTTTAAACCTCACATTAAAGAAATATTAGATAAATAAAAAAAGGAAGCCATTTGGCTTCCTTTTTTTAAACTTTAACTCTCCAGCCAAATTTATCTTCTGCCTTATTGGTTTGTATATCTGTAATCCGTTTTTTTAGCATACTAGCATAAGTATTCTCTAGTTCAGGAAGATCATAATCAACATCTCTATAACCAAATGTTGAAATAGGAGAAACAACTGCTGCTGTTCCTGCACCAAACATTTCTTTTAAACTACCATTTTTTGCAGCTTCAACAAGTTCAGATACAGAAATTTTTCTTACCTCTATATCAATGCCTTCATCCTTTGCAATATCAATAATACTTTTTCGGGTAATACCATCCAATATTCTATCACTTGTTGGTGCAGTTAATAAAGTATCATTTATTCTAACAAAAATGTTCATTGCACCAGCCTCTTCAATAAATTCATGAGATGTATCGTCTGTCCAAATAACCTGATTGTATCCTTTTTTAACAGCTAATTGAGTTGGGTAAAATTGTCCAGCATAATTTCCACCAGCTTTAGCATATCCAACACCTCCATTTGCTGAACGTGAATACGTTTCTTCAATCAGAACTTTTACTTTTCCTGAAAAATATGCACCACTTGGAGCTGTTGCAATAATAAATTTATATGCATCAGCTGGAGATGCATGAAAGCCTTGCCCACTTGCAAAAATAAAAGGTCTTATGTATAAAGAACTCCCTTCGTTGCTAGGAATCCAGTTTTTGTCAACTTCTAATAATTTTTTTAAGCCTTCAATAAAGAAAGCTTCTGGTAGCTCAGGAATGGAAAGACGTTTTGATGAAATATTCAAGCGCTTAGCATTGTCTTCTGGTCTAAAAAGAAAGACCTCATTATTAGCATCTTTATAAGCTTTTAAACCTTCAAAAACAGATTGACCATAATGAAATATTTTAGCTGAAGGATCTAAGGATATAGCTTGATAAGGAACTATTTTAGGAGTTTTCCAAGTACCATTCTTATAATCGCAGACAAGCATGTGATCTGAAAAAATACTTCCAAAACTTAAATTGTTAAAATCTACATCATGTATTTTTGAAGTTTCAGTTTTTGTAACCTCAATAAAATCTTTAATATTTTCTGTCATTTTCGATAACTTTATCCCTGCAAAATTACACAAATTAATACTGATATTGACAGATTTAGCTTCTAAAAATTCTTATCTTTGTTGTAAGATTATATCATTTTAAAATTTCAATAAGATTATGAAAAAAGTACTGTTTACAATGTTCTTAATAGCGATTATTTTCGCTTGTAAAAATGAAAGTAAAACTGAAGAGGTAAGTCAAGACTCTCAAGAAATAGCATATGCATCTTTTGGTGATAAAATTGAAGCTGATGGCGCAATTTCGGCATCTGAAATGGCAGAACGTTTTAGTTCATTAAGTGCTGGAGATACTTTAACAACTAAGGTTTCGGCAAAAATCAATGAAGTATGTTCATCAAAAGGTTGTTGGATGAAGTTAGATTTGGGGAATAATGATGAAATAATGGTACGTTTTAAAGATTACGGTTTTTTTATGCCATTAAATGCTGAAGGTGAGGTAATCATAAACGGAAAAGCTTATGTAACTGAAACTTCTGTTGATGAATTACGTCATTATGCTGAAGATGCAGGTAAAACGGCTGAAGAAATTGCTGCAATTACGGTTGCAGAAAAGACCTTTGCTTTTGAAGCAGATGGTGTATTATTGAAACAATAACTATGCGTTTAAATTATTTATTATTGACCTTTGTTTTTGTTGTTCTTGGTTGTAAAAATAATAATGTAGAACAAGAGCAAAAGGAAGAGAAGAAATTGGTAATGGCTGAAGTTTCAGAAATGGCATTGCTCATGAATGAGATGTATGCATATAATGAAAGCATTAAACAGCAAATAATTGATGGAAGCCTAAGTAATAGTTATCCAGAAAAGTTTGATAATATTCATTCAGCTGTGTTAACAACACCTTCTGCTAGAGACTTAAATTTTGAATCATTCTCTAAATTATTCTTAGAAGCTCAGAAACAAGTTTTTGAATCACCAAAGGGGGAATTAGTAATGCGTTATAATAATGCTATTAATGCGTGCATATCTTGTCATAATGTTAAGTGTGTAGGCCCAATTCCTAGAATAAAAAAGTTGCTTATTAAACAGGATTGAAACGTAAAATTATCACTACTGCAGATGGTTCCAAAACCATTCAAATAGAAGATTGGAATGAGCAGTATCACTCTATTCATGGTGCTATTCAAGAAGCGCAACATGTATTCATAAACGCTGGACTTCAACATTATTATCATTCATTAAATAAAGAATGTTATACTGAGCCTGTCGAAGTATCAATTTTAGAAATTGGTTTTGGTACTGGGCTAAACGCTTTTTTAACCTTATTAGAGGCTCAGAAACTTAATATTATAGTTGATTATGTTGGTGTTGAGGCGTATCCTATTTCTGTTGAAGAAATAAATCAACTTAATTATGTTGAATTGGTTTCATCTGAGAATCAATGTGTGTTTGACAAACTGCATAATGTTTCTTGGGAAGAGGAGCATGAAATTTCGTCAAATTTCAAACTTAAAAAAAGACAGCAATTCTTTTCTGATATTGAAGATGTTAATCAGTTTGATCTTATCTATTTTGATGCTTTTGGAGCTCGTGTTCAACCAGAATTATGGACTAAGGCAATATTTAAAATCATGTATAATGCATTAAAGCCAAATGGTGTATTAGTAACATATGCGGCAATAGGAGAAGTGAAACGGTCTATGAAAGCTTTAGGTTTTAAAGTTGAAAGACTTCAAGGGCCTCCTGGAAAACGACATATGTTAAGAGCTACTAAGTAGGACTAAGAAGCTTATTAAATTTAGATTTTCAATCTGTTAAACCTTGCATAAATTTTAGTCATGGTGATGTATGTATCGTATTTTTGTATTGAGCTATGAAAATACTAATTACAGGAGCAACAGGTTTGGTTGGACAAGAAATTGTTAAACAATGTCTAGCGCAAAATATTCATGTTAATTATTTATCAACTTCTAAATCAAAACTAAAAAATAAGCCTAACTATAAAGGTTTTTATTGGAACCCGAATACAGGTGAAATTGATTTAGATTGTTTTTCTGATGTAGATGCTATTATAAACCTCGCAGGAGCGACAATTGCTAAACGTTGGACTATTGCTTACAAACAAGAAATACTAAGTAGTAGAGTTAATAGTTTACAGTTACTCAATAAAACCATCGAATCTGAAAATATATCAGTGAAGCACATAATTTCTGCAAGTGCTATTGGAGTTTATCCAGATTCATTAACACATTACTATGAAGAAGATTTCAATGATTTTGATAATCGATTTTTATCAAAAGTTGTGACCTCGTGGGAACATGAAGTTGATCAGTTTAAAAATCTTAATATTAATGTTTCAAAAATTAGAGTTGGTATTGTATTATCTCAAAAAGGAGGTGCTTTACCAAAACTAATTAAACCCATAAAATTATTTGTAGGAAGTGCTTTTGGAAATGGTAACCAATGGCAATCATGGATTCATATTGAAGATCTGGCAGCTATGTTTTTGTTTGTATTGTCAAATAAAATTGAAGGTGTTTTTAATGGTGTAGCTCCAAATGCTGTGACTCAAAAAGAATTGGTAAAAAGTATAGCTAAGGTTGTAAAAAAACCAATTGTTTTACCAGCAGTTCCAAGATTTGTCTTGAAACTAATGTTAGGAGAAATGAGCGCATTGGTTTTAGAAAGTCAACGTGTTAGTTCTAAAAAAATTGAAAGCTTAGGGTTTAGTTTTAAATATCATCACTTGCAGCCTGCACTTAAAGATTTATTATAATTTTTTACAGTTGGTTTAACGTATTGGTTTATGGTTAGTTACATCGACTAGAACTAAAATTAGCAAAAGAAAACTAACATAAGGGAAATTCGTAATCTTTTCATAGTACATATCGAATTAAAAATGAGAGACATAAGTAGTTTTGAGTCGTCATTTATTGTGATTTAGATTTTATTTTAATAATGCATGACAAAATGCTCTCCACCATCCAGAATGACCAAAATAATTCCAAGACAAAAGAACAACTAGTGTTGTTAATGTGACTATAAGATATGGTCTGTAAAACTTTTTTTCTTTTAGATAATCAAGAAGTATTAAAATGCAAAGAACTAATAATATAATCACACCAGCTATATAAACACATTGTAGAAAAGTAACAGGTGTTGGAAAACCATAGGATATTAAAAGAGGAAAATATATCAACCTAGACAAGGCAGGAAGCATCACCCAAAATACAGTAGAAATCAAATATCTAGCATGAATATCAATGTCTTTTTTATTAATTATAGCCATGATTACTGAATATGAAAACCCAAATACGAAGACAAAATCAGCAAAAATAAAACTGTATCGTAGGTTTTCAGAGATGTTCTCTAATTTAAGATTATTAGGAATTACTTGCAAAGCAGAAAACACAACTCCACCAGCAATAAATAGACCGATAATTCCTAATATTCGGTGTAAATTCATTTTTGACTTTTGATATAAAAAGGGTTGGATAATAATAAGAACAAACCAAGCTGTTGCAGATAAACCGTGTAAATGCTGAACAAAATGAGCTTCAGTAAATTTACTCCAATATGAAAAGTAGAATCCAGAAAATGCAATAAGGAATGGAATGATTAACCATAGATGGGCTTTTGGGAATTTTTTCATATCAATTAATTATCTTTTGCGACTTTTAAGCGAAAACCATAGTAGGCATTAATGAGATAAAGTAAATTCGTTAGAGGCCCAACTATTAATGCTTGCTTCCAGCTTATTAGACCCATGAAAGAAATTGAAAATACAATTAAAGAAATACCTGCTAAACCAATTGCAGAAAATCTCAACCATTTATTTAATAGAGTATCAAAAAGGTATAGATGTAGCAAGCCCGCTAGAAAAATGATGTTTCCAAATACAAAAACTACAATTGACATTTGATTTGCCATTTCAGCAATTTCAAAAGGAGTATTTCTATACCCACCAAGCATAATTGGGTATAAGCTAAGCATAATCAACAGTCCAACTGCAATTATTGACCAACTTATCTTTTTCAAGTTAATTGCGAAATAAATTGCTCCAATAGCTATCATCGTCATAATTAGTAATTCCGCCTTCCAATGACCTCCATAGATATCCCAGTTTTCATTAATATATATATATCTTTCTTTAGGGTCAATTGGAGCTTTACTTGAAAGGTAAATATATATTCCAATTATAATATTAATAAGAATAGATCCCAGAGACCAAAGTGCTTTTGCTAATTTCATATTTAATAATTTATCGAAGTTGACATAACAGCTAAGATAGCTGCTAATCACTCCCTGCTTTATTGGTAAAAGCCTATTAAATAGTGTTGAAAGCTAAAAATTAGTTGTATGATGATGGCAGTGCGTTAAAATATTTTTTAAATGCTGAAGTAAAATTTGAGGGATGTGAATAGCCAAATTCAAAGCTTAAATCAGTAGGTGTTTTTCGTTTTGCCACGAGTTCGCCTTTAGCATATTCCATACGGATTTTATGATGAAATTGCTTTGGAGAAGTTCCAAAAAGTTGTTTGAAAGATGATTTAAATTTGCTTTGACTCATATTAGCAATGGTAGCCAATTCCTGAATAAAAGGTAATTTTTTTGCTGAAGGGTTTCTTAGGTAAGATGAAGCTATAAATAGACTTTTTATGTCGTCAGTATGTAAATTTAGTTTCTTTTCTTTCGATTTTCGCCTTTTAAGTTTATTAATGAAAAGCGTTAAAAATTCAAGTACATACTTATGACATGAAATTTTACTATTCATATTTAAAAGAGCCAAACGCAATAATTCTTCTAATTGATAATCAAGATCCTCGTAAGAAACTTTATCTTCTATCCTTATTTCTTCATCGAAATAAAACTGTAAAAAGCTTTTGTGAAATCTAAAAGAAACGACCTCAACCTCTTTGTTTGGTTCGAAATTAGTCTCTATTTCTATTCCGGGACCGTAGATAATCACACCTATAGGTAGGTGTTTATGAAATTCAATAGTATTTCCCTCAATAAATTTCGTTTGTTTAATGTTTGATAAGTTTATATGAAATACAAACCAATCGGTATTGATTGGGTTTACTGTTTTCATATATATTGGGACCTTATAATTACATTTCTTAAAATGATAAAACTCAAGCTTTGAAGGGAACTCAATCATCTTCATAGAACCATCTCCAAAGTCAGGATTCATCGTATATCCATCATTAACGAGTTTCATATCGAAATACTCAATAAATTGGGTGGATAATTTCTGTTGAATATCTAAGATTATGTTCATCGATCTTTTTGATAAATGGTTCAATTATTTACAACTTAATGTGTTTGAAATCGTTTAAATGTTCTATGCGCAAGATTAAACGAAGTTCGGCTTTTTTTTGGATAAAGTCAATAAAAAAGCCACTCAAAATGAGTGGCTTTTAGTAAATAATATGTGGTAATATTAAGACTTTTTAGCCTTAACGGTTACTTTTAATTCAATATCATCGTTGATGAATTTATCTCCTAAATCATCAAAAAATGACTTAGAGCCGTATTGTACATTCCATTTTGATCTGTCAATTGTAAACATTTCACTAGTTAAAGTAAACATGTCACCATCTTCACTTGTAGTTACAGGAAATGTCACATTGTTTTTAACATCTTTTAAAGTCAAGTTCCCAGATAGCATAGATTTTCCTTCTACCATTTCAAAGCCTGTTACTTCAAAAGCAGCACTAGAGAATTTTTCAACATCAAAGAAATCTGCACTTTTTAAATGTCCTTCTAATTTTTCATTAGATTCACTCTCTTTTAATGAATTCATGTCAATAATAAACGATCCACTTTCTAATTTTCCATCATTTATTGTGAAAATTCCAGTTTCAATACTAATAGTTCCAGTGTGAGTTCCAGTTGGTTTGTGTCCTGTCCATTCAATTACAGATTCAGCAGCATTTGCCATGTATTTTGCAGACGTTGCTTCAGAGGTAGCAACTGATTCAGCTTCTGTTGTTTCAGCTTCATCAGCTTTTTTCTTACAGCCAATAACAGCAGCACCAATTGCCACAATTGTTAAAAATTTAAAAATCTTTGTTCTCATTATTGTTAATGTTTAGTGTTTAGCGTAAAAATACTGAATAGAGCATTGATATTTGTTAAAATTATTCAAAATTATTTTAGTGACATTTTGACATTTTAATAATAATGGCAGTACTTTTGCCAACTCTTAATAAGAATTGAAATTTAAAATTCGAGTTTATAAAAATATGAGCAAGAAAACGAAAAAAGAAGCAAAGGAACAACAGGTAGAAATAAATGAGATTGATGTGAAGCAAGAAGAAGCACAAACCATTTCTGTTGAAGAGCAATTACAAGAAGAATTAAAAAACGAAAAAGATAAATTTTTAAGGTTATTTGCTGAGTTTGAGAATTATAAAAAGCGAACAAATAAAGAGCGTATAGATTTGTTTAAAACGGCTAGTCAAGATGTAATAATATCTATGCTTCCAGTTTTAGATGATTTTGAACGTGCATTAAATCATATTGAAGAAGATAAAGAAGCAGAAGATTTAAGAAAAGGTGTCTTGTTAATTTATCAAAAATTACTTTCTACGCTTGAACAAAAGGGATTGTCAGTTGTGAAAGTTGATAAAGGAGATATGTTCAATGCAGATGATCATGAGGCAATCACTCAAATTCCTGCACCAACTGACGATTTAAAGGGTAAAATTATTGACGTTATAGAAAAAGGATATAAACTTGGTGACAAAGTTATTCGTTTTCCTAAAGTTGTAATTGGTCAATAAAACACTAAGAAATGGCAAAACAAGATTATTACGAAGTATTAGGAATAAATAAAGGAGCTAGTGCAGCCGAAATAAAAAAGGCGTACAGAAAAATGGCTCTGAAATATCATCCTGATAAAAATCCTGACAATAAAGACGCAGAAGAAAGTTTTAAAAAAGCGGCTGAAGCTTATGAAGTGCTGAGTAATGCAGATAAGAAAGCGCGTTATGATCAATTTGGACATCAAGCCTTTGATGGAGCTGGTGGATTTGGTGGTGGTGGAATGAATATGGACGATATATTCAGTCAATTTGGTGATATTTTTGGAGGTGCTTTTGGAGGAGGCGGAGGAGGCTTTTCCGGCTTTGGAGGTTCTCGTCAACGTGTAGTAAAAGGAAGTAATTTAAGGATTAGAGTGAAATTATCTCTTGAAGAAATAGCTAATGGTGTTGAGAAAAAAATTAAAGTAAAACGAAAAATAAAAGCTTCAGGAACAACTTATAAAACTTGTACAACCTGTAATGGTGCAGGGCAAGTTACACGAATCACCAATACAATTTTGGGTCGTATGCAAACTGCTTCACCGTGTAATACATGTGGAGGTGCAGGAGAAATGATTGATAAAAAACCTGCAGGAGCTGATGCTCAAGGACTAATTGTAAGTGAGGAGACAGTTTCTATTAAAATTCCAGCTGGAGTTGTAGATGGTATGCAATTAAAAGTGTCAAGTAAAGGGAACGAAGCTCCAGGAAATGGTATTTCGGGAGATTTACTTGTTGCTATTACTGAAGAGGATCATCCTACATTACAACGTGAAGGAGATAATTTGCATTACGATTTATATGTTAGTATTCCTGATGCAGTTTTAGGTTCTTCTACTGAAATTGATACTGTAACTGGGAAAGTGCGTATTAAAATTGATGCAGGTGTGCAATCAGGGAAAATATTGCGTTTACGAGGTAAAGGTATACCAAGTATAAATGGATATGGAAGAGGCGATTTATTAGTACATGTAAATGTATGGACACCTAAAACTCTTGATAAAAAGCAGAAAGACTTTTTTGAAAGCATGAAAAATGATGAGCATTTTAACCCAAAACCAGAAAGCTCTGATAAATCATTTTTTGAGAAAGTAAAAGATATGTTTTCTTAAAAAACACATCTATTTAGGCGCTTTCTAAACAAGCTTTTCTTATAAAGTAATTTATGTGATCTCCTTATTATTTAAGAAAAAACATTATATTTGAGTTACTGCTAATTTTATTAGCAGTAATTTTTCTTTTTCATAGCAATTTTTCCCATCCTTAATTTTTTAAGGGTGGGTTTTGTTTTTTCAGCAATTCTTTTAATTATAACTCTTACTTGCTGTAACATTTAATATCTTTACCAGACTTATTTTTAAACACAAAACAAAATTCAATGAATAATTTATTAGTGACTGACTCAGTCTCTAAAAACTTTGGTGATTTTAAGGCATTAAATAATGTTTCTATTGCTGTGCCTGAGGGAAGTATTTTTGGTTTATTAGGGCCAAATGGTGCTGGGAAAACGACACTTATCAGAATTATTAATCAAATCACAATGCCAGATTCAGGGACTGTTTTACTTGATGGGAAGCCATTGCATGCTAATGATATACAGTATATTGGATATTTGCCAGAAGAACGCGGTTTATATAAATCTATGAAAGTTGGTGAACAAGTATTATATCTAGCTCAGTTAAAAGGCATGAGCAAAGCTGATGCTAAAAAGCGTTTGAAATATTGGTTCGAAAAACTTGAAATTGGTGATTGGTGGAACAAAAAAATACAAGAGCTTTCAAAAGGAATGGCTCAAAAAATACAATTTGTGGTTACTGTATTGCATCAGCCTAAACTGCTAATTTTCGATGAGCCTTTTTCAGGATTTGATCCCATAAATGCTAATTTAATTAAAGATGAAATTTTGCATTTAAGAGACGAAGGCGCTACTGTTATTTTTTCAACACACAGAATGGAATCGGTTGAAGAACTTTGTGATCATATTGCTTTAATTCACAAGTCAAATAAAATTTTGGACGGCAAACTTCAAGATATTAAAAGAAGCTATAAAACAAATACGTTTGAAGTTGGATTAGTTACAGAAAACGAGGATGTTTTAAGGAATGTAATTGAGCAAAAGTTTGAAGTTTCTACTGCTGATTTTAAATCATTAAATGATGATTTAAAACTAAATATAAAATTAAAATCAACTGAAACTTCTAATGATTTGTTATCTTTTTTAACTCAAAATGCAGAGGTAAATCATTTTAATGAATTGGTGCCTTCTGCGAGTGATATATTTATTCAAACAGTAAAAAATAATTAATAATGAATCATCTTTCACTAATTATAAAGCGAGAATATTTAACCAAGGTTAAAAATAAATCGTTCATAGTTATGACTATTTTAAGTCCGATAATTATGATTGCATTATTTGCTGTAGTTGCTTATTTGTCTCAACTAAATAATAATAAGGAGCGCACAATTTCAATTTTAGATGAGTCTGGACAAATTAGTTCAATCTTTAAAAACACAGAGAATACTACTTATAATAGTCTTAGTAATATTTCTTTAAATGATGCTAAGGCACAAGTTGAAGAAAAAGGTGAATATGGCTTATTGCATATTGCTAATAATGAAGATTTGGATGAAATGTCCAAATCAATTCGATTTTATTCTGAAGACACACCATCATTAACTTTAATATCAAGTTTAGAAAGCAAACTTGAAAAAAAGTTAACAGATTTAAAGTTACAACAAGGAGGTGTTGATATTGAAAAAATTGCTGCTTCAAGAACTTCAATTGATATAGCTCAAGAAAGCTATCTAGGTGAGAAAACTTCTAAAATTGATAATGTAGTTAAGTTAGCATTTGGTGGATTTGCAGGTTATATGCTATTTATGTTTATTATTATTTATGGTAACATGATCATGCGAAGTGTAATTGAAGAAAAAACAAGTAGAATTATTGAAGTCATAATTTCATCAGTTAAGCCAATTCAATTGATGATGGGAAAAATAATTGGCACTTCATTAGCAGGAATTACACAATTTGTTATTTGGATTATTTTAGGAACATTATTGATGTCTATCTTTTCTTTAGTATTTGGTGTTAACCTAACTGAAATGCAAACACCACAACAAGAAATGATGCAACAAGCTGTGCAATCTGCTGATGTTCAAAATCAGATGCAAAATGTAATGGCAGCTATATATAATTTACCAATTACTAATTTAGTAATTGCATTTTTATTATTTTTTATTGGAGGTTATTTACTATATAGTTCTTTGTATGCTGCAATTGGTGCAGCTGTAGATAATGAAACTGATACGCAACAATTTATGTTGCCAATTTTAATGCCATTAATCTTAGCAGTATATGTTGGGATATTTACTGTAATTGAAGATCCACATGGAACAGTTTCAACAGTGTTTTCATTTATACCATTTACCTCACCAGTTGTAATGTTAATGCGAATACCGTTTGGTGTTCCATTATGGCAACAAATAGTTGCATTATTATTATTAATTGCTACTTTTATATTTACAGTTTGGTTTGCTGCTAAAATTTATCGTGTTGGAATTTTAATGTATGGTAAGAAACCAAGTTATAAAGAATTATTTAAGTGGTTAAAATATTAACAAATGGAAAAATTCAGCAAGTTTTTAAATTATTCAATATCCATTACTGATAATATCCATATCTCAGTAAAATCAATTTTAATAGTTATAGCTGTTTTATTATTAACGACTATAATTTTAAGAAGTATACGAAAATTAGCTACACGAAAACTTCCGGAAGAAGATAAACTTAAGTTTACATCAGTATTTTCATTTGCTAGGTATTTTATTTATTTGGTAGTTGTTTTGATTACCATGCAAAATATGGGTGTTCAACTGTCAGCTATTTTAGCTGCTTCTGCTGCTCTTCTGGTTGGTATTGGTTTAGCAATGCAGACTTTCTTCCAAGATATTATTTCAGGTGTTTTTATATTAATGGACCAATCTGTACATGCTGGAGATATAATAGAGATTGATGGGAAAGTTGGCAGAGTTGTTGAGATAAAGCTTAGAACAACAAGAGCTGTAACTATTGATAATAAGGTATTGGTGATTCCAAATCATAAATACTTAACATCAATACTTTACAATTGGACTGAAAACGGAACTAAAACTAGAGAAAGTATAACTGTAGGTGTTGCTTATGGTTCTGACGTTGAGAAAGTGAAAGAAATTCTTATTGATGTGGCGAATAATCATCGAAGTGTTTTAAAAAAACCAGAACCGTTGGTTTTATTTACTGATTTTGGAGATAGCTCACTAAATTTTAGATTAGTTTTCACTTTGAATAATAGCTTTGAAGCAATAATACCTCAAAGCGAAATACGTTTTGAAATAAACAGATTATTTAAAGAGCATAATATAACAATACCATTTCCACAGAGAGATGTTCATTTGTACAATAATTAAGAAATAAATATGTCAAAAATATTAGTAATAGAAGACGAAGCAGCTATTAGACGAGTGCTTTCCAAAATTCTGTCGGAAGAAAGTGATACATATCAGGTTGAAGAAGCTGAAGATGGATTGGTTGGAATAGAGAAAGTGAAAAATGATGATTACGATCTTATTTTATGTGACATTAAAATGCCAAAAATGGATGGTGTTGAAGTTCTTGAGGCCATAAAAAAAATAAAACCTGAAATCCCTGTAGTTATGATTTCTGGTCATGGTGACTTGGATACAGCCGTAAATACAATGCGTTTAGGAGCGTTTGATTATATTTCAAAACCACCAGATTTAAATAGATTACTTAATACTGTCCGTAATGCATTAGATAGAAAAGAACTAGTAGTTGCAAACAAATTACTAAAAAAGAAAGTCAGCAAAAATTATGAGATGATTGGTGAGAGTAAAGCAATTTCTCACATTAAAGATATTATTGAAAAAGTAGCAAGTACAGATGCACGTGTTTTAATTACTGGACCAAATGGAACAGGGAAAGAACTTGTTGCACATTGGTTGCACGAAAAAAGTGATAGAGCTAAAGCACCATTAATTGAAGTTAATTGTGCAGCAATACCTTCAGAGTTGATTGAAAGTGAATTGTTTGGACATGTTAAAGGGGCATTTACTAGCGCTAATAAGGATAGAGCTGGAAAATTTGAAGCTGCAAATGGTGGTACTATTTTTTTGGATGAAATAGGTGATATGAGTTTGTCTGCACAAGCTAAAGTATTACGTGCATTGCAAGAAAGTAGAATTCAGCGTGTTGGTAGCGATAGAGATATTAAGGTTAATGTTAGAGTGGTAGCTGCAACAAATAAAAATTTGAAAAAAGAAATTGAAGAAGGTAATTTTAGAGAAGATTTATATCACAGACTTGCTGTTATTCTAGTTGAAGTGCCTTCATTAAATGATAGACGAGAAGATATACCTTTACTAATTGAATATTTTTCTAAAAAGATTGCTAATGAGCAAGGTTCAGTGAAAAAAGCCTTCTCAAATGGTGCAATAAAATTGCTTCAAGCTTATGATTGGACTGGAAATATTAGAGAACTCAGAAACGTTGTAGAACGACTGATAATTTTAGGTGAACCAGAAATTAGTGAAAGTGATGTAAAGCTGTTTGCGAGTAAAAAAATATAGATTATGAAATCTGTAAATATCAACGATTTTAAAGTAGTAAACTCATTCAACATTAAGGCTAGTCAAACATCTTATCATATAGATGCTGAAGATGAAATCGTTGAAAAGGAGCTAAGAAGAGTTCGTAAAAAACTAGGAAAACTTCAAGATACTTTGTATGCTCATGATAAATACGCTGTATTGATTTGTATACAAGGTATGGATACAGCTGGCAAAGACAGCTTGATTAGAGAGGTTTTTAAAGATTTTAATACTCGTGGTATTGTAGTTCATAGTTTTAAAGTACCTACACCAAAAGAATTAGCACACGACTATATTTGGAGACACTATGTGGCTTTACCAGAACGCGGAAAATTCGGCATATTTAATAGAACACATTATGAGAATGTATTGGTAACAAGAGTTCATCCTAGTTATATTTTAGGCGAAAATATTCCTAGTGTAAATTCTGTTAATGATATTAATGATACCTTTTGGGATAAGCGCTTTGAGCAAATTAACAACTTTGAAAAACATATTACAGATAATGGAATTATCATTTTTAAGTTCTTTTTGAATCTTTCAAAAGAAGAACAAAAAAATAG
>Ga0316189_10003390_pt1 | contig 15480 bp, 15 predicted proteins | sample LowCovwburrow_MG_FD_204930 | JGI IMG/M metagenome (GOLD analysis project Ga0316189, IMG submission 204930) | Coastal sediment microbial communities from Maine, United States - Lowes Cove worm burrow | ecosystem: Environmental > Aquatic > Marine > Coastal > Sediment | place: USA: Maine... | reverse complement strand
CTTTCAAGCTGACTCACACTCTTTGTTATGGTTTTTTGGCGTGACCAGCCATGCCTGCGAAACCATGCCTCGATTGTGAACCAGTTTGAAAGCCAGAGGTCATTTAGACTTGATCAGAGGCTCCTTATGTCACCGCGTAATTTCAATTGGCACTAAACTCCAATAAGTAATAACGCAGTAAACAAAACTGTATCGCAAATATATGCTGTTTATTCACATATACGAACCTAGCATTTTTTGATTACCAAACTACCAATGGAATAGCCTGCCCCAAAGGAGCAAATAACCCCGACGCTACCAGATTCCAAATCTTTGTGATTCAGCGTGAACGCAATTATTGATCCAGCCGAGGCGGTATTAGCATATTCATCCAGCACGATAGGTGCTTCATCAGCGGTTGCGTCTCGCCCCAACAAACGTTTACTGATCAATAAGTTCATATTGATATTAGCTTGGTGTAACCACCAACGGGTTAAATCATCAGGCGTATAGCCATGCGCTTCTAAGTGATCGGCAATATGCTTTGCCGCCATCGGACAAACTTCTTTAAATACACCGCGACCATTCTGATGAAACAAGTTATCAGCACTAAACGGGTCGTCGTCTATAGCATGTGAAACATAACCAAAGTTTGATCGAATATTGTTGGAGAATTTAGTAATCGCTTTTGTGCCCAATATTTCATAGCTGTGTTCGGAAGTGCAACTCGATTGAGCCTCTATCACTACCGCCGTTGCAACGTCGCCAAAAATGAAATGACTATCTCGATCCTTATAATTCACCTGCGGCGAAGTAAGCTCTGGATTAATCACCAGCACACAATTCGCGGTACCTGACTTGACCATTTCATAGGCACGTTGCAGGGCGAAGGTTGCCGCCGAACACGCCACCAGCATATCAAAGCCGAAACCCTCTATGCCGAGCTCATTTTGAACTTCAATGGCAATCGCCGGATAGGCTCGTTCTGTGTAAGCGCAACCTACAATAACTGCATCAATATCGGCGGCTGATTTCTTAGCCTCGGCTAATGCAATATTCGCTGCGTTAATTGACATCTCTGCCTGATGCGAAAGTTCGTCATCGGCCCGTCTGGGAATCCTTGGCCGCATGCGATCAATATCACACACACCGTCTTTGACATAAATATATCGACTCTTAATGCCAGATGCTTTTTCGATGAACTCAGCGGATGAGCTTGGCACCGCAGCCAACGTGCCAGCCTCAATCGGAGCGGCATTATCAACGTTGTATTTTTCAGCGTAACCATTATAGGCTGCGACCAGCTCTTCATTACTGAGAACGTGTGGCGGATTCCAAACCCCGGCACCACTTAACACTACCGATGTACTCATATTAATCATTTAAATTGTTTGTGACTCAGCAAGTCATATTAAATCAGCTTGGCGCTAGTATCAAAGTTAATTACTTCGCTACTGGACAAATGATTGGCATATGGTTGCAGACAAGGAAACAGCCAGAGATCAGCTAGGCTTTCTAAACAAAAGTGTAAATCTGTCTGTCTTGCCAGTAATAGATTCATTACCGACTTCAAACCGCAGCTCATCATTAGTCTTGTGGTGTAAATCTGAATAATCGACAAATTCAAAACCAGAATCAATAAGCTCTTTGATGATTATCACTGGGTCTGCCCGTCGACGGTTTTCAGAGTTAAAGGCCTCCATGTGCCGACGAGTATGATCAACCACGCCGTATATACCGCCTTTGTTCAATGCTTTGAATACCGCATCATTAATATTCTTACGACCAGCCGCATCAAAATTATGCATATTGCGGAAAGTTAACGCGGCATCAAAGCCAGTTTCACCTAAATCAAACGGGCCAACCGTGCGCAAGCGTGGTTTATCACCGTCGCCAATTTCTAGCTCGGGCTCTAGCACCTTGATTTTATCCATGCTAGAAAGAGTCAGAAGCTTGTCCTTAACGTTAGTGGTTCCAATAGCAACATACAACTCACCTTCATCGCGCAATATAGGTGCCAATACCTTAGTATACCAACCACCACCTGGAATCAACTCCAGTACTTTCATGTCAGGAGTTATACCGAAGAACTCAAGAGTTTCCAGAGGTTTTCTGTTTGCATCTCGAGCACGTTCATCGTCGCTTCGAATGTCAGCTTGCAGAGCAGCATCCACTTTTTGCTTAAGCGGTGAATCTTCAGAAAATGCCACTCCACTAAAGAGCAAGGCTATTAGGACTATATGATTTATTCGCATATCATTTCTCCAGGAGGTTGTCATAGGTGACGTTATTTTGAAGTGAACCAAATTGGTGAAGTGTAGGCTCGCTCTTGGGTTGTCATAGGAACTTCTTTATTATCGATGGTCTCATTAAAACGCACGGCATCATAACTAGTCCAGCGTGGCGTTGGTATTTCGAGTACCCGCACATAGTAATAGCTTGATTGATTGGCATCAAATTCAGGGTCTCGCCACTCTGTCTCAAGCGCGCCCGCTCCTATACTGTTTTGGTAGGACGCGGTGCTAACATCAACGGTACTTCCCACCGCTGCGAGCTTTCCATTGGCATCGATCTTTCGATCGCCAGCCCATACAACATCAATTACCGATTCCTGCGTTTGACCCTGCTCGTCTAACCAGCCTTTTACAATCTGCACTCTATCTAGATTAGCGCCTAGAGGGTCTTTCCAAGCACCCACCTTGAAACTTGGGGCTTCTACATTTTCTGCGCCCAATAATTCACCGCCCATGGGCACCGATTGTTCACCATACACGGCATCAAATTTGACCAGCATTCTAGGGCCTGTTGTGGCGTACGTTTCGCGCCGCATCATGGCATCGAAAATAGCTTCTCTGGTATTTTCTGTTGCCCAAACTGCGGCGTAACCTGAAGCGGTCATTTGCCAGCCCATAGTAATGGTTTTGCCAACCTTGCCTAGCACGCCATCCCAGCGACTTGCGGAAGGCTCCATATAACTCATTTTTCCAAAGAAGTTGTCTTCGTCGCCTGTCGCTAAACCTGTGTGACTATCGGTCGATCCGATCATGCCGAACTGATACGGGTTAGTGCCCAGCTCTTTTTCTATTTTCAAACCCCGAGTAAGAGCCGCCCTAGCATATTCGTATGGCAGCATTTCGTTAGTTTTAAGAACACCCGCAAAATTGCCTCTAGCCCAGGTCTCGTAGTCAGCAAACTCGTCATTGGGCGACAATAATGGATGGGTTTCGCCATCACCTTTAATTTGCGTAACCTCATATAAAGGCTCCCATCGATCCCGGGTTTCTGCGTAGCCGTTAGTAAGCTTCTCACCAGTTTCAGGGTTAATCTCTGGGAACATGATGCCGTTACTAATATTACCGTTATGCGCTATAGCCAATATTTTGCCACCAGACTCCTGTTCATAGCTATCCAGCCACGCCCACAAATCTTCTGGATTATCACTTTCGGATGAAGTAAACGGCAGCATCTTAGCGGCCTTCTTAGCACCATCACGGTATATAACGTTACGATGCAAGTTGCTACCTTCTGGTGAAGACGTCCACTCGTAACCAATCATAGCGGTAAACCTGCCCGGTTCGTTAAACTTCTCGGCGGTGCTTAAATAATTATCCCAGGTGGTCTTGAAAAAGTCTTCGTCGAACAGGACCTTAGGTGCTGACCCATCTGTCAATGAGGTCATAACCTCCATCCGAGTAGCCAAAATATCTTCATTGTCGGAATCATTTAATCGCTTATTCCAATCAGCCACAGTAGCGTCTTGCATAAAGGTTTTATTGCCGCCAATAATTTCTGCCATGGTTCCCATCGCATCGGAATGATCAGTCACCACCAAAAAGTCCAAGGGGCGTTGTAACTTAACAGCTATTCCGTGGGTTGATGTTACTTGCTCACCACGCGCAAAACGATAAGCTGCTTCCTGATCAAGCTCCACGCCAAATGCTCTAGCATCCAAGGACAGAGTGGTGTGCAAATGCGTATCACCCCATAGAACTTGTTTCTGATTAGGGCCAGTGGCATACGGCGAATACTCAGGTGATGTTTCAGCCGCCGAGGCACAGGTCGCTACTAACAACCAGAGAGCCGCTAGGCATTTGAGACTGTGGTACTTTTGAAACATAAATGTTCTCCGAATATGTACGAAAGGTCATTGTTTAGCAGATAATACTTCAGTTAAAAATATTAGTCGCTTGCTGCCCAGCTTATTGTACACGCTCCTAGTTATTCACGCTTCAACCCGGATTATGTATTAGAAATCTACTCGGCAACAGCTCCTGCGTTGCCCTACCTCCTGCTCCATGCAGTCGTACGAATGAAAGTAGCTTTGAAAACAATGACTTTCTCGAATTCACAAAAGAAATCGGGTGTTGAACCGAAATTCAACACCCGACATATCTCCCCTAGAGACATCAACCCTACTCCCCCTGGAAATCACCTTGCAGTGATTTCTCAAAGTAAATTGCTGCTACTCATACTGCGATTCCATGTTGCTGCTTTCTACTTCAAACATCCCCTGTAACGAATACTACTGAATTCAGCAGAATAATAAATCACCTAATAGGGTGAAATTGCTGGATTTATCAATTCTTAACAATTGCTGCTTAATTGCTCGCTAGCGCTATCTGGGGACTTATTGTCACCTGGCAGCTTAAAGTCGTTCCAACTCTTACCTCACGGCAGCCATTTTAAAATCTGCGGTCGGGAAGTGCACATGCACAATACCTAGCTGGTCAGATTCGCGAGCAACAACCCACCTTAGCGTATCTGCGCCCACCAATGTTCCAAGCACGGAGTCTTGAGCATAATCTGTGGGCTTTATCTCTACTGACTTACCAATCAAGGAGTTTTGCTTCATTGAGCTAGGTATTTTTCTCGGTTGCGCATCACGCGCTTCCTGAAAAACTTGCTCTTTGCCTATTTCTGATCTATCTACATTTCCCAGCGCAGCCATTCTAGCAATCCATTTTTTAGTGTTGGCTAGACCTGATAAAAACGCCTCGCCCTGCATGGTTAGCCTAAACCAAGTAAGGTGATAGGACGAAAAATCGGCAATGCATGGTTTATCGCCGAACATAAAATCGTACTCTGATAATCTCGCTTCAACATCCTTGTCAGCCTCAAGTAATAGCTTTTGTGCGCTGGCACGTGAGACTCGCTTCATTTGCATGCTTGTAGCGATGTGTGCTCTATCCTTGATAAACCGCATGGCTTGGAAAGGCGTAAACGCTGAAAAAAGCGCGGCCATGGTTCGCAGTGGCGAGCTCACAAGCGGTATTGCCATAAATACCTGGCTATCCATATGTCTTACAAACTCTTGAACCTCAGGAACACAATTTTCCATCGCCAGTTCTGCTTTACCAGTGAGCTTGGCTATCTCGGAACTAATAACGCGCGTGTCACAAAATATATCAGCTCCAATTTGCGCGACAGGTATACGGCGATAACCCCCTGCTAGTGGGTCAACTATCGGTCTCGGCGGCATTGCTGGGGAAATCGCCGACCTCCAACCCAAGCCACTATAGTCGAGCATAAGGCGTATCTTTTCGGAAAAAGGCGATAGATCATAATGATGAAGAATCATGTTTAAACCCGATTTAAAACGCGACTGAACTGAGCTTACTAATGCGTTTTGTTATAGCCACGCTTGGCCAATTGAATGCCAAGCCAATAGCCGATATATGCCACCAGAACCCAAAGCACGACTGATTCCTTTGACCAATAGCTAAACCAAATAAAGGCCGTGATCAGGTTACCGAGTTGGTTTATGAAAAACCCTACCAATAGATTAATTATCCCGTCTTGCAACAGCTTTGCGAAGCCTGGAAAATTAGTCATAAAACCATAAACATCGAGCATTTCTGAAACAATCAACGTCCATAATGCGGCAAGGCCATAGAAACCACTACCAAAACGCATCCAGCGTTTGTACAAAAAACCCAACTCAGTATCAGTGGGTTCTTGCTTAGATTTTTTCATCTCCTTTAGGTTGGCTGAAATGGTTTTTCGATCAGCATCAATCGATAACTTGCCATCACTATAAAGCCATGAAAACATGAACCAACTGAGGAACGCCATGGGCACACCTAACTGTATTACTGCTTTCAACAATTCTAAGACGTCCATATATTAAGAAATCAAATTCTATGTCGCAGGTGAAGTTTCTAGAAATGTATCCCAAGTATTAACTAAGTCTAGAAAGTTTTGTAATTCAGGATAGGCGCTTAGGTCAATTCGCTTGCGAAATTGTGCCCAATCAAGAAAACAGGCTAAGCGTATTTCACTATCATTAAAATTAGCTTTTGCAAATTTGGTGTTCCTCATGGCTGTCAATAAGCTTTCAATCCTGCTTTTTTGCCTAGCTAAATAAGGATAATTATCCGGGGAAAGGCCATCACGCTCAAGCAAGAACAGGTTTATCGCAGCGTCCATCGCTGTATTAGTCATGGTGAACAATTCCATCTGACTAACATCTGCAATAAATGGCCTGTCTTGCATATTCCGAATATGCAGTAAAATCGAACTCGAGTCAGTTAGCTTGAGCCCATCGTCCTCCAGATAAGGCACTCTCTGACTGGGCGAGCCAATAGCACTACCAGCATAGTCGGTGTCTACAAATTGCCAGTCTAGGGAACAATCGGTCAATGCAATCCGACAATGTCGAGCATAGGGGGAGGTATAGCTGCCGTATAAAATCATAATATTCTGAAAGTTTGTTTAAACACAATGAAACTCCCCGCCGCAAGCCGCGGGGTATCTTTTTGCAAGCAAAAGCATATATCGTGGCACCAACAGTAGGCGCTTTTAGGCGAGCCACGGAGAGTTTAACCTTGCATAGAAGCCAAAAATTTCTGTTCTTCCTGGACGATGGACTGGAACACGGTATCGCTGGTCACTCGTTTAATATAGGCGGCTGTCTTTGGCCATTTAGCCGAATCACATTCAACACCACAGTGATGCATGGTGACAAATGGGGCTCCGACACAAATATCTGCATGACCTAGGGAATTACCTACTAAATAGTCGTCTTCTAATACTGATTCGAGATAATCAAATATGCCAGGGATTTCAACCGTTTTGGCTAGCTCAATTTCTTCTAGATTACTGGGTCGATTAAAAAATGCTGGCGCCAATATTAGCTCCGCAAACAAATGACCACCAATAATCGCAACCATATGTGATGCCCCATAGGCTTCGTACCAAATGGCTTGTGCCGCTTGTTTTGCATCGCTGCTTAACAATGGCGTTTCAGGTCTTGATCGCTCTAGGTAGGCCAATATTGCAGAAGAATCAGATAGCCACATATCATCAATATGCATCAGAGGAATTTTACCCAGCGGGCTATTCTTGGTGAACTCTTCAGGCTGTTCATCACTACTAGGAATCACTGGAATATGCTCATAGTCCAAGCCTTTAAAGGCCAGCGCCAATCGAACCTTTCTAACATAAGGCGACAGGCTCGCCCCGTATAATGTAATACTCATTTTAACTCCACTTAAAAACAGTGTGAGAATTAGAGCATAAAATAGTTCCCCATGTTCAACAAAGTTGTCGACCACAGAGTTGTCTGTTCAGACCATTTACAACGCCTGTCAATGCACAGCTACCAGATGGAGACAAATCCAGACACTATGTCTGCTATTATCTGGTTCGGCTCAACTTGAATAATAACGACCGCAATGATCGAGAAGAAAACGGCGCTAGTGATAGGTGCGACTGGCGTTACCGGCACGCCCCTAGTGCAATACCTCACCGAACTGGATACCTACTCCAAGGTGACTGTCTTCACGCGCCGCCCGATTGAATTTCAACACCACAAGATTACTAATCATGTGGTTAATTTTGACAACATTGGCGAATGGCAGGATCTTCTTAGTGGAGATGATCTATTCTCAGCGATGGGTACAACGCTTAAGCTTGCCGGAAGCAAGAAGGCCCAATATAAGGTTGACTATCACTATCAAGCCAATACTGCCTTAGCCGCCTCGAATAACGGTGTTAAGCGATTATTTTTGGTTTCGGCGCCCAACGCCAAAGCAAAATCAGCGATATTCTATAACCGAATGAAAGGCGAGCTCGAAGACTACGTTGCCACCCTAAACTTTAATTCTGTGATTTATTTCAGGCCCTCAATTATTCAAGGAAATAGAATGGATAAGCGCCTTGGCGAACAAATTGGATTCTCGGTTCTAGACAAAGCAACGACTCTGTTACCATTCTTGGCCACCTATCGCCCAATCAGTGGTGGTAATTTGGCCAATGCAATAGCCAATAGCTCGACACTCAATTTCAAACCCGGCCTGCATGATTATGAGTTGGGCGAAATATTTTCGTTGATCTAGCTACCAAGCTAGGCTCGAATGCTGGCATACAAAATAGGAAACATTAAATGAACACCAACGACTTTAGAGATATTAAATACCACAAAGATGACAGCGGCATCGTAAGCCTTCAATTCAATACCCCTCAGCGTAAAAATGCGCTAAGCCTGTACTCCTTTTTTGAAATCTACCATGCAATTGATGCCTTCGAACAAGATGATTCGGCCTATGCCATGATCATGACGGGCGCAAAGGACCCCAATTCTGACGATCCTAGCAAAGAAGCCTATAGTAGCGGGGGGTATTTCAGCGCAGACGCTTATGATGGTTTATCAGCAGACATCATTCAACAATTAGACCGTGACGATATTGCCCAAAAGCGCACAACACTCAAGGCATTTCAATGTAACAAGCCAATTATCGCCGCGATAAATGGCCTTGCTATAGGTGGCGCAGTGACTCTAACTCTTGCTGTTGCAGATCAAATATATATGTCAGAACATGCATGGCTGCAACTACCATTTGCCAAACTAGGTGTGTCGGCAGAACTCGCCTCATCATTCCTGTTGCCAAGGCTTCTAGGCTTGCAAAAATCCAAAGACATTCTGTTTTTTGCAGAACGAATTGAAGCCAATCAAGCACTCGATTTACAGTTGGTGAATAAGGTGGTGCCACACCAAGAGCTTTTGCCCTACGCGCATGAGCAGGCTCTACGATTGGTGCCGCCGCAAGGTGCCGCGCTGGCAATTAGCGAAATGAAAAAACTCCTGCATGATCCCTTGGTCGAAAGCATTTCTGATGCGCTGGACAGAGAAAATCATGTTCTAAGAAAACTTTTCAATAGCGCCGATTTCAACGAGGGTGTAAGCGCTCGCATTGAACGTCGAACGCCTGTTTTCAAAGGCAAATAACTGGAGATTTTAGCTCTATCTATTTTGGTTCTTTGGCTTTAACGCCTGAGTGATAAACGCTGTACAAATAGATTGGTATGCCAATGTCACCCAATTGCATCTCTATCAGCGGTTTCACATCCGCCCAATCTAGGCCGCCAACGCCGGCGGCCAATTTAGGTAATGCGACAGCTTCAAATCCTTCTTTGGCTATCATCTTGCTGAGCGCTTTCAATGACTTTCGAACACTCTTAATGCTTGCGCGACCCGGTTTTGCGCCGTGACCATAGCCACCTTTTTGAGTAATCAAATTCACCACGCGCACACCACCTATCGTGCCCCACATCCAAGCTTCACCTGGCTTGGGGTGGTGAGTATGACACCAATGATGAAAGTCTTTATGCATTGCAGGATATTGCTTATGCAGAGACATTGCCAAGCCTTGGGTCATTGGGTCGTTGGCCGATACGCCATGTGCAATTACGGAACAATCGCTAAGCAGGATGTCACCTTCTACTTCATGAATCATTTAGATCTCCTGGGAGCTTGTCTGAGAATGATTTGGCAGCTCGCGCTACCACTCTTTCATTTATTATCACTCCATAGACAAAAAATAAATTGAGCTAGATCAATTGCAGAACCGAATTGAGAACCGAACTCTCTAGGCAAAATTCTTAAAAACGTATTCTACTCGTTCATCAACACTCGCTCTACGCCGTCCACCGATAGCTTCGATTTTTTTAAGCCGTGGCAATAGCCCCATTCGATTTGCAGTCTGTATCGCAAGACCCGGTCGCGCATTCAGTTCCAGCACCAAAGGGCCACGGGCTCTATCCAATACAATATCTGCACCAAGATAGCCTAGGCCAGACATTTCATAACAGCTGGCTGATAAATGCAATAGCCTCCGCCAACCATCTATCTTAATCTCCGATAATTCTTTGCCTGTGTCTGGATGCTTCTCTACAAAACGATCAAACTGTACCGCCGAGCGAGCAATACCATCAGCGATACCAACTCCAACCCCAACCGCGCCTTGATGCAAGTTTGCTTTACCATCACTGGCATGGGTAGCTAATCTAAGCATCGACATTACTGGATACCCTTGAAACACGATCATTCGAATATCCGGCACCCCTTCATGACTCAAACCATCAAACACCGGATCAAATTCAATAAGCGCTTCAATCACGGCTACATCCGCAGTGCCGCCTAAACTAAACAAGCCAGCCAGGATGTTTGAGATATGACGAATCACCTCATCGTACGACACATACTCACCGCTGGCTTTCTTATAGCCCTTTTTATTGGATTCCAAAATAACCAAAATGCCCTTGCCTCCACTACCTTTGGCTGGCTTAATGCAAAACCCTTGATGCTGATCTAGTATCTTATAAACTTCTTTAACATCATGTTGGTACTTCACAACACCTAGCAATTGGGGTACAGCTAAACCGTACTCCATCGCCAAAACTTTGGTTTTCAGTTTGTCATCTACATTCGGGTAAAACTCACGCTTATTGTATTTCGCGATATACGAAAAGTTGCGCTGGTTCATCCCCATGACGCCGCGCTTATGAAGCTCAAAAGGACTGGCTAAATCAAACATGACTGTCGTGCTTAGTTGTTAAAATTTTAGTTGTCAAAATTTTAGATATCAATTTCTAATTGTCAGTCATCTTATTGTCAATCAATGGATCGTCCGTCATCGGTTTGAAGCGACTCAGCTCTAGTAGGCGATAACCGGTATATTGGCCCATCAATAAGATAGCCGCCATAATCAAAGCGTGAACTCCAAGAAAATTGAACGCCCAGTGACGTATCAAATCGTTGTCCATCATTAAATAGGCCACAACCGCAACAATCAAGCTGCCCCCGCCTTGAACCAGCACCTCTTTACCGCCCTCTTCCTCCCATAAAATAGACATCCGTTCTATGGTCCACGCCATGATTATCATAGGAAAAAAGGTGATGGTTAGCGCTTCAGTTAAACCTAATCGGAAAGCGATAATAGTGAACACCACAATAATACCAATCACTAATATCACTACCGCAGATATCCTCGAAACCAACAGTAAATTTAAGTGCGAGAGATAGGATCGAATCACTAGGCCAGTTGAAACAATCAACAAAAACCCAAGCACACCGTTTAGTAACTCTGTTTGAATAAACGAAGTAGCTATCAATATTGGCATAAAAGTACCACTACACTTTAGACCAATTATCACCCGAAGGAAAACAACCACTAGCGCACCAATGGGAAGTAGTAAAATACCTTTAAACAAGTTCTGTTCTGAAATAGGTAGGTTGTACAAACCCGAAGTAAACAAATCAGCCTCATTAAGCGAGGCTTTGGCTTCTTGCAAAGTACTTTTGGTAATTCGACTAATAGAGAACACAACGTCGGAGTTTCGTCCGCCCTCAACGTCTAACAAGCCTGGCGATTCCTGCAACCAGAGTAAGATAGGCAAGCTTTGATCCCAGTCAGGTGTTTCAAGGTTATACAATTGCCAGCTGTCGTTAAGATAAACACTTACCAGAGGTATCAAAGACTGATTGCGGCGGCCATCCTCAAGCACCAGCCCACCGACTGACTTCGAAGGCACTCCCGCCATATCAAGCAGATGAGTAAACACCTGGCTGCGTGAATGCCGTGATAGCAGCAAGGCTACATTCTGATCATCTGAGCGCAACAACTTTTCAACTTCCAGCAGTAACAGCTCACGATCACCAGACCGTTGGTATGCGTCATTTAAAACTGTTTGTGCAGAACTTTGATACGGTTCTTCCCAGACATCAAACGGGCTGATTTTTGCCGGCGGAGCTTCAGCACCTGCGTTATCAACCTCTTTATATGAGCCTCTATAGTAGAGTGTTTGCCGACCTTCTACAATGCGCTTACTCCAAACCACTTTTGGGAAGGCTTGATCACGCAAGACATGAACCCCATAAGCCGGAGAAGCGGTGAACTCTTCCACCAGCTCAAAGCCTGCATCATTGGGCAGGCTGAGCTGCGCATTGACCGGTTCGGCCTTGCCTATAAAACTGATTTCAGCCTCAATCTGCCAAATGGTAACTCTTTCTCCGGTAGTAAGCGGTACGCCAAGCTCAACATGCCGATAGTAAATTGTTGTGAGCCCCACTATCACCAATGCGAGAATAAGAAAAAAGAACGGCGCTCGTTCAGACATGGCTATTGTGCTCTAAGTAGGTTCTTGCGACTCACATCAACGATTGCAATATCTCGTAAAAAGCTGCGTCCGATTAGAATTTGGTAGTCCAAATAACTCCGGTTTGCCAGATTAAATAGCTGCTTTCTATATTGTTTACCACCCAACTCAATATCCACTTTAACCTCAATGCGGTCCTCAGTTAAATCACCACTTTGTTTAATTCTCACGGTATCGAATACCGGGTACTCATACACTTTGGCGTCACGACTACTCGCTAGAGAAAACTTAACCCATTTTTTCCCGTCTCGCTCGAAATCTTTTAACCCATAAACACCAATTGATGAGGTGTCAGCTCCGGTATCAATTCGCGCGTTAAATTGAATACCTTCCTTGCTCATACTAACTTCTTCAACCGCCCCGAGTAGCAACTTGCCCTTGGTTACCTTTGAAACATCTTTGGCTGTACAAAGCTCTACAACTTTGGTGGTCGCTTTGGCCTTCCTAAGCCGTTCAATTTTCTTGCCTAAACTAGAGTCCAGCCTTTCAATATTCTCACCGCAATTTTCAACAATCTGTCGCGAAAGTTCTTGTTCCATAAGCTCCACACGAGTAGAGACCAGCTGTAGATCTGAAATCACATCAGATTCGACCACAGACGGAGAAACACAGCCGACTAAGAATAAAGTCAGCGGCAAAAGTACGTATAATTTACGCATAAAATTGGGTGCTCAGATTTTTTTGACTATATTATAGCGGTTTAAGACGCTTTGATAGACAGCTTTGTTGTTTTATGCAAGAGCTTTTTCATATAGCGCCAGCAAGCGTGCCCAAGCTTTTTCAGCTTGTTGCTGGTTATACACCGCCGAGTCAGGTGGGCACCAGCCATGCAAGGTATCCTCATAAACTTCAATCTCTGCGGGGATATTTGCCAAGCTATAGGCTTCACTTAGTACTCGCTTAGTATCGGGAGATTTTTCATCGTCATTTTTTGCGATGGCATGCAGCACATGTGCCTGCGTATCTGGTATAAGCAAATGCGGGCTATCTTCTTTGTCAGTCACTAAACCACCGCCATGAAATGAGGCTGCGGCACCGACACGATCAGGTTCAGCGGCGGCGGTACGCATAATGATTGGCCCACCCATGCAATAGCCAGCCGTGCCCATCTTTCGATTGGTATCTACTTGCTGTTGTTGGTCTAAAAAAGCAATGAATGCCTTGGCATCGCTAAAATGTGTTTTAGCAGACAGCTCGCGATAGAACGGCATCACAATCTCACGCGTTGCCGGATCCCGAAAACTAGCTCCCACTTCAATCACCGGCGCTTTACTGCTGCGATAGTATGGGTTCACAACCAACACGGCGTACCCTGATTCAGCAAGGCGTTTGCCCATTGCTCTAAATGCTGGCCGTAGTCCGAGAATGTCCGGCCAGATTAAAACAGCCGGATGCTTACCTTTTGATGGATACACAAAATATGCATCAGCCATGCCATCCGGTGTTTCAATAGATACTTCAGACTCACTGACGTCAGCAGCGTTGGCCAAGCTCGGTAATATGGCGGTGAATCCCGCTGCAGCGGATATTTTCGCAAACTCACGCCTGTTTAGCTTGCCTCCTTGATCTAGAAATTTATCTATATCGCGTTCGGTTTGTTCATCACACATCGCTTTACCTCTACTATGACTTTGGGGAAATACAATCAAGTCTGATTATGCATCAGAAAAGCACTTCGGCTAAAAATAAATTCGTCGATACATGGATAGAATTATAAATTTATTATACTGGGACAAGGTATCCAATACGCTTCGTCTATTATCTCTGCCTCCCCCAGAAAGAAATGTCTAAAACGTAAAACCAACTTCTCGATTGTGCCTTCCCTGTATCACTTTCTGAGGTAGATCAAACTTGGATTATGCGCCTTCTAACCTTCGTCCATAAGCAACATGATAATTGCCGGCATGATCATCCCCGCCGGAGTGCCTGGGGGCGGTGGTGGGGGTGGGGGTGGGGGTGGAGGATTAATAATCTCCAAAACTCCTTTAACATCCAGCCGTCGCTTTGTTACCAAACCTGGCTTATGCTGGGGCCTCTACTCTTCAAGTAATTGCTTAAGGTGGAAACGGTCGCGGTTGGTGCTGCTTCTCTAATGACCGCCCAAGCACCCGACACATGAGCTGCCGCAGTTGAAGGGTCTGTCGGATAATGAATTATGCTAGTACGAAAGCACCACTTTGGCCTATTTTTCCGAGAATTTTCGAGCAATGGAACAACCATTACGTCTCAAATTATCAAAAAATTAGTCTCGAATTCCCACTTTCTCCTGACGCAAATCATTATCCGACAGACCCTTGAAGTACTAGAGCTATTGGCAAAGCCTCCATTATCAACAGTCCTCTCCCCTCCCGTAACAGTTTATTGGCGATTATGCCTAGCTACCTCCTTCGGCCCGAGGCTATCCAGAATTGTCCCTAATCAGGGTCTCCGTGAGCGCTGGTCAACTCTATTTACCGATTTGGAGTTGTAAAACAAATATTACTGTTCCGCTGAAATCGTTATAATGGCTGTCAAGCTGAGTCGGCTAGCTGACTCTTAAGACCCAACATTAATCACTCGAATTTGCCATGCTTTCAGCCAAATCAGCACTACTTCTAAGCACCATAACTATTACCGCAATAGATGGAGAGCTCGATAAAAATGAGATCGCTATTATTAATCGTCTGGATGGAACTACAACGTCAGACGCCTGGGATAAGGCAATTGCTGTCTGGGATTCAACACCCTTGGATGAGTGCATACCTTTGGTCGCGCAAGCCCTGAACGAGAAACAGCAGCGAATTGCGATTGCCAATATGGTTGATATTGCCTTGGCAGATGGCTCTTTGGATGAAGCTGAGAATATGTTACTCAGAGCCTATGCGAATGCCTTTAGCGTGAGCGATACAGATATCGAAAAAATTGTAGATGTGATTACAATTAAGAACGATAAGTCTTTGTTTTAGATGGAGAAGCTTAGACCCCAGCGGCTCCTCTCCGCTTTGTTGAGTGAGTATATCAGCACATCACGGCTCTAAAAGGTTAGTAATCAAGGAGTTACGAAAGTGCTCGGGCCATGGATATGTG
>Ga0316189_10003387_pt1 | contig 15483 bp, 11 predicted proteins | sample LowCovwburrow_MG_FD_204930 | JGI IMG/M metagenome (GOLD analysis project Ga0316189, IMG submission 204930) | Coastal sediment microbial communities from Maine, United States - Lowes Cove worm burrow | ecosystem: Environmental > Aquatic > Marine > Coastal > Sediment | place: USA: Maine... | reverse complement strand
CGACCTCTCGGAGGGCGACGCGTGCTTGCTCGCCGCATGCTAGAGCGAGCGCCGGCCCAGAGACGACGAGACCCCGACGTTGTGTGCGCCGGGGTCCTGAGGTCGTCGGAGCGCCGAAGCCCCCGTACGAAGTATGTCCCTTAGGACTTCTTCATCTCGCCGCGGGCGAAGATCGACGCGACATACGTAAGAATGTCGTTCGCCGAGAGCTCGTCGTAGCCGAAGTTGCGGATCAGCCGCTCCTTGACCACGTCGATCTTCGCCTGGGCCTCGCGGTCGACCACCTGCGAGACCAGCGAGGTCAGCTTGATGCTGTCCTTCTGGTCTTCGAAGAGCTTGAGCTCCAAGGCCTTGAAGAGGCGATCGTTGGCCCGGTAGTCGAAGAGCTTGCCTTCGATCGCCAGGGCGCCGATGTAGTTCATGATCTCGCGGCGGAAGTCGTCCTTGCGGCTCTCCGGGATGTCGATCTTGGTCTCGATCGACCGCATCAGGCGCTCGTCTGGCTCCTCGTCGGCGCCGGTGTAGGGGTTTTTCACCTTCTCGCGCTGGGTGTAGGCCTTGACGTTGTCGATGTAGTTGGCGCAGAGCCTGGCGATCGCGTCGGCGTCGGCGGAGATGGCCCGCTGGACCTCGTTTTTGACGATGTCCTCGTACTCCTGCTTGACCACCGCGAGGAGCTCCGCGTAGCGCTTGCGCTGGTCCTCGTTGGTCAGCAGCGAGTGGTTGCGCAGCCCCGACTCGAGCTCGTTGAGCACCATGAAGGGGTTGATGCTGAGCTGGCCGCGGTCGGAGACCAGGCAGTTGGCGATCTTGTCCTGGACATAGCGCGGCGAGATGCCCTCCATGCCCTCGCTCTTGGTCTCCTTGCGCAGCTCCTTGACCGAGTCCTGGGTGAAGCCCGGGAGGGTCTTGCCGTCGTAGAGCTTGAGCTTTTGCAGGAGCGAGAGCTGGTGCTTCTTCGGCTCCTCCAGGCGGGTGAGGAGCGCCCACATGGCGGCCATCTCGAGGGTGTGCGGGGCGATGAAGCGACCGCGGACCCGGACCGCGTTGTAGTCCTTGGCGTAGATCTTGATCTCTTCGGTCAGCTTCGTGATGTACGGGATGTCGATCTTGACCGTACGATCGCGGAGCGCCTCCATGAACTTGTTTTCGAGGAGCCGCTGGTACTCGGCCTCGTTGGTGTGGCCGATGATCACCTCGTCGATGTCCGTCTGGGCGAACTTCTTCGGCTTGATCTTCTGCTCTTGGGTGGCGCCGAGGAGGTCGTAGAGGAAGGCGACGTCGAGCTTGAGGATCTCGACGAACTCGATCACGCCGCGGTTGGCGACGTTGAACTCGCCGTCGAAGTTGAAGGCGCGGGGGTCGGTGTCGGAGCCGTACTCGGCGATCCGCCGGTAGTTGATGTCGCCGGTCAGCTCGGTCGAGTCCTGGTTCTTCTCGTCCTTGGGCTGGAAGGTGCCGATGCCGACGCGATCCTCCTCGGAGATCAGGAGGCGGCGGATCCGGATATGCTTCAACACCTGCGAGAGGTCGCCCTCGTGGTGGAGCATCAGCTCGCGGAAGATGTAGCGACAGGCGGGGTTCAGGTTGCCGCGGATGTGGGGGCGGAAGCCGTCCTTTTCGAGGCCCATCTGGGTGATCGCCTCTTCGCGGATCTCCGGCGGGATCAGCTTCAGCGGCTCCTCGTGCATCGGCGAGGGGTAGACCTCCTGGCCGGCGGTGAGGTGGCGGAGCTGCTCGGGGAGCACCCACTCGTAGGTGTAGAGGGCGCCCTCGGGGGTGCGGCTGTACTCCTCCATGCCGCGCTTCAGGAGGCGGACGATCGTCGACTTCGACGAGCCGACCGGCCCGTGCAGGAGGATGATCCGTCGCTCCGGTCCGTAGCGGAGCGCCGCCGCCTTGAGCACGTTGACCAGGCGCATCAGCGGGATGTCGAGGCCGAAGACGGCGTCTCGTCCGCCGTGGGCATCGTCGCTGAAGAAGCCGAAGCGGGTGATCCTCTTCTTGTTGTCGACGTATTCCTCTGTGCCGTGCGAGAGGATCATGTCGTAGAGGCGCTCGTAGGAGGTCCGGGCGATCCGCGGGTTGTCGCGGATCATGGCCAGGTATTCCTCAAAGCTACCGGTCCAATGAAGGTCCTCGTAGCGCTTACGATCCTGGAGGGCTGCGATGCGATCGATGAGGGGTATCGTCGAAGTCATGAGTTCCTCGCCAGCGGGGCGGTGATAGAGCGATCAGGCGAAAAAGCGTGGCGGTCAAAAGGTGCGGGTGCAAGTGAAAGACCCGCCGTCGACGCTCGCTCGTGTTGCACCTTTTTCAGGCCGCCTCACCCGGCGCAAATGCTACACTAGCGTCCTGCCGTGGCGCAGCCTACGAGGCCGCGCATCGGACCTGACGATGTCAGGCGATATCAAGCAGGCATAGCACTAGGACCCGTAGACTGATGATTTCGCGCATCGATCAGGACCACAGCCGCTTCCGCGAAATCGTCCGTGGGAAGGTCCGCGAGAACCTTCGACGGTACATGTCGCGCGGCGACATCATCGCCCCCAGCAGCAAGGGGACGGTGACGATCCCGATGCCGCAGATCACGATCCCCCGCTTCAGCTTCGGCGGAAAGGGGAAGGGCGGGGTCGGTCAGGGCGAAGGCGAGCCTGGCGATCCGATCTCGGGCCAGGAGGAGGGGCAAAAGGGCGGACCTGGCGAGGCCGGCGAGGGCGAGGGGGACAAGGCCCTAGAGGTCGAGGTCAGCCTCGAAGAGCTCGCGGAGATCCTCGGCGAGGAGCTCGGCCTGCCGCGGATTGAGCCTCGCGGCTCGGATTCGCTAGAGACCCGCAAGGACCGCTACGTCGGCCTGCGCACCACCGGCCCGGAGAGCCTGCGCTCCTTTAAAGCGACCTATAAACGCGCGCTCAAGCGGCAGATCTCGATGGGGACCTACAACCCGGCCAAGCCGGTGATCGTCCCGATCCGCGAGGACCGCCGCTACCGCTCCTGGCGCAGCGATCCGCGCCCCGACTCGAACGCGGTCATCATCTACATGATGGACGTTTCGGGATCGATGGGCGACGAGCAGAAGGAGATCGTCCGGATCGAGTCCTTCTGGATCGACACTTGGCTGCGCTCGCAATACAAGGGGATCGAGTCGCGCTACATCATCCACGACGCGACCGCGCGCCAGGTCGAGCGTGAGGTCTTCTTTCGCACGCGGGAGTCCGGCGGGACGATGATCTCCTCGGCCTACCGCCTCTGCAACGAGATCATCGACGCGGAGTACAGCCCGGAGAACTGGAACATCTACGCCTTCCACTTCTCGGACGGCGACAACTGGTCGGTCGACGACACCTCGAGCTGCATCTCGCTGCTCCGCGGCGAACTCTTCCCTAAGGTCAACCAGTTCGGCTACGGCCAGGTCGAGTCGCCCTACGGCTCCGGCCAATTCATCAAGGACCTGCGGGCGGCCTTCTCCGAGGAGGAGGCGCTCATCTGCAGCGAGATCAAGGGCCGCGACGAGATCATGGACTCGATCCGCGAGTTCTTGAAGCGCGGGCGCTGAGGCGTACGAACCAATAGAGGCGAGACGATGGCAGCGCTGACACCCCAGCTCCGCGACCTCCAGGCCGAGATCCTCAGCTACGCAGAGGAATTTGGCCTCGACTGTTTTGCGACCTACTTTGAGATGGTCGACTACCGGCAGATGTGTGAGATCGCCTCGTACGGCGGTTTCCCGGTCCGCTACCCCCACTGGCGCTTTGGCATGGAGTACGACCACATGCTGAAGAGCCACACCTACGGGCTCTCGAAGATCTACGAGCTCGTGATCAACACCGACCCCTGCTACGCGTACCTCCTGGAGGGGAACGCCCACGTCGACCAGAAGCTGGTGATGTCGCACGTCTACGGACACTGCGACTTCTTTAAGAACAACGCGTTCTTCGGCCACACCGATCGGCGGATGATCGACGGGATGGCGAACAACGCCGCCCGGGTCCGGCGCTACATGAACCGTCACGGGGTGTCGGCGGTCGAGTCCTTTATCGACACCTGTCTCGCCCTCGACAACCTCATCGATCCCTGGGCGCCGATGCGCGAGCCTGGACGGCCGAAGGATGTCCGCGACGAGGAGCCGAGCGAGGTCGAGGTCGCGCGCCTACCCAGCGTTCGCGGCTACTTGGAGAGCTACATCAACCCGCCCGAGGTGCTCGCGGCGGAGCGCGCGCGCAAGCGCGAAGAGGAGGAGGCGCAGCGCCGTAAGGTGCCGCAGAGCCCCGAGCGTGACCTGCTCGGCTTCCTGATCCAGCACGCGCCGCTCGAGCTGTGGGAGGCCGATCTCCTCGGGATCATCCGCGAGGAGGCCTACTACTTCCTGCCGCAGATGCAGACGAAGATCATGAACGAGGGCTGGGCCAGCTACTGGCACTCGAAGATCATGACCACGCGGGCGCTGCACGACTCGGAGGTCATCGACTACGCCGACGCCTGCGCGGGGGTGATGGCGACGGCGCCCGGTCAGCTCAACCCCTACAAGATCGGCATCGAGCTCTTCCGCGATATCGAGGAGCGGTGGAACAACGGCCGCTTCGGCAAGGCGTTTGAGGAGTGCGACTCGCTGGCGGAGCGCGCGGCCTGGGACACGGAGCTCGGCCAGGGCCAAGAGAAGATCTTCGAGGTTCGGCGCCTCTACAACGACGTGACCTTCCTCGACGAGTTCTTCACCGAGGACTTCGCCCGTCGCCACAACTTCTTCACCTTCCGTGAGAACCGCCGCAGCGGTCGCTACGAGATCGAGGGGCGCGAGTTCGCGAAGATCAAGGGCAAGCTGCTCTCGCAGCTGACCAACTTCGGCCAGCCCTTTATCTACGTCGTCGACGCCAACTATCTTAACCGTGGCGAGCTGCTCCTCGGCCATCGCCACGAGGGGACCGATCTCCGCCTCGACTACGCGCGCGACACCCTGCGCGCGCTCGAGCGGATCTGGCAGCGTCCGGTGTCGATCCTGACGGTGGTCGACGAGCGGCCGAAGCGTCTGCGCTTTGACGGCTCCGAGGTCACAGTGAGCGACGAGACCGCAGCGTTCGTCTGCTAGGAGGCCACGGCGAAAAGTCCCACGGGCTCTCGCTCTCGCTCTCGCTCGCCCAACGATCGCTGCGCGAGGGCTGACGGGGCTCTCTCCAGAGCCTTCTACGGGTCGCGCGGACTGGCGCGTCGAGCGGAGGCGGACGCTCGCGCCGATCGGACGTGCAGGGCTCTTCCTACTGCGCAGGCGTCCTCCTCTCGGGGGAGGATGCGATCCGCGCGCGGGCCGCGGGAGGCCCGAAGAAGTGGCTAGAAACCTCGAGCTTCTCGGCTGATGGTGCGCAGCCGACTCGTGCTATGGTCCCTGCGTGCGTTTGATCGCTTGGGCGTCCACTGACGTGGGACGGGTCCGGATGTCCAACGAGGACAGCTACCTCGTCGATGCCAACCTCGGACTCTATCTTGTCGCTGACGGGATGGGCGGCCATGCAGGTGGCGCTCACGCGTCGGCCATGTGCGCTGATGTCGTCAACCGTGTCGTCCGCCGCGGCATGGCCCGGGTCGCCGGTCTCCCGCCGGAGGAGGCTTCGCAGGTGATCAACGATGTGCTCGCGTCGAGCGCGAGCGAGGCCAGCGCTCGGATCTTCGCCCAGGCGCAGGCGGATCGCAGCCTCCAGGGCATGGGGACGACCCTCACGGGCATGCTCTACTACGGCAACCGCGGCTACATCGTCCACGTCGGCGACTCCCGGGCGTACCTGATGCGCGGCGGCGGGGCGCGGCAGTTGACCTCGGATCACTCCTGGCTCAACGAGCAGATCGAGGCCGGACTCCTCACCGAGGAGGAGGCCAAGGTCAGCGACCTCAAGCACATCATCACCCGCTCGGTGGGCTTTGAGCAGTTCGTCGAGGCCGACATCATCACGGTCCCGGTGAACCTCGGGGACGCCTTCCTGCTCTGCTCCGACGGGATGGCCAACTACATCACCCTCGATGAGATCGCCCGGCTCTCGCGCGACCATCACTACTCTGAGCTGCCCCACATCTGCACGGAGCTCGCCCTGGATCGCGGCGGTGACGACAACATCACGGTGGTGGTGGTGCTCGCCTGCAACGACTACGACAGCCGCAAGCCGATGCGGAAGCTGAGCAAGACGGTCGCCGACACGCTGCCGTCGATCGGCTGAGCGGGCCCCGTCTTGGGCCCCGTTTGGGCCCCGTCTTGGGCCCCGTTTTGGGTTCGGCGGACGGGATCCGAGCTCGCTTGAGCTTGTCTGCGTGTCCGGCGTTCAAGCGGCCATCGGCCTATGTGCCGGTCTCGATCGCGGGGCTGAAGTCGGAGGCGGACTTGGCTCACGGCCCTTCGGCGCTCGTCAATCCTGGGCCCGCGTCGACCGCTGTGTTACACCGCCGGCGGGAGGAGCGACGGCCGAGGAGGACAAGGTGATCGCGGTCCGGCTCCGGCAACGGTGATCGGGTCGAGGAAAGTCCGGGCTCCACAGGGCAGGGTGCTGGCGCAGGCCAGTCGGGGTGACTCGAAGGAAAGTGCCACAGAAATACAACCGCCCGCGTTCGCGCAGGTAAGGGTGAAAAGGTGCGGTAAGAGCGCACCGGGCCGCTGGTGACAGGGGTCGCATGGTAAACCCCACCTGGAGCAAGGCCGAGCAGGGACCGGCTGCACCCCTTCGGGGGTGGAAGTAGGGGTGGCCCGCCCCGTCCCGGGTAGCGCCGCACAGATGAATGATGACCACCCGGGGGAGGTAACGAACCCGGGGACAAAACCCGGCTTACGACCTCTCTCGACCGTCGTGACTCCCACTATTTTGGGCCCCTCGCGGGTCGTACAAAGCGCGAAAAAGGCGCAAAAAAGGCAGCGTCCCGGTCGGGGCACTGCCTTTTCTTTTGCACGCGTTTCGGAGACGCGGCGGTCGCGCTAGCTCGCGGCCTTGGTCGTGGGGGCGGCCTTTTTCTTGGCGGCCGTCTTCTTCGCCGTCTTCTTCTTGGCGGCCTTCTTCGGGGCCTTCTTGGCGGCCGTCTTCGCTGGCGGCGGCTCCTTGGGCACGGGCTCGAGCTTGGCGGCGTCCTTCGGGAAGTGGCCGCTCCAGTAGAGGAGGCGGGAGCAGGACTCGCAGGCGAGCACGTCGCGGCCCTTCATCAGCTGCATGTAGATGATGTTCGGGATCATCATCTTGCAGGCGGAGCAGCGCTCACGGTGGGCGGGGATGAAGGCCATGCCGTCGGCGAAGCGCTTGCGGATCCGCTCGTAGGTCCGGAGGGTCTGGGGGTTGATCCCCTTGGTCAGACGGATCCGCTTCTTGCCGGCGAGGGCCATCGCGGTCTCGAGCTTCTCCTTGTCGGAGGAGAGGCGGACCTTCTCGCTCTCGGCCTGGGTGCGGAGCTCGCTGAGCATCGCGTCCATCTTGGCGATCCGGGCCTCGGTCTCGTCCACCGCCTTTTGCAGCTTGGCGATCTCCTCGGTCCGGGTGGTCATCAGGCGCCGAGTGGTCTCGAGCTCGCGCTGGGTCGCGTTGAGCTCGCGCGCGGTCTTGACCTGGTTTAGACGGGCCTTGCTCGTCTTGACCATGACCTCTTCGTCCTGGAGCTGATCCTCCTGCCGCTCCTGAAAGGCGCGGGTCTCCTCGAGCTTCGAGCGCTCGGCGTCGAGCATCGTCTCGAGCTTTCGCAGGTCCGAGTCGAGATCGAGAAGCCGCTTCGGTATGCCGCGCAAACGGCGCTCGAAGACGGTCAACCGCCGATCCTGGCGCTGAAGTGTGCGTAGGGCGACGATTTGTGGATCGATGGGTTCGTTCATACGAAGGGTTCGGGGAAGATGGGCCCACCTGGGTTCGAACCAGGGACCAGCCGGTTATGAGCCGGCCGCTCTGACCGACTGAGCTATAGGCCCGACGGATGCGATGCTTTCGCTCGGATCACGATAGAAAGGCGCGACAGCTCCGTCAAACTGCGTGAAGTCCGCCTGCGTCCTCAAATGGGGGCTTCGGGCGATCGTGCTTTGTCTGGTTTTCTCTCTCCGGGGTGGCGGCCGGTGTACACCCCACGGTGCGACACGCACGGGGAGACGACCATTTGGCGGTGACGACCGAGAAGGGCGGAAAAGGCACGAACCTGCAGCGCGGGGGGTTGGCGTTGGCCTTCGCCAAGCTCTTCTTCTTGATCGCCGGGTACGCGATCTCGATCGTCCTCACCCGTTTGGTGCCGCCAGACACGTTCGGGCTCTACGGCGTCATTTCGATGGTGGTCGCGGTCCCCAACATGGTCCTGATCCAGACCATCCTCTTCACGGTGAGCCGGCCGATGGCCGCGGAGATCACCAAGGGGCTGGGCTCCTATCGCTATCTAAGGCGCCGCGGCTTTCGCCTCGCGGCCCTCCTCGGCGGCTCGGTGAGCCTGGTCTTCCTCGCCGGCGCTGACGTGATCGCGACGGCGTTCCTCCGGGATCCGACGCTGGTCGGGCCTCTGCGGGTCGTCGCGGCGATCCCGCTGATCTACGCCCTCTACGCGGTCAACGTCGGCACTCTCAACGCGACCCGCCGCTTCGGCATGCAGGCGACGCTCGACGTGGTCATGGCCGCGAGCAAGGCGAGCCTGATCATCGGCGCCGCGGCGCTGGGCTACGGCCTCGTCCAGATCCTCGGCGGCTTCACGACGGCGGCGGCCTTGGTCCTGACCCTCTCGCTGGTCCTCGTCCGCATCGCCCGACCCCGAGGGGTCGATGAGGCGGAGCCGACCAAGCCGAGCGAACTCCCGCCGATCACCGCGTTCGCAGGCTCGCTGCTGATCTTCACCGCGGTCGTCAACCTCCTCCTCGCTGCGGACCTCCTCCTCCTCAAGCGCTTCGTCGTGACCGCCGCAGACGAGCAGGCGCTCGGCTACTACACCACGGCGAGCCTGGTCGCGCGGGTGCCCTACAGCCTGATGAACGCCGTCAGCCTGATGATGTTCCCGCTGGTGGCGACCCTCCACGCCCTGGAGGACGCACCGCGGCTTCGCCGCTATATCGCCGAGACCGCGAAGGTCAGCGCGCTCCTCCTCTGCCTCCTCAGCGGGGTCGCGGCGGCTGCCTCTGGGGAGATCCAGCGCCTGCTCTTCCCGGCGGCCTACGGGGCGGTCGCCGACGAGCTCCGCTACATGGTCTGGGGTTTCTCGGGCTACTCCTTCGCGGTCACCTGCGCGTGGATCCTGAACTCGACGGCCCGCTCGCGGATCGCGGTCGTCCTGGTGGCGGTGCCGCTCTTGGTGGTCGGTATCGCGGCTGTGATCCTGGTCCCGGGGGGCTCGACCGAGGGGGCGGCGATGGCGGTGGCGCTCGCGGGGGCGGCTGCGGCGATCGCGGCGTTGATCGCCCTGCACCGACTTTTTAAGGCTCACCTGCCGCTCCTCTTCGTCGCCAAGGTCGGCGCGGCGATCGCGGCGACGGAGCTCCTCGGGCGGGCGTGGACCGCGGACGGCAAGATCATGATCCTCGCCAAGCTCTCGGCGCTGACGATCGTCTTCGTCGGGGTCATCCTCGGCTCACGGGCGGTGACCATCTCGGAGATCAAGGAGCTGCGCCGTGCTCGCACCCACTGATGGGGTTCTCCTGGTGTCGAAGCCGCTGCGGCCGCCCTTCTCGGACGGCTCGACAGTGCTGGTGCGGACCCTGGTCGAGTCGCTCGACCCGGAGCACTTCCTGGTCTACTTCGGCGATCCGGCGCACCCGCTGCGGGAGGCGGGGCTGGTGATCGATGGCCCGGCGATGGGGCACTCGCCGTCGCTCCTGTCCAAGGTTCGGGTGCTCTTGGGGATCGTCCATCCCGGCCATCGACGGCGGCCCTTGCACCTCTTCTTTACGCCGAACCGTCTGACCTCGACGGTGGTGGCGATGCTCCGCAGGCTCCAGCCGCGGCGGCCGATGATCCAGAGCCTGATGTCGGCCCACGACGTCGAGCGCCACGTCGATCTCCTGCGGCCGTTGGACATGGTGGTGGTGCTCTCGGAGAACACCAAGGCGCGCCTGGAGGCCGCGGGCTTTGACCCCGCGAAGATCCGCAGGATCTACCCGGGGGTCGCGGGGGTCGCGAGCGCCGACGCGGCCGCGCCGGCGGTGATCGCCGGACACCGCCGGCTCCTCTACGCCGGCGATCTCGACGCGGCGGTCGCCGATCGTCTGCTGGCGATCGCCCCCGCCCTCGACGAGCCGGAGCTTGCGGGCTGGACGCTGACGATCGCCTGCCGGCCGAAGGGCGAGGACGACGCGAACCAGCGCCGGCGGCTGGCGGAGGGGCTCCGCGCTCGGATCGAGGCGGGTCAGGTCGAGCTCTTGGGCGAGGTCGCCGACATGCCCGCGTTGCTCGCGAGCGCCTCCCTCCAGCTCTTCGTCGCCGACCATGTCCGTAGGAAGGTGGACCTGCCGCTGGTGATCCTCGAGGGGCTGGCGATCGGCCTCGGGCTGGTGAGCCTCGACTTTGCGCCGGTCTCCGAGATCTTCGATCGGGGCGAGGCGCAGGGGCTTGTCCCTGGGGTGCGGGCGCCGGCGGACGCCGATCCTGAGGGGCTGCGGGCGGCGGTGCTCGCCGGGGTCCGCGGGGTCGTTGAGGGGCGTTGGGCCCCGGCGGCGCAGGAGCTCGTCCGCCGCGAGTTCTCGCGAGAGTCGATGGCGGCGGGGTTGGGCGCGCTCTACGACGAGCTTGCGGCTGCGCGGGGTTGAGTCGATGGCGGCGGGGTTGGGCGCGCTCTACGACGAGCTCGCGGCTACGGGGTTGAGCCGCTCACTGGCGGCGGGGTTGCGCTCGACGACGAGCTCGCGGCTACGGGTTGAGCCGCTCATTGGCGGCGGGGTTGCGCTCGACGACGAGCTCGCGGCTACGGGGTTGAGCCGCTCATTGGCGGCGGGGTTGCGCTCGACGACGAGCTCGCGGCTACGGGGTTGAGCCGCTCGCTGGCGGCGGGGTTGCGCTCGACGACGAGCTTGCGGCTACGGGGTTGAGCCGCTCACTGGCGGCGGGGTTGCGCTCGACGACGAGCTCGCGGCTACGGGTTGAGCCGCTCATTGGCGGCGGGGTTGCGCTCGACGACGAGCTCGCGGCTACGGGCGTGAGCCGCTCGCTGGCGGCGGGGTTGCGCTCGACGACGAGCTCGCGGCTACGGGCGTGAGCCGCTCGCTGGCGGCGGGGTTGCGCTCGACGACGAGCTTGCGGCTACGGGGTTGAGCCGCTCGCTGGCGGCGGGGTTGGGCGCGCAGGCGCGAATGTGCGACTGTGTCGGCGATGATCCTGGTCTCAGGTACCAAGCGCAGTGGCACGTCGATGTGGATGCAGGTTCTCGCCGCGGGGAGGGTGCCGATCCTCGGCGACGCCTTCCCTCGCGGTTGGGATCGGACGATCCGCGAGGCCAACCCGGACGGATTTTTTGAGTCGATCCTCCGCGAGGGGATCTACTACCGGACCAACCCGCACCCCTCGACGGGCGACTACTTCCTGCCGGAGCACGTCGACGGTTTCGCGGTGAAGGTGTTCGTCCCGGGGGTGATCCGGACCGAGCGCGCCTATATCGGTCACCTGATCGCGAACGTCCGCAGCTGGCGGGAGTACGAGGCGTCGATCGAGCGCCTCTACGCGATGGAGCGGACGGCGATGGCCGAGAAGGGCTCGCCGCGGCCGTCGAGCGAGCACTTCCCGCCCGCCTACGAGTGGTGGATGGAGAATTTTTCGTTGGTCCGGGACATCTCGCTGCGCCGTTATCCGGCGCGGCTGATGACCTACGAGCAGGTGCTCGCGGAGCCGGAGCGGGTGGTCCGGGAGACGCTCGAGTGGATCGGCGCCGGCGATGTCGACGCTGCGATCGCCGCGGTGAAGCCGGAGCGGCGGACCCAGCGGGAGACGGGGTCGCCAGAGCCAACGACTATCGACCCCTCGCTGGCGCGGGTGTTTGATGACCTCTATGCCGCTGTCGCCGCGGGCAAGGGTTTTTCGAAGGCGCTGCTCTCGTCCTTGAACGCGATGAACCAGCGGCTCCTCCCCCAGCTCATCGACCTCCAGCGGCGGGTGCTCGCTGGGCGGAGCAACGTCGGGGGAAAGCGCAAGGTCGAGGCGATCGACGGGCTGCCGCAGGGGCGCTGAGGAGGCGGGCTTCTCGTCGATGAGCGCGAGGCGGTGGGCGGTGGCCATGGCCACCGTTCACTCTTCGATGTCGCGAGCGGTGGACGGCGGCAGAACACACCAAGCCGACCGAGGCGTCAGATGTCGCTGGGCACGAGCGGCGGAGCCGAGCGGGTGCTCGGGGAGCGGAGCGGCGCCGGCGATGTCGACGCTGCGATCACCGCGGTGATCGCAGCGGCGGACCTGCGAGAGGCGACTCGCAGAGGCCATCATCGTTGGCCGTTGCGAGTCGCCCGTGACGACGGCGGATCGGTGAGGTCCGGCGCGAACAAGATGTCGCGGCCGGGCTCAGCTCAGCTCAGCTCAGCTCAGCTCAGCTCCTCCGTCCCCTGGCTACACGCAGAGATCGTCGACGACGGCCTGCTCCTTCTCGCAGCCGTTGATGTCGAGGAGGTCGGCGCAGTCGAGGGCGCTGAGGCAGGCGTAGTAGTCCTCGACGGCCTGACCGCACTCCTCGCCATAGTCGAGAATGTAGGCGTTGATCTCCTCTTGGCAGTAGAGGTCGGGCTCCTCGTCGGGGCCCGCGCACTCTTTGTACTTGTCGCCGTAGGCCGCACAGGTCTCGCCGATCTCGGGGGCGCAGGCGGTGTCGGCGGCGTCGGATTCCTGCTCGCAGCCGAGACCTTCGTTGTACTCGCGGCAGGTCAGCTCGGCCTGGCACTGGAGGTACGACTCCAAGGCGACCTGGCACTCCTCTCCGTAGAGAACGGCGTTATCGAGGCCCTGCATGCAGTAGTCGAGGGCCTCGCGGTAGGTTGTTCCCTCGCCGCAGTCGGCGTAGAAGTTGGCGTAGTCCTCGCAGACCGAACCGCCCCCGGTGGTCTCGCCGGTGGTCTCGCCGGTGGTCTCGCCGGTGGTCGCGTCGGTGGTCGAGTCGGTGGTCGAGTCGGTGGTCGAGTCGGTGGTCGAGTCGGTGCCGCTGTCAGTCGCGGTGCCACCAGTGGTGTCGGTCGCGGAGGAGTCGGTCGCGGAGGAGTCGGTCGCGGAGGAGTCGGTCGCGGTGTCGGTCGCGGTGTCGGTCGCGGTGTCGGTCGCGGTGTTCGTCGCGGTACCTGTGTCATCGCCGGTACACGCGAGGGGGATGCCGCCGAGCGAGAGCAGAAACGCGAGGTGTCGATAGGAAGAGTCCATCGCGCGAATTTAGCCTGTCCCGAATGCGGATTGTGTGCAAAAGCGCACGTACTTGCGCCGGTTCGCTCCGAAATATCAGTGTTTAAAAACTCTCATCATTCATGTCTCGCTCGGGCTAGGTCAGAGAAGTGTGCGCGTGCGGCGCGATCGCAACCAGGCGTGTGCGCTGTCGATGTTCCAGAGCACTCGCGCGGAGGAGACGTGCTGGGTATGGTCCCCCGCACGCCGATGGCTCCGACGCAGACTGACAACCGCTCCTATTACGACGCCTTCGCCCGGGGCTATGACCAGGGCCGCGACGTCGGCTACCACAAGCTGATCGACGACCAAGCGGCCGCGATCGTCAGCCGCTATGCGGCCGGCAAGGAGGCCCTCGAGGTCGGCTGCGGTACCGGTCTGATCCTCGAGAGGGTCGCCCAGGTCGCGAGCCGTGCCCACGGGATCGACCTCTCGCCGGGGATGCTCGCCCAGGCCCGCGGTCGCGGCCTCGAGGTGGAGGTCGCCGACGCGACCGAGCTTCCCTTTGAGGACGACTCCTTTGACGTCGCCTACTCCTTCAAGGTGCTCGCCCATGTCCCGGCCTGGCAGCGCTCGGTCGCCGAGATGGTTCGGGTGGTCCGCCCCGGCGGGACGATCATCTTTGACGTCTACAACCGCAATTCGCTGCGCTACCTGATCAAGCGCCTGTGGGGTCCGCAGCCGACCTCCGAGAGCTACGACGAGCACGCGATCACGACGACCTTCATGACCCCGGGCGAGGCCAAGGCGCGCCTCCCGGCGGGGACCCGCGTGATCGACGAGGCGGGGATCCGGATCGGCGTCCCGCACCCGGCCTTCTGCCGCCTGCCGGTGATCGGCGGGGTCGTCCGCCGCTTCGAGTGGGCGGCGATGGGCTCGCGCCTCGCCCAGGTCGCCGGGTTTTACGTCCTCGTCCTGGAGAAGCAGGCATGACGTCTGCGGGCGCCGCCCGACCGACGCTGGTCCTGAGCTCGACCTTCCCCCAACACGCAGGTGATCACCGAGGGCTCTTCCTCCTCCGCTACTGGGAGGAGCGGGCGGCCGCCGGTGAGCATGTCGTCGCCCTGGTCCCGCGGACAGCCTGGACCGTCGACGACCTGGAGAGTTCGGTCGAGCTCCGGCGCTTCGCCTATGCGCCGCGGCGCCTCTCGTCCCTCACCGGTCGCTTCGGCACCCTCGAGAACATCCGCGAGCGACCGTGGCGGGCGCTCCTCCTGCCGAGCTTCGCGGTGGGCCTGCGGCGCAGCCTGGTCCGGGCGATCGAGGAGCTGAGGCCGCGGCGGATCGTCGCCCACTTCCTCTTGCCGCTGGGATGGCCGGTCGCGCAGGTGGCCGCCAAGTGCGGGATCCCCTGCGAGATCTACGGTCACGGGACCGACATCGACGTCGCGATCAAGCTGCCGGGGCCGCTGCGCCGCCGCCTGGGTCGGGACCTGATGGGCTGCGCCCGGGTCGCCTTTCCCTCGGCGGAGAAGCGAGAGCGCCTGGCCCGGGCGCTCGGCTTGGCGGCGATCCCCGAGCACTTTACGGTCGAGACGATGATCACCACCGTCGCGCCGGTGAGCGCCCGGCCGGCGGACGCCGGGCCCCGCGAGGGGGTGCTCTTTGTCGGTCGCCTGATCCGGCAAAAAGGGGTCGATGACCTGATCCGCGCCGCGGCGACGCTGGGCCCGAAGGTCCCGCTGGAGATCGCCGGTGATGGGCCGGAGCGGTCGCGGCTCGAGCGATTGGCGCGTTCATTGGCGGTCTCCGCTCGCTTTCACGGCTTTGTCAACACGACGACGCGCGATGGCCTCTACCAGCGGGCGGCGGTGGTCTGCGTACCCTCGCGGCAGCTCGCGAACGGTCTCTCGGAGGGCGCGCCGCTGGTGATCTGCGAGGCCCGGGCCCACGGTCTTCCGGTGGTCGCGAGCGCGGTCGGTGGGATCCCGGAGCTTTGCGTCGACGACCCGGGGGCGACCCTGGTGCCGCCGGAGGATCCCCCGGCGCTCGCGCTCGCGCTCCAGCAGGCGCTCGCGCTTGCGAGGGCCGAGCCGCCGCGGCGCCGCTCGCAGGCCCACTAGTCGGCGACGAGCAGTCAGGCGGCATGTCCGGTCAGGCGGAGGGTCCGGTCAGAGGGGGCAGCCAGAGGGTCAGTCAGGTCAGTCAGTCAGTCAGTCAG
>Ga0316189_10003386_pt1 | contig 15485 bp, 13 predicted proteins | sample LowCovwburrow_MG_FD_204930 | JGI IMG/M metagenome (GOLD analysis project Ga0316189, IMG submission 204930) | Coastal sediment microbial communities from Maine, United States - Lowes Cove worm burrow | ecosystem: Environmental > Aquatic > Marine > Coastal > Sediment | place: USA: Maine... | reverse complement strand
AGGAGGCCGATGCCTTCGGCCGCGAGCTCGACGCCCTTCGACAGGAGGTCGTCGCCGACCTGGGCGCGCGCGACGTCGAGCACATTCGCCAGATGATCCGCACGGTGCACCGGAGCGAGGCCGCCGGCCGCGTGCTTTTGCACTTCGGGCTGGGGCCCGTGAGCTTCCTGCTCGGGACGAGCGCACTCGGGCTGGCCAAGATCCTCGAGAACATGGAGGTCGGGCACAACATCATGCACGGCCAGTACGACTGGACGGGGGATCCGGCGCTCGACTCGCAGCGCTACGACTGGGACAACGTGTGCACCGGCGACGACTGGCGCCACTCGCACAACTACGAGCACCACACCTTCACCAACATCCTCGGGAAGGACCGCGACATCGGCTATGGCTTCTTGCGCGTCGCGCCCGAGCAGGCCTGGAGGCCGCTGCACTTGACGCAGCCAATCGTCGCTACGCTCCTAGCGCTCTTGTTCCAATGGGGCGTGGGCGGACACGACCTGCGAATCGACGAGCTGTTGGCCGGCAAGCAGACGCCGCGGGAGCTCGGCAAGCGTGCGCGTCCCTTCGTGACCAAGGCTGCCTGGCAACTGTTCAAGGACTACGGATTTTTCCCAGCGCTGGCGCTGGCCAACGCGCCGCGAGTGGCGCTGGGCAACCTCGTGGCCAACGGCGCGCGCAATGTGTGGACCTTCTCGGTCATCTTCTGCGGCCACTTTCCCGAAGGCGTGCGCGTCTACGAGGAAGCCGAGACCGAGAACGAAAGCCGCGGCCAGTGGTACGTGCGCCAGCTGAACGGCTCGGCGAACATCGAGGGCGAGCGCTGGCTGCACGTGCTCACTGGACACCTGAGCCACCAGATTGAACACCACATGTTCCCGGACATCCCGGCAGCGCGCTACCCCGAGATGGCCCCGCGCGTGCGCGAGATCTGCGCGCGCTATGAACAGAGCTACAACACAGGCAGCTTCCGGCGCCAGCTGAGCAGCGTCATCGGACGCCTCCTGCGCCTGTCGCTGCCCGGTCCGAAGCAGGCGGCGAAGGCGAGGAGCCCCAAACCCGAAGAGACCATCCCCCAGTTGACGTACCGCAGGGCCGCATGACATGCGAGCTACGAGGTCCAGACCAGCCAAGGAGAATCACATGAACGAAAAAGAACTCTATCAGCAGAAGATGCAAGCTCGGTTGGACGAGTGGAAGGCAGAGATCGCGAGGCTCAAGGCCAAGGCGTCAGGGGCAAGCGCAGATGTCCAATTGGACGTGAACAAGCAAATCAGGGTGCTGGAACGCAATCTCGAAGAAGGCAAAGCGAAGCTGTCGGAGATTGCGGAGGCTAGTGAAGGAGCCTGGGAGTCGATCAAGGACGGTGTCGAGTCGGCTTGGGACTCACTGAAGTCCGCGGCAGCCGACGCTGCCTCGAAATTCAAGACATGAGACCTGCGGCGGTGTCCGCCAAAACCCACACTCTTGAGCGCGTCCCCATTCTTCGGTCCTCGAACTCGACTCGGCACGCCGATGGACAGAGCCAAAGAAGTCGAACGGCTGTCTCAGTGTCTGGAGCTCGTTCAGAGCAAGCGACCCTTCGTCAGCGCAGGCGAGAAGCTCGGCCGCCGCGACCCGTTGCGCACTTGGTTCGCTTTTTGAATCGTGCTCCGTGTGCGGGCCACTGCTCGTTCGCGTTTCGGAGAAACAATTACGTATGAAGAGCTAAGAATTACGTATGAACAGGTAAGAATTACGTATTCCTCGCGGCCTACGGCGTCACTAGGTTAACAGTGCGGGGCCAGACAAGAGGAAGGTCCTCAGATGTTTGGCTCGCAGATCAGGGGGTACGTCATGCGACAATCACGACATCTAGTATCGTTGAGAACGTTCGCCTTGGCGTTCGCAGTCGTTCTTTCGCCAGCGTTCATGCAGATTGACGGTGGCGGTTGTCAGGGCGACACAACACTTGCTGCGCTTGAGTTCAAGCCGTTTCGCATGCCAGGAATGGAGCTTCCTCAGGATGTGATCCAATTTGAACCCGATGTGCAGCTCTATGAGGTGACGCTTCCGGTCTACGTCACTCAGGCGATGTTGGTCCTCGAAGCGTCGGATCCCGCGGCGGATCTCGCTGTCCAGTGCTACAGCGACGATGGTTTCGTCGAGGGACACCAGATCGATGAGGTTCTTGGTTGGACGGTCATCGATCTACCGGAAGGCAATAGTCGAGTGAAAGTCTTCGTTCGACCTTCCGGCGGTGGCGAGGGATGTTACATCATCCGAATCACGCGGGAGCCAGTTCCGTAACTGAGCCCTCATAGGCGCGCGATGACCCGACCTTGGTTTGCCTCGGTCGGGTCGTCTCGTTGTGTAATCTCGTCCACTGTGGACGAGATTAGTGTTTTCAACGAAAAATATGGACTGTTTTCCGGAATACGCGCCTCTGTCGCTAGGGCGCTGGGATGTCCGCCCGGCTCCGGCTGGCGCCCGCGTGGTACCCTTGAAGCGTGAAGTCTTGCTTACTTGCGCTCCTGCTTGGCGGCGGCCTGTTGGCCTCCTCCTGTGGGGACTCACCGAGCTGCGAGCGTCTCGATTGCGACGATGACAATCCATGCACCGCGGACGAGTGCAACCCCGGCCGCGCGGCCTGCGAACACCAGGCGCTCCCCGATGCAGCGAGCTGTGAAACCAATGGCGCGCCCGGCCTGTGCTCTGCTGGCGCCTGCGCGACGCTGAGCTGCCAAAACGTGGACTGCGACGACAAGAACCCCTGCACGCTAGATGCTTGCTTCCCCGAAACCGAGCAGTGCACGAACCTCCCCCTTGCGCCACTCACAGTCTGCGAAATCGACGGCTCCTTCGGAACCTGCTTCCAGGGGCTCTGTGACTTGAGCCTCCCGCCATCGGGCGAAGTCGCGCTCCGGGTGGAGCTGGTCGGCGTCGAGGCGAACCTGGTTTCCTACGAGCTCTTCTGCGCTAGCGACACCACGCTATCGGGCACCTTGTCGAGCTCCGCGGGCGTTTGGCAGGCGTTCCTGACCTTGCCGGCGGGCGATTGCTCGACTCGATTCTCGGCTGCGGACGAAATGGGCGAAACGCTCTGCACGGGAGTCCTCTCGTTCCAGGTCGTCCCGGCGACTCAAACCAGCGAGGGCGTCACCCTGCTCTGCGGCGTCTGAGTTGACCGGCGCGCCGCAGGAGCGTTAGCTTCCTGCATGACCAACGTCAGCGTCCTCGGAGCTGGGGCCTTCGGCACCTCCCTTGCCCTGTACTCTTCGAACTTGGGTCACCGCACCCGTGTCTGGGCCTACGATGAGGGGCTGCCCGAGCGGGTCGCCGCCGAAGGACAGAACGCAGCCTACCTCCCCGGTTTTCCAACGCCCGACGATCTGCTCTTCACGAACGACATGGCGACGGCCCTCGACGGGGCCGACTTGGTTTTGCTGGTGGTGCCGTCGAGCTTCATGCGCACCGTCTCGGCGCAGGCCGCTCCGCACTTGCCGCCGGACGCGCTGGTCACTTCGACCGCCAAGGGCATCGAGCAACAGAGCCTTGCGCTGATGAGCGACGTGCTCGCGGAGACCTTGCCCGGCCACGCACGACACGCGACCTACCTTTCGGGCCCGAGCTTCGCAAAAGACATCGCTTCGCAGCTCCCCGCGGACGTGAGCCTCGCCGCAAGCGACATCGACACGGCACGCCGCGTCCAGGAGATCCTCCATTCCCCGCTTCTTCGGGTCTACGCGAGCGACGACGTCGTCGGGGTGCAGCTAGGTGGCGCCTTGAAGAACGTCATTGCCGTGGCCTGCGGCGCTGCGTACGGCCTGGGCCTCGGCGCTTCGACGGTGGCCTCACTGATGACCCGCGGCCTCGCCGAGCTGACACGCCTAGGCGTCGCGCTCGGCGCAAACCCGCTCACTTTTCTCGGCCTCGCCGGCGTCGGTGACCTGAGCCTCACCTGCAACGGTGAGCTTTCGCGAAACCGTCAGCTCGGCCAGCAGTTGGCCACGGGCAAGACCGCCAAAGAGATCGTGACTTCTCAGAAAGCCGTCGCGGAGGGCTACCGCACTTCGATGGCAGTTCACCAGCTCGCGACCCGGGAAGGCGTGGACATGCCGATTTCCGAAGCGGTCTACAAGGTCTGCCACGAGGGCGCCTCGCTCCCCGAAGAGGCAACGCGTTTGATGACACGCGAGCCCAAAGACGAGCTCGCCGGAATCTTCATCGCGGCGAAATGAGCCCATCGGCGCGCGAGCGCTGCGTCGGCGCGAGCGGTCAGGGATTCATTTCGTATTCGTCGCGAAGGTCGTAAACCTCCTGCCAGACGCGCTGGTAGCGGCCTTGGTCGAACACGGGCTTGCGAATCATCTTCTGACAGGCCGCCATCTGCACTTCGCTGCTCGAGGGCTTCGAGTAGAGGCTCAGCGCATGCCGTGAAAAGTCGCGGACCATGAAATCGAAGATCTGGTCAATCATGTCATCGGAGATGTCGTAGATTTTGGCGTTCTCCAAAATCAGCTGCCCGTAGACCACCAGCGCGAAGATCTCACCGCCGGCCAGCAGGAAGTCGATGTCTTTTCGCTGTCCTTCGTCGGGAGGAGCGGCGAAGAGCATCCCCTTGAACGCTTCGATCTGCTCGCGGAAGACCCTGAGGTTGGCGGTGTCTCGGCTCGCGTAGGCGATGTTGTAGTCATGGAAGCGAATCTTCCCGAGCCCCTTGGTGGGGCCTTGGTCGAACAGGAAGTCGTCGTTGGCTGCCTGGCTCTGCTGGGCGACCTCCGTGTAGTCGGCGGGCGCAAAGAAGTAGTTCGCCATGAACTTCACGATGAGCGCGATGTTCACGTGCACGGTGCCTTCGAGCTTCGGCAGGGCGCGAATGTCCACGGCCGCCTGCTCGAAGAACATGTCTTTCTCGAAGCCCTTCGCCGCGATGACGTCCCACATCAGGTTCATCACGTCCTCGCCCTGGGTCGTCACCTTCATCTTCACCATCGGGTTGTAGAGCAGGTACCGGCGGTCCTCGGCGGACGCGACGCGCATGTAGTCCGCGGCCCGGAGCGCAAAGAGCTTCATAGCGGTGAGGCGCGCATAGGCATCGGTGAACAACTGCTTTACGTGCGGGAAGTCCGTCACGGTCATGTTGTAGAGGCGCCGGTTCGAAGCATGATGAATCGCTTCGTAGAGCGAGTGCGTGCACATGCCTATCGAGGCCCAGCCCAAGTTGTATTTCCCGATGTTCACCGTGTTGAGGGCGCTGTTCCAGGCGTGCTGCCCCTTGGCAATCATGTCGCTTTCTTCGACCGGGTAGTTCTCGAGCGCAAACTCCGAGACGTAGTTCTGGCTCGCGCAGACGTTCTTGATGAGGTGATAGTTCTCGTGCTGCGAGTCCGCGCCGAAGAACACGTATTCATCCGAGTTCGCAAGCTTGCCAAAGGTCGACACGATGGCCGCCTTGTTGCCGTTGCCGATGTAGTACTTGCTCCCGGTCGCGCTGTAGCGGCCGTCGCCCTGCGGCGTGAGGATCATGTCGGTCGAGTACACGTCGGCGCCGTGCTCTTTCTCCGACAAGCCGAACGCAAAGATCCCACCCTGCTCGAGCGCCTTGGCGGCCCGCTGCTTGATGCTTTCGTTCTCGCTCATCCAGATCGGGCCGAGACCGAGCACCGAGACCTGATAAGTGTACCAGTACTGCAGCCCGTAGAAGCCCAGGATTTCCGCGAACTCGCAAACCCGCCAGGTGTCCCATCGCGAATCCGGCGCCCCATGGCCTGCCGGCGTGCACATGGTCGCGAAGATCTTTTCCTCTTTGACGAAATCGAGGAAATCCGAGTACCAAACCCGGGCGTGATAGTCCTCTTTGATGCGCGCCTTGCCCTTGCGCTCGAAGAACTCGATCGTCTTGAGCATGACTTCGCGGGACCGCTCGTCGGGGTAGGCACGGCTGTGTTTCTTGGGGTTGAGCAGGAACGTCATCCGGCCTTGATACCACGCCCAGATCGGTTGCAAAAGACGTGCTATCCCTGGGGCAAATGACGGCTTATCTGTACCCGATTAGCCTGGCCGCGATTTCGGGCCTGGTATTGCTTCTCGAGCGGTTCTTTCCCTGGCGGCCCGGGCAGAAGCAGCTCCGCCCCAAGCTCTGGTCGGACCTGATTCATCTGGTCTTCAACGGTCACTTCCTCGGCCTTCTGCTCGCAGGCCTGGCGAGCACTTGGGTCCTGCCGCACGTCGACCGCTGGCTCGGCGCCCAGGGGCTCACCGACGCTGTGTATCGAAACGCCGCCGCGGACTGGCCGCTCTGGGCGCAAATCATAGTAGCCCTCGTCGTCGTCGACTTCCTTCAATGGTGCGTGCACAACTCGCTTCATCGGGTTCCGGCCTTGTGGGAGTTGCACAAGGCGCACCACAGCGTGAAAGACGGCGAGATGGATTGGATCGTCTCGTTTCGCTTCTCCTGGCTCGAGGTCATCGTCTACAAGTCGGTGCTCTACCTGCCCCTGGTCTTCCTCGGCTTCCGCTGGGAGGCGCTGATGTTCCACGCGATTTTCGGCACGCTCATCGGCCACCTCAACCACTCCAACTTGGACCTGGGCCACGGGCCCTGGCGCTACATCCTCAACAGCCCGCGGATGCACATCTGGCACCACGACTACGACGGCACCGCCAAGACGACCGTGAACTACGGCATCATCTTCAGCACCTGGGATTGGATCTTCGGCACTGCGAAGATGCCCCCCGATCCGCCAGCACACCTGGGCTTCGACGGCGTCGAAACCTTCCCCGACAACTTCTTCAGTCAAGAGATCTGGCCCTTGCAAAGGCTGGCGCCCGGTCTGCACAGCGCCGTCGTCTGGTCGGTCATCGGCGCCTTGGTGATGGCCGCAGCCTGGTATCTGCGCGAGCCGCACAGCAGCCGGCCCGAAACCCCGATGCTGGGTGAGTCCGCCGCGGCGTCACAGCCGAGCGGAGTTTTCCCCGCGATGGACGCCTACTCGCCAAGCCCCGCAGAAGCCGAGGAGGCCATCGCGCAATTCGGGAAGCAAGCTCGGGCGGATGGCTACACTGACCCCGATGCCATGGTCAGCGTGGCAGAGCTCGCCAAGGCCCTGGGCGCGTACAGCCTGGTCCTCATCGACGTTCGGCCCGAAGACCGCTTCGCGCTCGGACACATCCCTGGCGCGCGGCAGGTCGACCGGGGCGACTATTCGAGCAGCGACGAGGTTCCGGGCCTTTCGCGTTCCGCAGGCGAGCTCCAACGCCTGCTTCGGGAGCGAGGTGTGCATCGAGACAGCACCGTCGTGCTCTATGGCGACGGTGGACCGGAGCCTTACCGGCTCTGGTGGACTCTCGAGACGGTGACCGGATTCCAAGCGCGTGTTCTCGATGGCGGGCTGCAAGCATGGAAGGCTGCGGGCCACCACGTCGCCGGTGGCGACGGCCTCGAGCCTGCGGCCGGTGACGCAAACATGGGCGTGCCGGCATCGCCGCCGATCCAACACTGGCCACAAACCTCGGCCTTCATCTCCAATCACCCAGGCACCCAATTGCTCGACACGCGAAGCGCCATCGAGTTCGACGGCAGCGAGAAGCATCCCAAGGCGGCACGCGCGGGCCGCATCCCCGGGGCGGTGCACCTGGACTGGGCAGAGGTGCTGCGCGACAAAGACGGCGACCATCGCCTGAGGTCGCCCGATGCGCTGCGCCAGCTCTTTTCCGGCCACGGCGTCGGGGCCGACACGCCCGTCGTGACTTACTGCCAATCGGGTACGCGCTCGGCCGCGGTCTACTTCGCGCTGCGCCAGCTTGATTTCAATCCGGACGAGATGCTCAACTACGACGGCTCCTGGGCGGAATACAGCCGCCTCGATCTGCCGGTGGAGCCCTAAGTGCGGGCGGCGGCCCTCGTAGCGCTGGCGTTTGTCCTGCTGCTCGGCAGCGCGCTCGCTGCGGCACGCGGCGCCTCCAAGGCCGGGCCCCGCATCGACGACGGGTCCTTCGTGCGTGGCGTGGCCCTCGGCCTGTTCGCCAGCGATCCCGACTGGGACTACGGCCCGCTCATCGAAGAGATTCGCGCGCGCGGCGCGACGGACGTGCTCGTGGTGGTCAACGCCTACCAGTCGGATCGCTTTGCCGCTGACATCGCCCTTCGCCCCGGCCGTTCACCGAGCGAAGCGACCGTGGCGCGCACGCTTCTCCAGGTGAAGCACGCAAAAATGCGCGCGGCTCTGATGCCGGTGGTGCGCTTGCTCCGGCGCGACCCGCACGAGTGGCGTGGGCTCATCGCGCCGGCCGACGGGCTCGATCCTTGGTTCGCTTCGTACCGGCGCTTCGTTCTCCCGCTCGCCCGCATCGCCGAAGCCTCCGGCGCCCAGCGCTTCCTGGTCGGCTCCGAGCTCGGCTCGCTCGAGCCCTACCAAGAGCACTGGCGCGCCCTGATCTCCGAAGTCCGCGACCATTTCTCGGGCACGCTCAGCTATTCGGCCAACTGGGACCGAACAGGCGAGGTGCAGTTCTGGGACGCGCTCGACGAGGTCGGCCTCACCGCCTACTTCCCACTGGGCACCGACCGCGAAGCGCCCTCGGACCTCGCGCTCTCCGGGGCATGGCGCTCCCCACGTGCCGAAATCGCCGCCCTTCAACAGCGTGTCGGCAAGCCCGTGCTGGTCACCGAAATCGGCTATCCGAGCCGGCGCAGCGCTGCGGGCCAGCCATGGAACGACAGCAGCGACGCCCGCGCTGACCTTCGCCTGCAGCAGCGCTTGTACCGAAGCTTTTGCGACGCCTTCGCGCAGACCCCGAGCATCTCGGGGTTCTATGTTTGGAATTGGTTTGGCTTCGGTGGGCCGCGCGACCCGGGCTTCACCCCGCGCGGCAAGCCGGCCGCAAGCGAGCTCGCCAAGTGCTTCGAACGCGCCTGGCCGTCGACGACTCGAGCAGAGAACCCATCATGACCCACACGCACGACGAACCATCTCCACAAGAAGGACGACGCCGCTTCGTCCTCGGCACCCTGGGCCTAGGCGGCAGCGCTCTGCTGACGAGCGTTGCGGCTTGCCGCGAAGCGACGCCAGCTCCCACCCCAGAGCCTGTGAGCGGCGCGCCCGCCGCGCCGAAACCCGCAGTTGCCGCGCCCGCGCTACCCGACGGCAAAGACCCTGCCAACTTCATCAAGCACGGCGACAATCCGCTCACACTCGAAACACGACGCGAGAAGCTCGGCACCAGCGTGCTCACCGCCAGCAGCGTCTTGTTCGTTCGCCAGAACCTCCCCCTGCCGCCGCCCGAGTTCGTCGCCGACCGCGACGGCTGGACAGCGCGCATCGAAGGCGTGAAGCGCTCCGGCGAAATTCGCGTCGACGCACTCAAGCGTCTCGGCCTCGCCACCATCGCCACAGTGCTGCAATGCTCGGGCAACGGGCGTAAGTACTACGAGCACGGCCCGAGCGGCTCGCGCTGGGGCGTGGGCGCCGCCGGCTGCGTGATGTGGAGCGGCGTGCCCCTTCGCGCGGTCGTCGAGCACCTCGGCGGCCTCGTCAAAGGCATGCGCTACCTGACCACCACCGGCGGCGAGCCCATCCCCGCCGGCCTCGAACGCAATCAGGTCATCGTCGAGCGCTCCATTCCCATCGACAAGGCGCTCGACGACTGCCTCCTGGCCTGGGAGATGAACGGTGAACCGATCCCGCTCTCCCACGGCGGGCCGCTGCGCCTCATCGTGCCGGGCTACTTCGGCTGCAACCAAATCAAGTTCGTGAAGAGCCTGGCGTTCACCGCAGAGCAAGGGCCGGCGAAGATCCAGCAGACCGGCTACCGCATGCGCCCCATCGGGCAGAAGGGCACGCCGGACCAGCCCGCCATGTGGGAGATGCCGGTCAAGTCCTTCATCACCTTGCCGACCGAGCAAACACCCATGGTGGCCGGCAAGCTCCGCGTCATCGGTGTCGCCTTCGGCGGAACCAAGCCCGTCGCCAAAGTCGAGGTGTCGACCGATGGCAAGCGCTGGCACGAGGCGCGTTTCGTCGGGCCCGACCTCGGCCGCTACGCATGGCGGCTGTTCGCGCTCGAGCTCGAACGCAAGCCCGGCCCGGTCAAGCTCTACAGCCGCGCCACAAACGTAGCGGGCGATGTGCAGCCCGAGCTCCGCAACGAGAACGAACGCGGCTACGGCAACAACAGCTGGCGAGACATGGGCGTCACCGTGCAGGTCTGCAACGCCGACGACCAGGTCTGCCTCACGCCGCCACCCGAGCAAAGCAAGGCCCCGAGCGGGCCGCGCAAGCCGGTGCAGCTGTCCGAATCAGGCAAGCGAGGCCGCAAAATCTTCAGCGAGACCGCGCCGCCCCCCTGCGCAACCTGCCACACGCTCGCGGACGCCGAGGCGACTGGCGCGGTCGGCCCCAACCTCGATGAGCTCGCCCGCAGCGTTGAACAGGTACAGGCGGCGGTGACCAACGGTGTTGGGGCCATGCCCCCATTCGGCCAAACCTTATCCCCCGAACAGATCGACGACGTGGCACGCTATGTCTTTGAGGCCACCCGACGTGACTGACGACGACCCACTCCATCAATCGAGACGCGACTACGTTCGCGGCCCCCTGAAGCGCGAGCACCTGAGCGCCGACCCGCTGCTGCAATTCGAGCAATGGCTCGAAGAAGCAAAAAGACACATCGATGCCGAACCCAACGCCATGACCTTGGCGACGGTCGACGCCAAGGGCGCGCCCGCGGCTCGCACGGTGTTGCTCAAGTTCTTCGACCGCGACGGCTTTGTGTTTTTCACCAATCTCGGGAGCGACAAGGCCACGCAGATCGAAGGCAATGGGCAGGTGGCCCTGCTGTTCTGGTGGCGTGAGCTCGGAAGGCAGATCGGAATCCGGGGCGTCGCCGAGCGCGTGTCCAGCATCGACGCGGCGAAGTACTTCATGACCCGTCCCCGAGGCAGCCAGCTCGGCGCATGGGTCTCGGACCAATCGAAGGTGCTCACCTCGCGAAAGGCCCTCGAGATGAAGCTCGACGAAATGAAGCGCAAGTTCGCCAACCGCGAAGTCCCGCTCCCGTCGTTCTGGGGTGGCTTCCGCGTCGTGCCGAGCACCATTGAATTCTGGCAAGGTCAGCCCGATCGGCTTCACGACCGCTTTCAATACGTCCGGGAGGTCGAAGGCTGGCGCATTCAGCGCCTCTCGCCGTAACGCCTTCGGTGCCCTCTAGTTCGCGGGCAAGCTTCGAAGCGCCTTCTGAGCGCGGCGTTTGGTCGCAGGATCGGTCGCGGCGCGCTGCAGCCAGGTGCGAGCCTTGGCCGTGTCGCCGAGGGTCTGATAGCAGCGACCGATTGCGAGCTCTTCCTCCGGCCCGGGCTCGTAGCCTTTGTCACCTCTGAGCCGCCGCTCGAACGCCGCGACCCTGGCTTTGCAATCCTCGGCCTCTGCGCTCTTGGCACCACGGTCTTCCGCCTCCTCGTCGGCGAAGTCGGCGTCCGCCGCGACCGCGACGCCCTGAACCGAGCGCTCGGCTGCGGCCTCCCCTTTCGCCGCGACCGGAGCCGCCGCACGCGCTGTCGCTCGGTCGTCGGCCTGCACTTGGGCTGGAGCCTCGGGGGCAGACGCCGCCGCAGACTCGGGGACAGCCCCGGAGGCAGACCGCTTTGCCAGCGCGTCGAGTCGCTTCTTCGCGCGCGGGAGCTCACGGCGCGCCGGCCTAGCGGCACCCTTCGCCGGCGCGCCGCTCGCAACCGGCGCAGGCTCGCGAACCTCATTGAGCGCTGCCACCTTGGCCTCGTCGGAAACCTGCACAGCGCCGAACGCATCCTCTGTCGCCATCCCCCCGCCTAGCGCGTCGTCGCCTGGGGCCTCGGCAAAGGGCACAGCCTCCTCGGCCTCGAACACCGCCGAATCGGCCTCGGATTCGAGCTGAACGTCGCGCGGTATCGACCAGACACCCAGGCCAACCGCAAGCAGGGCAACCGCGGCCATCGCCCAAGGCGGGGTCTGGAGCAATCGCTTGCGCAGGGGAACGACCGTCGCCTCTTGCACGACCTCGGCCGCTGGCTTGTGGGCGTTCTCGGTGCGCAGCGCGGCCTTTCGGAGAATCGCCGCGTCGATGTCCGGCGGAGGCTCTTCGACCGGCAACTGTTCGGCGAGCACGAGCGCCGCCTTCATCGCATCGAACTCGGCGCGACAGTCCGGGCAGTCTGCGAGGATCGCGCGCACGCCTTCGGGGTCGACCGCCTCGCGCTCGATCAGCTCGAAAACCCGTTCTTTGCAGTCCTCACAGTTCATGGTTCACCGGCTCCCTCAGCCGCCTGCTCGCGCAGATCCTCGAGCCCTAGCTGAAGCCGCTCGAGCGCATAGCGCATTCGGCTCTTCACCGTGTTCACCGGCACCCCGACGACCTCGGCAACTTCCTTGAACGCCAGCCCTTGAAGCTGCCGCAGCAAGAACACCTCCCGTTGTTCCTCCGGCAAATCCTCGACGGCGCTCGCTATCCGCTCCCTGAGCGCCTCGCCGACCCCAAGCTCGTCCGGCCCGAGCCCGGGATTGGCCACACGCTCGACCATCGGATGGCTCGCGCCCCGCTGGGTTTCGTCGAGCGAGGCGTGCCCTCGGAACTTCATCTTCCGTTGATGGTCGATGCAGGCGTTCCGCGCGATTGTGTAGAGCCAGGTCGAAAACTTCGCGTCGCCGCGAAACTCGTCGCAACGCTCGATGACTTTGGACCAGCTGTCCTGATAGAGCTCCTCCGCGCGTCCCCGATCGCGGACCCGGCGCAGAAGGAAGTTGAAGAGCGGCCCCCGATAGCGCCCGAAAAGCGTCTGGAAGGCTTCGCCGTCGCCATGCCGGTACGCGAACAAGAGCTCCTCGTCGGACAGATCGCTCACGCGAAGCCCCCGCTCTCGGCGCAGCGCAGCTCGTTGTTCGGTCGGTCACACATGAATAGACGTCTGAGGCCTGAAGGAGATCTAGCTGATGTGACCTAAGTTTTACAAACGGATGGTCATCGGCGCCTTAGATTACTGAGGTGGAAGCAAGCTCTGCATCGAAGGACGCTCCGAACCGCCTGGTGGGCCGACTGGTCCGCCATGGTGAGGTCGCGACGTTCCGAGAGCTCTGCGCGCGCGTACTCACCGCGAACACCCGCTATCTGGTTCTAGACCTCGACCGGACGATTCATCTGGGCCGCGACCTCGGCGAGGCCCTCGGCTGGGAGCTCTGTGCGCTCGAGGGTTACGGCCGCGAAGACTTCGAACGCCTCGGAAGCCGGCAGCAGAGCGGCAAGTTCCTTCTCGACTGGGACCACCCGAAGAGCACCGCACGCTACCTGGCGCGCAGCCTAAAAATCTGGGCGTACCCAGGCATGTACTACGGCTTGTGGGGCAAGGCCTCCGCGCGCCTCGACTGGCTTCGGCGCCGTGGCTTTCAGCACTTCGTCGCCGACCCGATTCGCGCTGCGCAGCGCGTGCCTCAAATGACGCTGCTTCGGCATCTGCAAAGCAGCTCCGAAGACGTGCTTCGAGATCTCGCCCGGCGCATCTGGCAGCGGCACGAGCCCGACCAAGTCATCGACCGAGACGACCTCGCCTGGATCCGCGCCCGATGGCCTCAAATCCAGATCGTGCTGAGCAGCGCCTCTCCGAAGCCGACCGTAGAAATCGCCGGCGAAGCCCTGGGCGTCGACCACGTTCACTACTCGACCCTCGATCACATCAACAGCGGCGAGGCGAAAATCCAACGCCTTCGCGAGCTCTGCGGCTGCCTGGGCGACCCGGACGTCGAGATCGTAGGCATCAGCGACACGAGCCGCGGCGAAGACCACTGCTGGGCTCAGCACTTCACCCGTGTCGTCGACATCAACAGCCCCACGCCCTTCCCTGCCATCGTCTCGACTGACTCCCCGCTCTTGGAGGTCCATTCGGCGACAGTGCTCACCAAGCACGAGCGTGCGCAACGCGCAGAAGGCCAAGCAGGCTACCTGGACCCGCGCCGCGCCAAGCTCGCTCCAATGCGCAGCAAGCTCGAGCTCACCCGCGAAGACCTCGAACGCCGCCTCGGCCGCCTGCTCGAACGCGTCAATTCGCTCGCCAGCGCCCCCGGCCAAATCAGCGGCGACATCGCATATCGTCTAGCGATGCTGCAAGAAGCATCGACGACGCTCGCGCACGCCTGAGCTCAAAAATACGACTGCAGCTCGCCGCGCCTTCGCACGTCCACCGTGGCGCAATGGAAGCTCCCGCCATATCGGTAGCATTTGCGAAAATGGCACGGGACGGGCTTGAAACCCCAGTCGCGTAGCTGCTTGATCGTCGGCTCCTCGCTCGCTTCCACGATGATGCGCTCCTCATCCAAGTTGAGAACGTTCATCGAGAGCCAGTGAAACGAACGGTATTGAGGGTGAGACGGTTTCATCGTCGAAGGCGGGGCGGGCAGCAACTCCCAGTTGCTGTTCTTGAGAACGTCCGGCAGCTCTTTGATCGGCCGGTCGGGGTTCACCATGATCCTCCCCGGCGCGAGAGGAACGAAGGTCGCATCGATGTGAATCGCCCGGTCGTCGGCGAACTCCACCTTGTGCAAGCGGTACCGGTCACCCAGATGACGCCGAATCCACTCGATTCCGGCGTCGTTGGTCACGTGGCTCCGCTGGATGAAAATGTCTCGCCCACATCGAACCATGTCGGCGGCGTCCCAGACGGGCTCGAACTCGGTCGTGACGTACTCCTTGCCGCGCTCATACGCGTAGTTGTAGAGCTCGTGCGACATCGTCGGCTTCGGCGCGGCGGTCCAGCGCGCACCCTTCTTCCAGTACTCCTTGACCAGACTTCGGTAGGCGAAGAACTCGAAGTACCGCGACCGCCAAGCCATCGATGCCTCGAGGATCTCGTTGCCGATGATGATGAGCACGTCGCGCGGATTGGCGTGGCAGTTGCCGGCCGGGCTGGTCCATTCGGGTGTCGAGATCGGCCGCTCATGGTTCATGCGATCGGGCCGCCGAACGGTCACCCCCTCGCCTTTGAGAATGTGCACAAACTCATCGAGCTGCTTCTGCGCGCCCGCCCTGACGATGGGCACCACCGTCTGTCCGCCATACTCGAGCGCGAAGGCCCGCGAGCGCTCGACATCTTCAGCAGGCGTGACCGCATGCAAAGCGATCTCCCAGGGCACATTCACCGCACCATCGAGAGACCCCACGATGATCTCCTCGAGCGGGTCCCACTCATTGTGACAGTTCACAACCGCGCTGCCGGTGTCGTTCATTGGACGCAGCTATAAGGTACCGCGAAGACGAAGAACTGTCAGTGGGCGACGTAACAGCGCGAAAAACAGGGCCCTCCCAATCGGCGCTGGCACCGGCACTGACACTGGCACTGACACTGGCACTGACACTGACACTGACACTGACACTGACACTGACACTGACACTGACACTGACACTGACACTGACACTGACACGGCCACGGCCACGGCCACGGTCACGGCCACGGCCACGGCCACGGCCCTACGGTCACCCGCCCT
>Ga0316189_10003385_pt1 | contig 15488 bp, 19 predicted proteins | sample LowCovwburrow_MG_FD_204930 | JGI IMG/M metagenome (GOLD analysis project Ga0316189, IMG submission 204930) | Coastal sediment microbial communities from Maine, United States - Lowes Cove worm burrow | ecosystem: Environmental > Aquatic > Marine > Coastal > Sediment | place: USA: Maine... | reverse complement strand
TTAATTGTTTGTATATGGCTATAGGGTTTCCGTAAAACATGGCTACGCCACTTTTATATTCGTTTTTAATTTTAGTGTTTATGGTTTGAAGCGTTTCGTGAATAAAAGTAACACGTGCATCAGTTTTAGGTAATGTTTCTAATATTTCAGTATCAAAAATAAATATGAGAAGCACGTGGTGTTTTCCTTTTAAAGCTTCAAATAATGCGTGGTTATCTTCAAGTCTTAAGTCGCGACGAAACCAAAATATGTTTACAGGCTGATTCATTAAAATTTACCGAATAATTCTTCAACCTTTTTAGTTCTGTAATTAAAAATTTCTTCAAGTTTAGGCTTTGCTAAAATTGGATGGGCTAGTTGTCCAAGGATGCCAAAAGGCATTTTATAATCGATAATATCTTCCATTTCTACACCGCCATCAATAGCTTTAATAAAATGTTTATGGTGCCAAAGAGCATAAGGGCCAAAGCGTTGCTCGTCTACAAAATACTGTTTGTTTTTTACATGTGTAATCTCGGTAACCCATTTGGTTTTTATGCCAAAAACTGGTGTTACAATATATTGAATAATCTGACCAGCATACATAGGTCTATCTGCTCCAGATAAAATATGAAACCCCATATAATCTGGTGTGATGGTTTTTAGGTTTTTAGGATTTGATAGAAAATCCCATGCTTCATTTACGGTTATTGGTACATTTTGTTTTTTATGGAGCCTGTAAATTTTCATAAATTTAGTTGTAAATTAATATGTAAGCATTTAATGATGTGGCAATACATAACCATAAAAAATAAGGTAGTATTAAAATACGTTTTGCTTTTAATTCTTTTTTAAATGATAATAAAAAAATGGAAACTGTAAAGGTTAATAGGAGGATGGTTACTAAGCCTAAACCGATTAAATGCTGATTAAAAAAAATGTAATTCCAAATGACATTTAAAACAAATTGAATTAAGAAGAGTGTTGTAACTTTTATTGTTGGAAGCACTTTGTATAAATATGCCATAAAGATTGAAAAACAAATCATTATTGTAGTCCAGGCAACTCCAAAAACCCAACCTGGAGGCGTCCAAGGTGCTTGATTCAAGTTTTGATACCAACTGGTTTGTGGTCCATTATCCATAAACCAACTGCCAATAGCTAAAGCACCAAAGTTGATGATTAAAAATATGATGATGTATTTAAACAGTTTTTTCATTTTTTAAAATTTCAATTTGTTTAGCTATAATATCAGCTTCTGCATATTTTTTATCACTTTCAGAACGATTAATAGCAGATAAGGCATGCCACTCTTCCATAAGTTTTTCATACTTTTTTTGAAGCTTTTCAACTTCGGTTTTCTTTTTAAACAATCCGAACATATCTCAATATTATATTTTAAAACTTACAATCCCACAATCCATTTCAAAAATTTGCCCAGACATCGAAGCTGCTTTATCAGATATTAAAAATGCAGCCATATCTGCAACTTCTTTAGGGTTTAAAAACTTTTTAAGCGGATGTCTTTCGGTAATATTTTTAATCATCGTGTCATTACGTAACAGTTTAGAAGCGAGTTGTGTATTAGTTACTGTTGGTGCAATGCCATTAATACGAACGATTGGTGCTAATTCTGCTCCTAATGATTTTATTAAACCTTCAACACCAGATTTTGATGTAGCAATACTTGTATGGTATGGCATGCCTAACTTAGTGGCGACAGTACTAAACAGTAAAATAGCTGGTTTGTTCCCATTTTTAAGTATGGGGAGGTAATGCTGAATAGATTTTACAGCCCCCAATACATTAATTTCAAAATCGACTTTAAAATTATCCAGACTTAATCGAGAAAATGGTTTTAGGTTTATGCTACCTGGACAATAAATAAGTGCGTCGGCAGTTTCAATTTGTGGTAAACTGTCTTGAAGAATGTCGCAAGAAAAATGAGTTAGATTAGCATGTCTTAACTCAGGAAGAGTTCTGCTAATGTTTACGACTTTACAGGAATTAAGAAGTTTATTTATTATAGCATTTCCAATGCCCTTACTTCCACCTACTACAATAATTGTTTTCATATGGGTTCAGGGCATGTTTATTTTATGGCCTACCCTTTAGCCTTTTTTCAATTTTTTGTTTAATAACAGTTAATCTCTTCATGAGATCCATTATTTCTGGATCCTTTTCTTCTTTATAAATGTCATTTAAACCTAATATTAAACTTTTTACTTCTCTAGATGATTCGATGCGCTCACTTGTTGTTTTAAAAGTGTGTCTTCGCTGCTCAAATGCTAAAGCTTTATCAATAATTTCCATAATTCTTTTTTAATCTTTAATCTAACTTACTTGGTGCAAATAGTGTACCAATTTGGCAATATAATAAATTATGCTAGATTAACTATTTTTATATAGAATTATTAGCGAATATTTAATATTTATAGATGTTTAACTCCGATTTTAATAATTGTACTATTTATAGTCTTCCTTTTAGTCGTTTTTCTACTTTTCGTTTTATAACGGTTAGGCGTTTCATAATATCCATTATTTTTTCATCTTTTTTAGCTTTGTAAACCTGATTTAAATCAAGGATTAATGCTTTAGCTTCTCGTGAAATCTTTACTCGGTCACTAGTTGATAAAGATCTCATTTTTCTTTGTTCAAATTCTAAGGCTCTGTCAATTAAGTCCATAATTTTAATATTTAAATAGGTTTTGATTTTCGTTGTGAGCTAGCATGTAATCTATGTGAAAAGAGATTATATCGCACTTTGTAATGTTTTATCTTTGCCATAAGAAAGAAATTTATAGCAAATATACAAAAATGTTTAATAAATATAAAAAAAAGGTAAACAAAATATTTTGTTCTATTCTCTGATGCACAATTCAATGGGCTGCGTTGGGTGTCTTCAATAAAAATATATTTTTATTTCGATAATCCTCAAGGGAACATTGGATTCGTCTATGTTCAAGGTTATGACGTTTGTTTTAGAATGATATAAATATAAAAATTATGTTTTGTCTTTTTATGTAGAATTTTGTTTTAGATTATTTATAAAATTTAAGAGTTCATTTTTTAAATTTTACGAAAGTAACACCAATGAGTATTCCCGAGAGGAGGCTTTAGGGCTGTTAGCAACACTGGTCTTCCTTAACCAATTTACAACTAGAAACTCCAGCTATAGCCCCTAAAATTGGAGCAGAAATATAGAGCCATAAATATTGAAAATTTCCTGTAAAAAGGGCAGGAGCGATAGAGCGGATAGGATTCATCGAGGCTTTGGTCATAGGACCAGCGAACATAGCTTCTAATAATATAACACCGCCAACAGCAATAGCTGCCATAGTGCCAATTTCTTTACTGCCCGTGGATACGTTTATAACAACAACCATTAAAAAGAAAGTAAGTAGGAATTCTAAAATGGCTGCTTTGTATGGAGCAAAACCTTCTGCTGGCGTAGTTTCTCCTAAAAACTGACTTTCAGGAAATAAAAACCACAATAAAAATGCAGCGAAAATGGCTCCGATAGCTTGCGCTAAAATGTATTTGGGTACTTTTTTCCAAGCGAACTTTTTAGCAAAGGCAAATCCTATAGTTACTGCTGGATTAAAGTGTGCTCCAGAAATTTCACCAAACGCATAAATCATGGCCATAACAATGAGTCCCCAAGTGATGGCAACCCCAACATGTGAGACGCTTCCGTTTGTAATTTCGTTAATGATCATGGCACCACAACCACAAAATATCATGGCGAACGTGCCTATTGTTTCGGCGTAATATTGTTTCATATTTTTTGTTTTTTGCGTTAGGGATTGAGGTATTGTTGGAGCTCTTTTTGTATTGTTGCACCTATGCAACACAAAAAAGCGACTACCGAAAGCTCGACCTTTTTTGGTAACGCCCTAATTTTTGTAAAGCAAATATACAATGTCTTTTTTTAAGGTTTTGTTAACATTAATAGGAATTGTGATGCGTAAATTTATGCAATCATAAACGTATTTATAAAAACTTAAAGTAAAATGAAAAAACTATTATTGATTTTGTTAGCATTTACAACTGTATATTCGGTAAATGCGCAAATTGAAACACCCCAACCAAGTCCGTTATCTAAATTAGAACAGCGCGTTGGGTTAACAGATATTACTATTGAATATTCACGACCTGGAGTTAAAGGAAGAAAAATATTTGGTGGTTTAGAGGCTTTTGATAAAATATGGCGAACAGGTGCAAATTCTAGAACCAAAATAACCTTTAGTACAGATGCTACGATAAATGGACAAACTTTAGAAGCTGGTACTTATGCTATATTCGCTAAACCAGGTGTTGAAACTTGGGAGGTTTATTTTTACACAGATTATAAAGGTGGCGGTGTGCCGCAAGAGTGGGATGATAGCAAAGTAGCTGCGAAAACTATGGCTAAACCTATGGAACTTCCATTTAGTGTTGAGACCTTAACTTTAGATATTAATAATATTAAAACTAGTAGTGCTACGCTTGATTTAATTTGGGATAAAACATATATAGCCGTTCCTTTTGAAGTACCAACGGATAAAGTAGTTTCTGAAGGTATTGCTGAAGTTATGAGTGGCCCTGGAACTCGTGACTATTATGCTGCTGCTGTTTACTATTTGCAAGCTGGAAAGGATATTAATAAGGCTAAGGAATGGATGGATAAAGCCATGTCTATGACAAAAACACCTAGGTTTTGGCAACTAAGACAACAAAGTTTAATTTATGCTAAAGCTGGTGATAAAAAAGGCGCTATTAAATTGGCTAAAGAATCTTTAACTGGTGCTAAAAAATCTGGAAACTCTGCTTATATTAATATGAATACAGAATCTCTTAAAGAATGGGGAGCGATGTAGTCATTTAGACTTTTTAGATTTCTAGATATATAAAAGTGCAATCATATTTATGGTTGCGCTTTTTGTTTTTTGGGCGTTTTAACACGCTTTCCGCTATATCTTTTTATAGCTATCGGGACAGCACAAAAAAGGATGCCGCTGCAATCGTTAACGCACGTATCCGCTAACTTTAGTTATGTTTTATTTCGTTGTCCTCCAGAAAGAAAATATCCTCAACCGGTTTTTTAAATAGCTTTGCTATTTTAAGCGAAAGCACTGTAGATGGGACGTACTTGTTTTTTTCCATAGCATTTATAGTTTGCCTACTTACGCCTATCTTTTTGGCTAAATCTGCTTGGGTTAAATTGTGAATGGCGCGTTGTACTTTTATATTATTCTTCATGACTTCTAGATTTTAGTTTTAAAAAGTTGAAGCGAATGATGAAGAATAGCAGAGGAGTGAACATATTGTATACTAAAACATGAAAAAAAGTCAAGTCATAAATAAATATTATTGTTATTATAAGTACTAGGTAATTGAAAAGAATTGCCCAAACTAAGGAGTCTTTTCTCAGCTTATAAATGAATTCATCTTCAACTTTTTCTTTTGAAAACCCAATAATTAAACCGCCTATTATAATCGCAATTGAGGCTAACTCACTGGATATTCCAGTTTCTATAATTTTAAAATATTCCATTTCTGTTGATCCTAAAAAACCTTCATTAAAAATTGATAATACTTTAGCTTTAATTGGCTCATACTCATAATCTGAGAATACAATTTTGAATCCAGAAATAATTCCAATAATGAACAAAACCCATCCTAGAATTTTGTATTTGTTAGGTAATAAATAATTTGTTTGCATAACTGTTCGTTTTAAATTGATTTATAAGATTGATAAAACAAAAGTAAAACAAACTTTACATATAGACAAGTATAATTAACTTAAAGTAATAAAAACTAGTCTTTTAAGATTTAATAATGAAGATTTATAATGTTTCTAACCTCGTCTAAAAGTCTTATAAGCTGTTTGCTAAACTCAAAAGTCATAATGTCGCTCTCGGTTTTCCCTTGGAGAATCAACGCGTTAAAATGAAGAGTTTCGTATTTGTAACCATTTGTTTCAACGGTAAAATCTAAAGTTTCTTCTTTTCCGTTTGAAGTAATGCTTACCGTTGTTGGCATAAAAAAACCACCATTTAATTTAATGGTTCCTTTTTCGCAATAAAAAATAGCTTCGGTTGCTAAATCTTCTATAAGAGAGCTTTTTAATAAAGCTGTAGCTCCATTTTTGTAATTAAATGTCATATTACAAGAAGCATCGGCGCCGTTATCAAAAAAAGTAGCTGAAGCGTCAATATCATTTGGAACACCCATTGTAGACAAGGCAGCAAAAATAGGGTAGATGCCAATGTCTAATAAACTCCCACCACCAAGCGATTTTTTAAAAAGACGGGAGTTATTATCAAACTCACGAAAAAAACCAAAATCGGCTTCAAGTTTTTTTATCTCTCCGTAGGTTTTATTGTTTAATGCTTTTAAAATGAATTGATAATGCGGTAAAAAATAGGTCCAAAGCGCTTCCATAAGGAGCACATTATTTTCTTTTGCCTTTGCTATCATTTGGTTAACTTCTTCAGCATCCATTGCAAAAGGCTTTTCGCATAAAACGGCAATTCCATGTTCTAAGCAAAGCAAGGTGTTTTCTTTGTGTAATACATGCGGCGTAGCAATATAAACGGCATCTACATTTGGGTCTTTAGCTAAATCTTCATAACTGCTGTATGCTTTTGTTGCATTATATTTTGAAGCAAAGCCGTCTGCTTTTTCTTGAGATCGCGAAGCAACGGCATAAAGTTTAGCATCAGGAATTGTTATTAAATCTTGTGCAAATTTGTTAGCAATATTACCAAGACCAATGATGCCCCAATTTATAGTTTTAGATGTTGTTGGTTTTTTCATTTCGACTTATTAATTGTAGTATGAAAGCTATAGAAATAACTAGAATGCATCCAAATAAATTGAGCCAAAGATATGGCATCCAATCAAACCACCAGCCAATTATTACGATTACTTGTGTAATTAAAGCGCCAATAAAAACAGCATTTCCTTTTATAAATTTAAAGAAAAAGGCCAACAGAAATATGCCTAACACATTACCATAAAAAATGGAGCCTATTATGTTAACCAATTGGATTAAGTTTTCTGCAAGATTTGCAAAACAAGCAATTGTAATGGCAATTAACCCCCAAATTAAAGTGAAAATTTTGGTCATTTTCACCATGTGACTTTCATCTTTTTTCTCTTTCAGGTTTCTTCCGTACAAATCAATTGATGTTATGGTTGCTAAAGCATTAATCTCTGAAGCAGTTGATGACATGGCCGCAGAAAGGATAACCGCTAAGAGCAACCCTATTAGGCCTTTAGGAAGATAATTAAGAATAAATGTTATAAACATATAATCCCTATCATTTGTTTTTGTGTCCTTGGCAGATTCTTTATACCAAGTGTTTAATTCAGCTTGTTTCTCTTTATAAACGATGCTGTTTTTATTATTTTCTAAAGAAACTAATTCGTTATTTAATGCGTCATATTTGTTAGCATACGACGTATCGATAGCTCTTTTAATGAGGTATTTAGATTCCAGTCGATGTGTTTTTTCAATACTATCTAAAACAAATAACTCTTCTCTCAAGTTATCATCATCATGTTTTGAAAGTTGAATACTTAACGCTTTTTTTTCATTGAAAAGGGTATTTTGTTTTTCTTGGAGGTTTTGATACTGTTGTGAGTATTCTGAGGCTAAAACACTTTTAGTTGAAGCATCTATAAAATTTAATGGAGCAGGATTAAATTGGTAAAACACAAATACCATAACACCAACCAATAAGATGAAAAATTGCATAGGAACTTTTAACAAACCGTTAAACATCAAGCCCATTTGCATTTCTTTCATAGACTTACCAGATAAATAGCGTTGTACTTGACTTTGGTCTGTTCCAAAATAAGCAAGCATTAAAAAAGTACCACCTATTAAACCTGTCCAAACAGTGTATCTATTTTCTAAATCGAAAGAAAAATCTAAAACTTCCATTCTGCCACTTGCTCCAGCAATATCTAGGGCTTCGGTAAATGACACATCATCTGGAATTAATCTTAAAATAATAACTAACGCTGCAACCATACCAGCAAAAATGACAAACATTTGTTGTTTTTGTGTGACTGTAACAGCTTTGGTGCCGCCAGAAACGGTGTAGATAATCACTAAAACACCAATAATGATATTGAGAGATGTAATATTCCAACCTAATACTACCGATAAGATAATAGCTGGAGCAAAAATGGTTATTCCAGCGGCTAACCCCCTTTGAATTAAAAATAAAATAGCCGTAAGCGATCTGGTTTTTAAATCGAATCTATTTTCTAAAAACTCATAAGCGGTATAAACCTTTAAGCGATGGTATAACGGAATAAAAACCAAACAAATAATAACCATGGCAATGGGTAAGCCAAAATAAAATTGGACAAAGCCCATACCATCTGAAAATGCTTGGCCCGTAGTCGATAAGAATGTTATAGCACTAGCTTGAGTTGCCATTACAGACAAACCAATGGTCCACCATTTTGTTGTATTACCACCTTTTACATAGTCTTGTACGCTTTTGCTACCTCTAGTTTTCCAAGTGCCATAGCCTACAATAGTAAGTAGTGTAACTATTAAAACAACCCAATCGATCCAATTTAATGTTTGCATATTAAAAAGCTTGCATGATTATATAAAACACTAAAACATAAATAGCATTGGCTATTAAAACAATAGAGTAAAGTTTAAGCCAAGGTTGCTTTTGTGGTTTGTCTTCGTTCATATTTAATCGTTTAATTTGGCTTCAAGTTTTAAATCATCTTTTCCTATAGATAGCATATTGGCGAATAATCGGTAAGCACCAGAAACCCCTTCAGGAAATTCTCTAAAAAAACTTAGCCCTGTATAGATATAATGTCCTTTTCCATATTTGGCAACTAAAAGACTTCCGTTTTTTGGAGTTTCTCCTTTATCGTTCATGGTTAAAATAGGTGTGAATTCATTAGACCATTTGTTAGGAAAATATAAACCGCGTTCTTGTGTCCAACCTTCAAAATCTTTTTGAGTTATTTTATTTGGAAAGTTAAGAATAGGATGCTCAGGGTTTAAAAAACGGACTTCGGCATTTTCGTTAGTCACACGGTCTCTTGATAATTTTAAATCGTAAGGCGCTAAATTATTAACTTTTAACCTACGACTGGTATTGTACTGTACAATCATATTGCCACCATTTTTAACAAAATCAAACAATTGTTGCTGTTTAAATTGTAAATCGTCAAGTACATTATAAGCTCTAATACCTATTACTATAGCATCAAACCGATTAAGCATTTCGGCGTTAATATCTTCTGGTTTAATAATTAATACGTTGTAACCAATTTGCTGTAAACTTTCTGGAACGACATCGCCAGCACCTTGGATATAACCAATGTTTTCGCCTTTCTTTTTAATATTTAAGCGTACAATTTTACTCTCGCTTGGTAATAAAACCGTTTGAAATGGAATATGCTCGTAGTCAATTTCGATAAGTTCTTTGGTGTATAGGTTTTCATTAACTGTAACAATTGGGCCTATGTAACCTTCGCTTTCGTTATTTGGAGGTATAACAGTAAAAACTAAGGTTTGTTCTCCGCCTTTATGCTTTATGTTAACTTTCTGATTTTTTGGGTAAACATTCCAATCGTTTGGATGACAAACCTCGGCAAAACCTTCAAGATTATCTCTTCCAGCTTTTACTAGAACTGTAATATCGCGTTGTTTATCATTTTCAAAAATGATGACTTTTTCTGTGATTTTTGCCGATGCCTCAGGAATAATTTCAAAAGGTTTATACAACTCGCCTTTGTCTGGTTTCGAGTATCTGTGAATAATATTTTTTGTGATGGTTAAAGGGATATTGTTAATCATAAGATTGAAATCAATAGTATAAAGTCGAGGTGTTTCGGGTAAACCAATTAATTTGGTATTGTTAACTTTATACATACCTAAAGTTCCTTTTTCGCTTAACCAATAAGGCATCGTAGGGTTTTCGGCTTTATTAATTTTTACAATTTCTTTAAATGTGTACTTTATATTGTTTTTAAGTACCATGTTTTTTGAAACATTCAAATCACTTGAATTGTTTAAGCTTATTAAGTTTATTGGAAGATTACTTCTGTTTAAAACTTCAATGGATACACTAATATTTTCATTTGGAGTTGCCCAATTTGTGTCTGCCGAAACTTCTAAATACAAACCAGCGCACATTTCAATAATGCTTTTAAGTTCTTTTGATTTTTGAGTTTTCCAATGCGCGTTATCAATATTTTGTAGCAATTTGTAGGCTTCAAGCAATTGCGGTATATGTTGTGATGGGTTTTTAAAATTAAAATTGTTTTCTACCTCATATAAAATAGCGCCAATGGCTTTTCCGCCTTTTACACGATGCCACGACGTGTCAATACCTGCAAATATATTTTCGTTATCGGTTAATGCATCGCCTTTTAAAAATTCAATATATTCTTTTTGTGAGCCACGTTGCGCTAAACGCCCAAAACCTTGACATAAGTGCTGGCTACTCGCTAAGGATGCGACCTCGTTATTCGATAAACCTTTAAGTGGATAATAAGTGCCAATGTCAAAATTTATCATGTTGCTTTTATCGGTCTTTTCAAAGTTTTCTTGACTACCATAAAACCACCAACTGGTATTAAAAAACAAACGTTTTGCTTGCCACAAGCTAGCTTGTTTTAGTTGATCTGTATATGCGGTCTTGTTGTTTGCAAGATCGAAAGCTTCCATGCTTAGCATAGCAGAACTTGTATGGTGACCGTGTGTTTTTCCTGGTGTTCTGTGGTCGAAACGATTAATAATAATGTCTGGTTTAAACTGTCTAATGGCTAGAACAACATCGCTTAAAACTTGGTCTTTATCCCAAATTTTTAAAGTTTCATCGGGGTGTTTAGAGTAACCAAAATCGTTTGCTCTTGTGAATAATTGTTCGCCACCATCAATACGTCTAGCAGCTAATAGCTCTTGAGTTCGCATAACGCCTAAAAGTTCTCTAATTTCAGGGCCGATTAGGTTTTGACCACCATCGCCTCTAGTTAACGATAAATAGCCTGTTCGTGCTTTTACATGGTTAGACATATAAGAAATTAAACGTGTGTTTTCATCGTCTGGATGTGCTGCCACATATAAAACCGAACCTAAAAAATTAAGTTTTTGTATAGATTCGTATATGTGTGAAGATGATGGTGTTTTGAGTTTTTGGGCTTGAGAAACAGATATTGTTAAAAGCCCTATAAATAAGTAAAAGAAACGTTTTTGCATGGTTTTGGTTTAGCTAAAATCAAATATAGCAAAGTAAAACAGCCAAAGTGTAGCTTTTAATGTTTCTTTAACGTTAAATAGTAATTACTTAGTAGACGATAGTTGTTAGTAAGTTTTTCTAAATATATATAAGCGACTAAAGTTTAAGAATTACCAACTAATTAAAGCCACTTTTTTCGTTTAAAGTAAATAAGCATTCCTATAAAAAGTACAATCATTACGCCCCATAAAATAAAATAAGAATATTTGTATTGTAGCTCTGGTATGTATTCGAAATTCATGCCATAAATACCAGCGATAAACGTTAAGGGAATGAAGATTGAAGCCATAATAGTAAGCACCTTCATAACTTCATTCATTCTATTGCTAATGGTGGTCATATACATATCCATTAAACTCCAAATCATTTCTCGGGAAATATCAATGTTTTCAGAAACTTGAATTAAATGGTCGTAGATATCACGATAATACGTTTTTGTTTTTTTAAGAATTAGCGTGCTTTCGTTTTTTTCAATGCGACTTATAACTTCGCGAAGCGGAAAAATAGCACGACGTACTTTTAGTATTTCTCGTTTTAAATTTTGAATATCTTGGCTAATATCATCGTTTATTTTACTCGAAAAAATCGCAGTTTCAAAATCTTCAATTTTATCTCCTAAAATTTCAATAATACTAAAATAATGGTCTACAATAGCATCAATTAAAATATACAGTAAATAATCGGAATTCATAGTACGAACCCGTCCTTTGGCTTGTCTAATTCTATCTCTTACTTCATCAAAAACACCTCCATCAGATTCTTGAAAAGAAAGCACGTAGTTTTTTCCTAAAATAAAGCTTACTTGTTCAGATACTATTTTGTTATCATCATCGTAGTATAACATTTTTAACACTACAAATAAATAATCTTCATATTCATCAATCTTTGGACGTTGAGATATATTTGCAATATCTTCTAAAACTAGAGGGTGTATACCGTAGTGTTTTCCTAGATTTTCAATTTCATTAACATGATTTAATCCATTCAAATTAATCCATGTTATTGAATCTGTGTTTTTATATTCAAAACTGTCTTTTACAGTTAGAAGTTCTTTTTCTATGTATTTTTCTTTGGTGTAATCGAACGTTTCAATAAAAAGTTTTTGAGACTCTTTTTTACCAGTGTACGTAATACTACCAGGTATTTGTCCTAGTTTTTTATTGTAGATTTTGCCTTTTGTTTTTGACATAAGAAAGGTTATTGTATAACGATAAGTAAATATTTATACAGCATGACTATCATCTTCAATAGCATCTTTCTTTAAAAGTGTTACTGCCTTTTGAAGCATTAAATTATTTGGATAAGTAACTAAATCACCATCATCTAAACGTAAGTGTAATTGAAAGGCTCTTATATCTTCAATGATAGCTTTTATAGGAAAATCTTTATCATGAATCTCTATTTTATCACCTACTTTGTATGGAAAATTAAAAAACATAATAATGCCAGAAGTTACGTTGCTAAGTATAGACCATATCGCAAAAAGAGCAATGCCTAGAATAGCAAATACAGACGAAAATATTAAAGCTAACTCTTTAAGTCCAGCTCCAAAAACAAAGGCTTCAATGAGTATTGCTATTAAAAAAAGTGTTACAGTTACATATCTGCGCATTAGCCTTATTCGTGCTTCATTTATACCATTTTTTCTTGCAACTTTTGTAATTGTGAAATTTGTAATCGCTCTTATAATTAATAGAGACAAAAGAACAATACCTGTAATTATTAGTTGTATATGAAGCATTTCAGAAAACATTGTTTTTTGTATTAGTTTTAATGTTTTGCAAAGATACATTAGAATTAATAATACCGTTTAATTTAATTGAAGTGTATCTCTTAAAACTTCATTCTTATTGTGATTTTTTTGCCAATATGAAGATTTTATGGCTTTTAGCTTAGTTGCTTTTGTTGTTAATGTTTTTGCGTTGGCACCAAAACCACTTTTAAAGTTTTCTTTCCAGCCCAATATATCATAAGGAAAATTAGGATTGAAAGAAATGGTTAATGTCCGATTTAAATCTGGATAAGAAATAGAATAACTATTGCTACTTAATTTTGCTGAAGCTTTATAAGCTTTAAGCGAAATATGCTTAAGTCTTTTAAACTCTAAAGAAGGAATAATTTGTAAATCTCCCGTTGGTAAACTTTTTGGATCTATTCTTAATTGCGTCCATAATTCGTTTTCTAAAATAGTCTTCTCTAATTTAAAATCCTCATCTGCTTCACTTTCAAAATAGGAGTGCGACATGATTTCGAATTGCTCTTTATTGTTGAGTTGTGTGTAAACATGTCCGCACCATTCTTGTATAGAATTCGATACTTTTATCGCATGTTTATCGTTTGAAACAGGGTAAAATGTACTTTGCATTATGGAATACGGATAAATACCAGTATTGAAAGCTTTAGTAGCATTTAGTTTTAAAACAGGAATATTATTAGGGTTTTGATTGTCTGCTTTTACTTGTTTGTTTGGCAGAAAATCTTCGGTAACATAAATTAAAACAGCTTTTCCTTCGCGTATTTCACCGTATCGAGCTTGCTCTAATTTGTAAGATGTAATTTCTGCTACGCCAGCATACCAGTAATCTTTAAATGCTTGTGATGGTTCTTTGGCCTCCAATTTTTTAGTAGAAACATTTGTTTCTAAATGATATGCTAAATCTTGTGTAGCACTTTTGTTGTTGCAAGATGTTACTAACAACCCAATAATTAGCCAAAAAAGAGTTTCGGCTTTAATAAGCTTTTTCATCTAAAAAAAATTTAGCTATAAATTTACAAATTTATAAGCTTAAAGCCATGTCATTTAACGTTTTATAAACATCATGAACAGGCAAACCCATAACGTTGAAATACGAACCTTCAATTTTAGTAACCCCAATTTGTCCAATCCAATCTTGGATACCATACGCGCCAGCTTTATCAAAGGGTTTGTAGGTTTTTATGTAGAAATTAATTTCATCATCAGATAATGCTTTAAATGTAACTTTGGTGATATTATATATGGTTTTTTCTGAGCTTGTTGTTGTAAAGCAAACCGATGTTATAACGTCGTGTGTCGCATTACTTAAAGCTTTTAGCATTTTGAAAGCTCCATCTTCGTCTTTTGGTTTACCTAAAGCGGTATTGTTGTGCCAAACAATGGTATCGCTTGTAATGAGTATATCGGTTGTTTTTAATTCGGCTTTAAAAGGCAATGCTTTTAGTTGAGCTAAATAGTTGCAGATTTCAAAATGCGTTAATCGTGGAGGGTATTCTTCTTTTATAGGTTTTAATCTAATCTCGAAATCTAATCCCAAATTTTTAAAAAACTCTTGACGCCTAGACGAACCTGAAGCTAGGATAATGTGATGATTTTTCAGTTTTTGGTTTAGCATTATTTTAAGTTTTCTGTCGCAGTTTTCGTCATCTTATATGTTTATGTCTATTTTGTGCCTTGGAGTCTTTATGAGGCCCGAGAATTTTTTTTCAAGCGGTTAAAATGACATTTTGGTCTAGTTTATATTATTAGTTTTAGCCACGAATTGCACTAATATGCACGAATAAATGAGTTTATCTCATTTAAAATTCGTGAAATGATTGTCCAAAGTAATCGCACGAACATAAAAATCTAAAGATTTTTCAAAAATCTGTGAGAATTCGTGTAATCCGTGGCTAAAGATTTTTATGCTGTGTGTTGAATCAACGCCATTTTAAACTAGAGCCTGATATTTTATTAAATACTTGATTTTAAAATACTTAAACAATCTGTCAATGGTAGAAGCAAAACACGTTGTCTAAAATAGATAAATTAGCAATGATAACATCCCAAAGAGCATAACTAATTTAAGCATAGTACTAATATGATGATAATCTTTTTTTGTTTTAGCACTAAACGATTTGATACTAATATAAGGCAAAGGCGCAATAATAAAAACTAAAAAATAGATAACTGCTATTTGGCTTTTGTACAACGAATCCATAGTGTAATACGACACCGTAAAAAGCGGAATAAGCGTTAACACGAAAAGAACATAACCAGCGCGTTCGCGACCAATAACAATAGGAAGCGTTCTCATACCAGCTTTATAGTCGCCATCAATATCTTCAATATCTTTAGCGATTTCACGAATTAGATTTAGGCTCTAGTTTAACACTGCGTTGAAATTAATTTTTCATACCTCAATTCAATATTTTGATAGTTCTGATATGCGTTAATATCTTCTGATATTTTATTCACAAAGACATTTATCTTATCATTAC
>Ga0316189_10003384_pt1 | contig 15489 bp, 15 predicted proteins | sample LowCovwburrow_MG_FD_204930 | JGI IMG/M metagenome (GOLD analysis project Ga0316189, IMG submission 204930) | Coastal sediment microbial communities from Maine, United States - Lowes Cove worm burrow | ecosystem: Environmental > Aquatic > Marine > Coastal > Sediment | place: USA: Maine... | reverse complement strand
GCGATAACCACGGCAAGCTTTTCGGTGGCCTTTATACCTGCTTTACTGTTGGTGTTTTCTTCAGGGTTTTTTGGTGCCTTTGAAAATAACCCTGAAATGCATACTGCTCTTTGGTACTTGATTGCCTTAGCCGTTTTGGGTACTTCAATAGCCAATATCTTTTTTAACAGACTAATTTATTTAGCGAGCCCCGTATTTGCAGCTTCCGTGACATACGTAATTCCTTTGGTCGCCATTTTTTGGGCAATTTTGGATGGGGAAACCATCAATATTTATCAATTGGCGGGAGGGGCGATTATTCTTTTCGGGGTTTGGTTGGTAAACAAGCGAAAGAGGTGAGAACTATCTCATCGACAGATAGACAGAAAATGCTTCCTAGAGTTTGCCGTTGTCGACAACGATAGCTAGAGAAGATTGAATCTTTTGATGCTATTTATGGCGCTGTGGTTGAACTCGACCGATCATTTCAATGATTATAACAAAATAGTTCAAAGCACCACTTTCCTTAAAAGTGAAAATGTATAAAATTTGTACAATATCCGTCAATTTTTTTTACACTATTAAAATAAGAATAACCTAAAAATACTTATAAAATGTTGAAATATAAGTAATTATAGAATTGGCACGATAAAGGTTTTATTATTTTTCGAACTAGGGTTTATAAGGTGGCGACGAACTAAAGATATTTTACTGTAACAAATGCAATATGAAGCCATCTTTTAATAACAATACTAGAAAACTCAAAATTTAGAAAAATGAAAAATTTAGTTCTTTCGGGCAGTATGCTCATCGTATTTCTTTGCTCAATAGTCAGTTTGTCGGCGCAATCAAAATCCATTTCCGTAGACCATTTTGATAAGATTATAATAAGTCCACATATTGAGGTGAACCTTGTTGAGGGCACTGAAGAATCGGTGCTGATAGAAAATGCCAGACTCTCTAAGGATAAAATCAATGTTGAGGTAGAAGGTAAGACCTTAAGAATTTATCTTGATGGTGCTAAAATGATTACAAAATCTGAAAAACATGATGATGGAGAATTGAAAGGGAAGCAATCCAAATACAATGGAACGATGGTAACCGCAACCATTACCTATAAAAATCTAGACGTGCTATCGGTAAGAGGCGTAGAGGTAATTAATTGCGAAAGTGCTATCGAACAAGATGATTTTAAATTACGCATTTACGGCGAATCAAAGGTATACTTCAATTCTGTTTCGGTAGATAAACTCAACGTTTGCATTTATGGTGAAAGTTATTTGGAGATCAAAGAAGGTTCCGTAAATCACCAGGTCTATCGTGCGTATGGTGAAAGTGAAGTCAATACATTGGATATGGCGAATACCTTTACGAAGATAACCGCCTATGGGGAGAGCAATTTTAGGATTAATGTTTCCGACAAGTTAAAAATCACCTGTTACGGAGAGGCCTCCATAAATTATAAAGGGGAAGCATCAGTAGATAAAGGAATTGTTCTAGGCGAAGCTTCAATTCGTAAGATTGGGTAAAACGTCATTGCGAGGAACCGACCGAATTTTAAAATTGAACAAGGGGTGAAAGCGACGAAGCAATCTGTTGAATCAGTGTTCCGATTCAACAGATTGCTTCACTGCGTTAGCAATGACTTCTTACTCAAAGTCGGCATCCGAGACACCTTCGTTGACTTTAACTTCCGAGATGATAAATTCTAAACTTTGCGGACCGACTGTCTGCGACATGATAAAAGGAAACATAATGCCCGCTACTTCTTTGTAATCCTTATAATTTGTAATGCTGGTAATTTGCTGTCCACCCATTTCGGTCTTAGTTATCTCTTGTACTTTTAGGCCTGTTTCCATATCGTAAAAAGCGGATTTATCTTCTGATATTTTAAGTTTATAGGCCTTTTTACCGTCAATATTTTCGACTCCTTCAAGAGAAGTATTACTAGCAGTATAGTTAAGTTCCGGAAAGAGAGCTGATTCTTCCTTGACCTTGGCAAGTTCTTCTGCACCCATATCTTTACGCTGCCCTTGCATGACCATATAACCTTTGTCGCCGTTAAAAACTTGTAAGCTCATCGAGTTGCCTGCCATTTTCATATTTTGCATAAACTGGTCTTTTGAAGTCTTCTTCATTTCAAGATTCAGTTTCATACCTTGCATTTCGGCCTCTGCCAACATGGAATAGGACTCCACACCCCTTAACTTATTCTTACCGCCGATGGCCTCTAGGTATTTGTTTAGTACGTCGTTTGCGCCAACATCTACAGGTAAACTTGCTTCATAATCTGGCTTATCGCTTTCGTTCGCGTACTTGTCGAAGTGTTTTATCGGTACTTTTTTTCCTTTGAAGCTAATATTTTCTAAGTTTTTCAACACCTCACTACCCTTACCCGTGACAACAATTCGAGCATTTTCAGGTTTTATGTATTTCTGGGCCGCCTGTTGCACATCTTCAATGGTTATGGCGTTGATTTTTTCGAGATAGGTTTTGTAGAAATCGTTAGGTAGGTTTTCTGTTTTAATGTCCAAGGCATATTCAGCAATGGTAGCCGGATCCTCCAAAGCCATTACGAACCGACCGGTGTATTTTGCCTTGGTATTGTCAAGCTCTTCTTGTGTTACGGGTTCGATTGTTATTCTGTCAATTTCCTTTAATAGTTCAACAATAGCACTGTCGGTAACGGCATTTCGTACGCTGGCAGTGGCTCTAAATCGAGAGGGTGCATATTTGTCGTTGCCTAATCGGGAATACGACCCATACGTATAGGCCTTGTCTTCCCTTAGGTTAAGGAACAAACGCCCTTCTCCACCGCCTCCTAAAATTTCGTTGGCCATAAGTGCCGAAAGATAATCGGGGTCTTTTTTCTGTAGGTTCACGAGGTTTTCGACCGTAATTTCCGACTGTACGGCGTTTGGCGTGTCGACAAAATTAATTTGCGCGTACTGCACATCCGAAGGTTCTGAAAATTGAAAGGATGGCGGAACGGCTTTGATCCATGGCGTAAACCGTTCCTCGATCATAGCCATTACGTCATCGAACTTGATATCGCCCACAACGACCATATAGGCATTTGCAGGAACAAAGTAGTCGTTATAGAATTGAATTACATCTGTAAGCGATATAGCATTTACGCTCTCTTCGGTGACAAATTCTCCATAAGGGTGTTTTTTCGTGTAGGCTAATGCCATACCGACCCTTCGGGAAATGGCTGGAACGTTTTTTTCATCGGCCTTAAGAGCTGTCAAAAGCTTTTGTTTCTCCTTTTCGAATTCATCTTGTGTGAAATTCGGATTGATGGCGGCATCGGCCATTAGTTCCAATACTCTAGGAAAATATTTCGACAAGGCACTGGCGAAAGCACTTTGAGAACCGAAGTTTATACGGGCACCAATAAAATCAACCTCTTCGTCGAACTCATCTTTGGGAATGTTCTTTGACCCCTTGCCCAAAAGACTGGCGGTTAAACTCGAAACTCCAGCCTTTTCACCTTCTAGTATTGGTGGATTGTCAATACGTAACTGTATGGATACCCTGGGCAGTTTATGGTTTTCGACCACTAAAACCTTTAGGCCATTCCCCATTTCAAAGGTCTGTGGGTCTTGCAAATTAATTTCGGGGGCAGGGCCAGGTTCGGGCATTTTACTACGATCTATTTGTGCCTGGGCTCCCATGCCCAAAAAGGCGAAAAGTAACGTGATATATAATTTTTTCATAATTAAGACTTTTTGTCTGTCATTCTTCCGAACCTGGCTGTGTAAAGAAAGGGGCAGAATTTTTTATTCTTTATCAAGTTTATTGATTTAGTAGTTTAAATGATTGACTTTTTTCCAACATTTACTGGTCCTTTGCTTCTTCAGGTAAATAATCGATGATTACTCTTTGATTTGGTTGCAGGTATTTGTTTGCCACTTCCTTTATTTCATCACGAGTGATAGACCGATAGATATCGATTTCTTTATTGATCAATTCGGTATCACCGTAAAGCAGATAATTTCGGGCCAAAGAATTGGCGATGCCTGAAACACTTGAATTGGAGTTCACGAACCTGTTCTCGAATTTGTTCAACAGTTTTTGATGGTCCCTTTCGGAAATAACACCGTCTCGTACCTTGGCGATTTCCTCTTCCATTTCAGTGAGAAGTGTTTCCGAACTGGTTTCCCCAACAGGCAGAGCAAAAACGAGGTACATGCCATAATCTTCTTGGGCAACGTTAAAAGCACCTACTTGCAGGGCCTGTTTTTGGTCATCGACCATTTTCTTATAGAGTTTAGAACTATTGCCGTCGCTTAAATAGGTAGAGATCATATCAAGCACATATGCATCCCTTTCTCTAAAGCCGGGGGTGCGGTATGATATGACCGATGCGGGAATCTGAATATTCGGGTCAAAAGCCTTAGTTCTTACTTCTTGCGAAATTGGGTCTTCTTTCGGATAGTCTCGTGTCACCGGATTCCCTTTCGGTATAGTTTCGAAATAATCCTGCACCATTTTTTTGGTTTCCGAGATTTCAATATCACCTGCTACAACCAACACCGCATTATTGGGTACGTAGTACTTTTTATTATAAGCAATAACATCATCTAAGGTAGCTGCATCAAGATCTTTCATATAACCGATGTTCGGGTCTTTATACGGATGCAGCTTGAATAGATTTTCACCTACGACCTGTAATAGTCTGCCATAAGGCGAGTTGTCGACGCGTAGACGTTTTTCTTCCTTGACTACTTCTTGCTGAGTATCTATCCCTTTTTGGTCGATTACGGGATGCAGCATACGTTCTGACTCGAGCCAAAGTCCAAGTTCTAGATTGTTCGAAGGGAAGACCTCATAATAATAGGTACGATCTTGGCTCGTGTTAGCATTGTTCTGCCCCCCATTGGAAGAGACGATCTCAAACCATTTTCCGCGTTCGATATTCTTCGTTCCCTCGAACAATAGATGTTCGAAAAAATGGGCAAAACCCGTACGACCTTCGGTACGGTCTTTACCGCCAACGTGATACATAACGGATGTGGTTACCAATGGGGCCGTATTGTCTTGATGAAGAATGACATGTAGACCGTTACCAAGGTCATATTCTTCATATGTAACTTCTTGGGCGTTAAGGGCCGTCGTAAATAAGAGCAGACAAGTCCCGAAAAGTAGTTTTTTTGTCATTTTTTTAGTGTTTCGATAGTAATACGTGTCCGTACTAGCTGTATTGTTGCACGAATATAATTTTTTATGGGTGATTAAGGTTCGATAGCGTCTTTCTTTAACAAGATTTTTAAGCCATAATTTGTAAATTTTATGTATTTTGAGGAAATCAATACAAAACTTTAAGAAGATAAATTAAGTGAAATCAATTCTGGATTCAAATTTGAAAATTGATTAGCATTTTAAACACAAGCTTAATAATATAAATACTATTTCGAAATGAAAGAATATGCACTGCCCATCCGATTCGGCATAGCAACAAGCGGTAGCTTGATTGCCTATTTCTTAATTCTCTCCCTATTTAATCTCCATACAAACGTATTCTATAGTCTTTTCAATGGGGTAATTACCGGTTTTGGTATTTACGAAGCTATAAAGTATTTGAAGTTAAGCAACAAAGAAACCTTCAGTTATGGCAAGGGGTTCACCGGCGGTGTTGTTACAGGCTTTATAGCTACTTTGATTTTTACCATCTTCTTTGCGCTCTATTCAACGGAGATAAACCCTGATTTTTTGGCCACACTCTCAGATGCATGGTTCAAGAATTTCAATTTTGAAAGTATTGTTTTCTTCACTGTCGCCATTATGGGTTTTGCCACTTCTTTGGTCCTAACGCTGTCTTTTATGCAGTTGTTCAAATCAAGCCGCAATCTTAAAAGAAAATCCATTTAAAAACTCCAAAAATCACTTGTGCATTAATGATTAAGCAGTATATTTGCATCCGCTTATTGAAAAAAATGGGCGAACAATAAACTAATTATATTCACATTATGTACGCAATCGTAGAGATGGCAGGGCAGCAATTTAAAGTTGCGAAAGACCAAAAAGTGTATGTTCACCGTTTGCAGACCGAAGAAGGAAAAAAGGTAACTTTTGACAATGTACTTCTTTTGGCAGATGGATCGAACATTACCGTTGGCGCCCCAGCTATAGACGGCGCGGCTGTTGAGGCCAAAGTCGTTAAGCACCTAAAAGGTGACAAGGTAATCGTCTTTAAGAAAAAGAGACGTAAAGGCTACCGTAAGAAAAATGGTCATCGTCAGTCGCTGACGGAAATCGTTATCGAAAGTATCGTTGCTAAAGGTGCTAAAAAGGCAGCTCCTGAAAAGACCGAAAAGCCAAAAACAAAAACGGAGGCCAAAATAGCAACCAAAAAGGCCGAGCCTAAGACAGCTAAACCTGAAGCGAAAGGAAAAGATGCACCAGCGGAAGTATCTGTAGCGTCAAAGCCAAAAGTTGAAAAAGCTGAGCCTAAGAAGGCGGCTCCGAAAAAAGTGGCTAAAGCCGATGATTTGAAGAAAATCGAAGGAATCGGACCTAAAATTGCCGAAACTTTAACAGCAGCAGGAATCGCAACTTTCGCCGAATTGGCAAAAGCGAAATCTGAAAAAATTTCCGAGATTATTGCAGACGTTCGTGGAAACCACGTAACCGATACTTGGCCGGCACAAGCTAAACTAGCGGCCGATGGTAAGTGGGACGAGCTAAAGAAATGGCAAGATGAACTAGATGGTGGTAAGGCATAATTGATTACCCCTCTTAACTTAATATTAAACCAAAGTTACCCCGAGCACAGTCAAAGGGAAGAACCAAAAATAAAATATCATGGCACACAAAAAAGGTGTAGGTAGTTCGAAAAACGGAAGGGAATCGGAATCGAAACGCTTGGGCGTTAAGATTTTTGGAGGCCAAGCGGCTATTGCAGGTAACATTATTGTACGGCAACGTGGCACTCGACATAACCCTGGTATAAATGTGTACGCTGGTAAAGATCATACGCTGCATGCCCGTGTTGACGGACTCGTAAAATTTGAAAAGAAAGCTGGCGGAAAGTCTTATGTTTCCATTGAGCCTTTTGAAGCATAAGCAATACTTATATTTTATAAGATTCAAATCCTTTCCCGTCCCGATTTTTGTCCGGACGCGAAAGGGTTTTTTGTTTACAGTTTTAGTTTAACCAACTTGGTTATTCTACTAGTTTGACTAGCTCTCTTCTTCTCCCACTTCTTCCCCTTGAGTAGTCACTGAACCTGTACTTGCATTGCCGTAAACCGGTTTTTCGTTTCGAAGAATATCAATAACTCGTGCAAAATTTTCAGAGGTCATATATGGGGTCTCTTCCCGTTTACCTTGAAACGTCGTAAAATAAAATTTACCTAAATCAATTTTTGGGTCCCAAATGGCTTGATATCCTTTTAATTTTGTCCATCCTGTTGTTCCTTGAGCATAATGTGGCATAATTTCTATGTTTTAGTTTATAAATTATTTAAAATATTCTTTTAATCATAAGGTGAATTGGTATGAATCAAGATTGTTGACCAACATCAGAAATACCTATTTTACCTGTTCTGAAGATTATTAAACCTTCATAAGATGTATCAGATAGCCTGATTTACTGTAGCAAAAAGTAATTATATTCTACATTGTGTAGCTCGAAAAATGTATAGGTAGGCATTAATTTTGTATACTTGGGATACATTTTTGCATTGAACTTTATCCGTTAAAGTTAAATACCGATTATTTGGTCGCTGATTTCGTATTAAGCCGATGAAAAAGATGGGAATTCTAGGATAACCTAAATATTTCTGTCTTTTTGGAATTTTATACGCAAACTGCTTAAAATGTTTGTTCGCTCATCTAATGCGAATCGCTTCCTGTATTCCTTCATCTAATAAATAAATAGGTGAATGTGTCAGAACAAAGGGCAAATCACGAAATCGTAAAATAATATCGGTAATGGGAAATGGCACATTATTTAGCACCGCATTAAGAACGGTAACTTTAAGTCGCCAAAGTCCTTCGGCCCTTGGTAAAGATGTATAGGTTGTAAGTTATTCTGTATAGATTGCAATTTTTGAGTTGAAATCAGTTCTACATTTTCGTATTGAAACTTTAAAAAAATGATGATTTAAGTCTGACAAAAATTCTCGTACTTCCTAAGCAAAAAGTTCATAAACCTACGAACACCTTTGGATGAATTCTAAATTGTCCTTACCTTGATGAGAACAAAAACGACTTCACCTTCTCAAAGAACTAAAAATCAAATAAACGATTAAAAAAATGGCTAAAATTGAAATTAAAGGTACGCCGGAAAAATTGGAAAGAGTTTCTATTTTTTTAAGGCCAACAACATTCAGTATACCATTATCGACGATTTCGGGAATCACTCAAAGGAGGATTCGGAAAGGTATCGCGAGCTAATGGTGAAATACAACCGGGTAAGCTCCAAAAAAGATTGATATACTTGAATGATATTATGGCTGAGGGTTATGGCATGGAATTGCGAAAGAAACTTTAGTATACCTCGGTTGATAAATCTTTCAGGGCAAAGAAACTAGATATTGATCAATTATAGGTTCGAACGGATTACGTTAAACAGTAAAGTTATGAATAAAAAAAATGAATCAAAATTAGAGAAGATATATACTTCTTTGAAGCGGACTACTATTAACTGGGAAGAAGTGCTTTCCGAAATTATTTCATCCTTTGATTGCACAACAGGCACCATACATTTTTTAGATACAAAGACATCATTATTGAAGTTAAAGGCCCAAATCGGTATTCCGCCATTTTTAATTCCAAAACTATCGGAGATTCCCATCGGAAAAGGTATGGCAGGTATTGCTGCCGAACGCCGTGAGCCAGTAGAAATGTGTAACCTACAAACAGATAGCACTGGAGTTGCTCGCCCAGCGGCCAAAGAAACAAAAGTTGAAGGTTCGATAGCTTTGCCAATGCTGCATGATGGCACCCTATTCGGAACTCTGGGTATTGCAAAACCCGTTCCATATGATTTTACAGAAGAAGAAGTGAACGACCTGTTGATAATCGGTGAAGCAATGAGCCGATACACACCTTACGATTCGGCATAGTCTATATCAAGTTCATGAAGCTATTCTAATAATTGAAAAAGCAAAACCCTCGCATCACTGCAAGGGTTTTGAATACTATTGAAAAATGTACTTTTCTGACCTCTTTAATACCGATAATATTCGGGCTTAAAAGGTCCTTTTACGGTTACACCAATATACTCAGCCTGCTCTTGTTTTAGCTCGGTAAGTTCTGCGCCTAGCCGTGATAGGTGTAAAGCCGCCACTTTTTCGTCGAGATGTTTGGGCAGCATATAAACCTCATTTTTATAATTATCGCTGTTTTTCCAAAGTTCGATCTGTGCTAAAGTCTGGTTAGTAAACGAGTTGCTCATAACAAAACTCGGGTGACCTGTGGCACATCCTAAATTTACCAATCGGCCTTCGGCCAAAAGGATAATATCCTTACCATCAATAGTATATTTATCTACTTGGGGTTTAATCTCGTCTTTGGTGCTGCCGTAATTGTTATTCAACCAGGCCATGTCGATTTCATTGTCGAAATGCCCGATATTACAGACAATAGCTTTGTCTTTCATCGCCTTAAAATGTTCGGGACGAATAATGTCTTTGTTTCCTGTGGTGGTGATAATTATATCGGCATTGGCGACAACAGTTTCCATTTTTTTCACCTCATAACCGTCCATGCATGCCTGAAGGGCACAAATCGGGTCAATTTCGGTAACAGTCACTATAGACCCCGCACCTTTAAAAGATAATGCCGTTCCTTTCCCTACGTCACCATATCCTGCAACAACAACTCTTTTTCCTGCAAGCATGGTATCGGTAGCACGACGAATTGCATCGACAGCACTTTCACGACATCCATACTTGTTGTCAAATTTTGATTTCGTCACCGAATCGTTTACGTTGATAGCGGGCATTGGCAGTGTTCCGTTCTTGACACGTTCGTACAAACGGTGAACGCCTGTAGTGGTTTCTTCAGAAAGGCCTTTAATCGCAGAGGCCAATTCAGGATAATCGTCTAAAACCATATTCGTTAAATCGCCACCATCGTCTAAAATCATATTCAAGGGTTGGCGGTCTTCTCCGAAAAATAACGTTTGTTCGATACACCAGTTAAATTCTTCTTCGTTCATGCCTTTCCAGGCATAAACAGGAATTCCTGCTGCAGCAATAGCCGCAGCAGCATGGTCTTGGGTCGAGAAAATGTTACACGAACTCCAAGTAACTTCGGCACCAAGCGCCACCAACGTTTCAATTAGAACGGCGGTTTGTATGGTCATATGAAGGCATCCTGCAATACGGGCACCTTTAAGCGGCTGCTCGTTTCCATATTCTTCACGCAGAGCCATCAATCCGGGCATTTCGGCCTCGGCCAGTTTGATTTCCTTTCTTCCCCAATCTGCCAAGGAAATATCTTTTACTTTGTAGGGTACGTAAGAAACTGTTTCGGTGCTCATATTCTTTTTATTTTTTACTTTCGTGTAAAGCAGATAATTTGCTTTTTGTGGTCGCAAAGTTACAAAAACAGTCTATAAACCCATGCCTCTTTACAAGACATTAACGATATGCCCTTCGATCAAGGTTTACATTTGGAAGGTCACCGAATCCGAGGCAGAACTTTCGAAAGGTGTTGTCTTAACTGCGCATTGCCAAACCCGAATGGCGGGCATGAAATCAGAATTGCACCGCAGGGCTTTTCTGAGCATCCGGCATTTAATGGCCGAAGCGGGCTATGTAGATGCCGACCTCTATTATGATGAAGTCGGGAAACCACATCTGACGGATGGCAAAAAAATTTCGATTACGCATTCAAATAATTTTACGGGAATCATTGTAAGTGAAACCGAAGAAGTCGGTATCGATATTGAAAAGCAGCGGGATAAAATTCTGCGAATTGCGCACAAGTTCACTCCGATAGAAGAATACCGTACCATCGCCAATACGGATGCCCTGATACGTAAATTGACGATTGTTTGGGGCTGTAAAGAATCGCTATATAAAATCTATGCCGAACCGGGACTCAGTTTTATACATCACATAAACGTAAAGGATTTTACGTTCGATGAATCGGTTACCACAGCGGAGATTTTATATCGTGGCGATTCGTCTTTTTATGACATCGAATTCTTAGAATTTGAGGACTTTACTTGTGTGTATGCGGTTAGAAGGTAAATAAGTTCTCCGTCGGGTGTTTTTCTTGCTTTTTCCTATAACCGGCCACACTAGCGATGTCGAAATGCAAAATATTAAACAGATTGCCGCCTTCGCGGGAATGACAATAAAAAATATAGTTAATGCAAATATCCGTAGAGCTTACCTTTTCGCCCCTTCAAGACGATTTTGAGGAGCATATCATCAATTTTATTAAAAAGCTTCGCAATTCGGGCCTCACTATTTTAGAGAATCCTTTAAGTACCCAGGTCTTTGGTGACTATGATGCTGTGATGGACCTATTGCAAAACGAAATCAAAGAAGCCTTTGAACTAATGGATAAAGGGTTATTGTTCATGAAAGTGGTAAAATCAGATCGCAGCGCGTATGAGCCACATTTTTGAGTTTTTCTTAAATAGCTATCAAGGTAAGGAGCCTTACATTATAGCTCTGGAGGCCATTGTGTTCGTTACCGGAATACTAAGCGTCTGGTATGCCAAAAAAGAAAATATTCTAGTATACCCTACAGGTTTAATCGCTACGGTAATTACCGTATATCTTTTTTATAGGGATGGATTGCTTGGCGATATGATGATGAATTTTTATTGGTCGGCAATGAGTATCTATGGTTGGTGGAATTGGTCTCGGAAAAAGAATGATAAGAAGATTGTACAAATTTCTAGAACTAACACGAAGGAAAAGTTAATCGGGATCGGCCTGTTCTTGGTAACGATGCTTGTAAATTATGCGGTCTACAAAGTTTTCGGTTACAAAGTAGAACCATCAAACTATGTCGATATTTTCACTTCTGGTATATTTTTTACGGCCATGTGGTACATGGCACTTAAAAAATTGGAGAACTGGACACTTTGGATATTCGCCGACCTCATAACCGTTCCTTTATATGCGTACCGTGGTTGGGGCATGCTCTCCCTACAATATATTATATTTACCATTTTAGCCATTCAGGCCTATTTCGCATGGAAGAAAAGTTTAGACAAGAACCCTCAGATATCATTAAGATAGTTTTGTTTGGTCCTGAGTCAACGGGCAAGACAACGTTGTCGGAACAGTTGGCTAGACATTACAATACCGTTTGGGTGCCTGAGTATGCGAGGGAGTATCTGCAAAATAAATGGAACGAAGAACGTAAGACCTGCGAGCCCAAAGACCTACTTCCAATTGCTGAAGGTCAAATGAAGCTCGAGAACGCGTTGACAAAAAAAGCTACGAATGTTCTCATTTGCGATACGGATTTATTGGAAACCAAAGTATATTCCGAGGCATACTACGTGGGACATTGTAACCCGCTTTTAGAAAAATACGCTTTACGGAATTCGTACGATTTATACCTCTTGACGTATATCGACATTCCTTGGGTTGGTGATGACCTTCGTGACAAACCCAATGAAAGGGAAAGAATGTTCTTATTTTTCAAAGAAACCTTAGAGCGATATAATCGTAATTTTATTATCTTGAAAGGAGATAAAAAAAACCGCTTGGCAGCTGCAATTGTGAATATTGATAAGTTGATTGAAAAAGGAATGCGAAACGCCGGAGATAAGAAATAATTGTCGATTTAAACGCCAAATTTGAATTACACACTTAAATTATGATACTTACAGAAAACGACTTGAAATTACTTTCCGAAAAAGGAATTTCCGAAAAAAAAGTACACGACCAAATTACAACTTTTAAAGAAGGTATTCCCTTCGTTCTACTTCAAAAGGCCGTTACAATAGGTGAGGGGCTTTCAAAGTTTACCCAAGGCGAAGAAAAAGAATTGATAAATAGATTTGATACTTCACAAAATGGCTTAACGTTGCTGAAGTTTGTGCCGGCCTCGGGTGCGGCATCACGTATGTTTAAAGCCTTGTTCAACTTTCTAGACAACTACAATCCATCTGAAGAAAGCCTAGAGAGCTATCTCGAGCGTACCAATGACGATGCCTTGAAGACCTTTTCAGAAGGGCTTACCGATTTTGCCTTTTACGAGCTTGTTGAGCAAAGAATTTCTGGTAAAGCTTCTTCAAAAGGCGAAGAGGTATATCTCTTTGTGAAAGAGATAATGTCGGAAGATGCATTGAACTATGGCTTTTATCCAAAGGGGTTATTGCCCTTCCACAATTATGGCGACCATACCGCTACTCCTTTTGAAGAACATTTGAAAGAAGCATCTGTTTATGCCAAGTCAGGTGATACCGCAGAACTTCACTTTACTATTTCAGAACAGCATGGTGAAATGTTCAATAGTGAATTTGCTACAATTAAAGATAGAGTTTCGGCTGCTACCCAGACTTCTTTTAAAGTAAGCTATTCCTATCAAAAATCGTCTACCGATACCATTGCGGTGGATATGCAGAACAAGCCGTTTCGCAATAGCGACGAGTCTATATTGTTTCGACCAGGTGGTCATGGCGCACTTATTGAAAATTTGAATGAACAGGAAGCAGACATCATATTTATAAAGAATATCGATAATGTGACCGTACCGAGATTTGCAGGTGATGTCTCCGATAGTAAAAAAGTATTGGCAGGCGTATTGCTAGAGGTACAGGAAAAAGCGTTTGCCTATGCAAAACTTTTAGACGACAATAATTTGAACGCCGACCAACTAAATGATATCAAAGGTTTCTTGGAGAATGAACTGAATGTACGTTTTTCCGATAATTTTTCTGGCTTTAGTATCGGTCAGCAAATCGAGGTCTTAAAAGATAAAATCAATAGGCCCATACGAATATGTGGTATGGTAAAGAATGAAGGCGAACCTGGTGGTGGTCCGTTTTGGATCAAAGATGCAAAGGGCAATGTTTCATTACAGATTATTGAATCGGCTCAAATAGATATGGGCAAAACTGAACAAGCCGATATTCTGAAAAATTCCACCCACTTTAATCCTGTAGATTTGGTTTGTGGGGTCAGGAACCATAAAGGAGAAAAATACAATCTAATGAATTTTGTCGATTCAAAGCAGGGTTTCATTACAGGAAAGACAAAGGAAGGTAGAGAATTGAAGGCGCTTGAACTGCCGGGATTATGGAACGGCGCAATGGCTTTTTGGAATACCATTTTCGTAGAAGTGCCTTCGTCAACTTTTAATCCCGTAAAAACGGTAAACGACCTCTTAAGACCTGCGCATCAAGTGAAATGATGGACATTAAGAGCTACATATAAATTTAATTATTCAAAAAAGTGTATAAATCTTACACACTTTTTTAATTTTTTACACACTGCTACCCATTTGGAAGTTGAGGTTAAAAATTTTATTTATCTGATAATCAATTATTTATGTAAATAAAAGGAGTTAATCTGCTCTTGGCACTGTTTTCCCTTTGTACTAATTGATTATCAAAACAAGTAATTAATAATTTAAACACACTTAGAATGAAAAATTTAATGTTTGCAGCAGTATTGTCTTTAGGAACTATGACTGCTTTTGCTCAAGAAGAAGTAACAGCAGTAGAAGAAGTAGCTAGTGAAGCGGTTGAGGCTACTCAAGAAGAGGCTACTGAAGCCGTTGAGGCCGTTGAGGCTGAGGCTACTGATGCAGTTGAGGCTACTCAAGATAGCTTTAATGAAGTAGCTTTGGAAGAAGTTCCTGCTGCTATCACTGAAGCTCTAGAGGCAGCTCATCCCGGCGCTACTATCGCTAAAGCTTATTTGAACGACGAAGCGCAGTACAAACTAGAAGTTGCCAAAGAAGATGGTGAAACAGCTGAATTGTATGCTGATGCCGAAGGTAACTGGATAGAAATGTAAGTTATACTTATAGTTTATTTTACCGGTTTAGAGCGGTAACAGAAAGCCCCCTCAACCTTTTTTGGTCGATGGGGCTTTTGCTTATATCTATCTTAAATATGTTTGAATTGAATGAAACGCCCCCCCTATTTTTTAACTCATAATAAGCTAAAAAAGAATACAGTGTCACAATGCTTGAGCCCAGTACTAATCTGAACTCTATTGAAGAGGGCCTCAGAACTATAAGAAGAGTTTGGGACAGATTATTGTTCTCGTGTACATTTTACACAACGTATAAAGCAAACTACCCAAAATTACACACCCCTTTGAATACAGAAAAGGAGTATATTACTGTATATCAATAAGTTAAAAACAAAACCTATTTTGGTATCATTATTTCAATACACTTTATAATCAAATTAAATATAAAATTAGAGAATTATGAAAAAATTATTTATTACCGCAGTATTTGCATTAGGAAGTCTTACGGCTTTCGCACAGCAAGAAGAAGCAGCAACGGCAGTGGAAGAAACTGCAACAGAAGCAGTAGCGGCACAAGACGATTTTACTGAGGTTACAGCCG
>Ga0316189_10003383_pt1 | contig 15494 bp, 12 predicted proteins | sample LowCovwburrow_MG_FD_204930 | JGI IMG/M metagenome (GOLD analysis project Ga0316189, IMG submission 204930) | Coastal sediment microbial communities from Maine, United States - Lowes Cove worm burrow | ecosystem: Environmental > Aquatic > Marine > Coastal > Sediment | place: USA: Maine... | reverse complement strand
GGAATAGCTCAGTTGGTAGAGCACAACCTTGCCAAGGTTGGGGTCGCGAGTTCGAGTCTCGTTTCCCGCTCCAGATAATCAAGCCCGGTCTTTTGGCCGGGCTTTTCTTTTATAAACAGACAATTATATTCGAAAGCTAAAGTAGCTTATTCTCTCTCGAATGCTGCCTCCGCAGGTACCAGGGGTTTAATGGTTTATTCAGGGACTGTGACCGGCACACCGCCCAGGCCATCCAGTCGTTGCACATCTTCTTCACGTCCGAGGTACTCCCAGCGTTGCAACGCAATGGGTACATTGCCATTCAGCATCAGGTAATCATGGAAATTGCGAAGTGAGAAGGCGTCTCCCTGGTCCAGCCGGGCATCGGCCAGAAAGGACAGGATCTGCAGTTTGCCGATTTGATAAGTAATGGCCTGGCCGGGATTGAAGGCAAAAAATACGGCCTCTTCCCGTGCCGTTTCCTGATCCATCGGAACGGCTCTTTCCAGGTATTGTGCTGCCTGCTCGATCGTGAAGTCACCAACCGCCAGGCGAATGTCAACTTCGACCCGCAGGGCTCGCAGGCGGGCATAACTGTAGATGATTTCCCTCGAGCGGGGGCTGAAATCAAACAGCCCTGCTTGTAAAAGCAGCTCCTCCACATAAAAACCAATACCTTCATTGGCGCCTGAATCTATGAAGCGCCGTCTTACCGGGTCGGGGTTTTTCCAGGACAGGGCAAGTTGGTAATAGTGACCCGGCACACCTTCGTGAATGATCAGGGGACGCGGGTCACGGGCGGCTGAAAGATGAAAGTAGGACAAATCCGGTGCAGGCTCCCATATATATCGAACAGCGTCTTCATCCAGCCTGGTTTCCGATGTGAGGTCGTCGCCAACGCCCATGAATGACAAAGGCTCGAGATAGTCAGGAATGGGGCGGCTCAGATAGTGTTTCAGGTCATCCGGCACTGTCATCAGGTTTTGCGATTCAAGGAAGGACCTGATTTCTTCTTCCTTCAAGCGGGATGCCTGAACCTGTTGACTTGAGTTGTTGAACAGGGGGAGGTCCGGAATACCTTCATTCTGATTCTGTTCAATAACGTCCCAGGCAACTGCCCGATTCCAGGACTGTCGACCCTGGGCCAGCAATTCATCAGGTGTGAACGGGATCAGTGCAACATTGACCAGGAACCACTGGTAGGCGTTTGGACCAATGGCAAATGCAGTTTGCATTCTGTCCATTCGGGAGTTGAGCCATTTGGAATAACTTTTTAACGAGGAAATGGCACGACTGACTGCTTTGTGGAGGCGTCTTTCCAGCCCGTCAGGAAATACCTTGACGAGCCCTTTTTCCATCCGGCGAAGACGTTCTTCAATATCGGCCAGAATATCGACCGTCACGCTGGCAAAAGGTCGTACGGGGCGGTCGAGATTTTTCTTGGCGGCCTTGAGCGTAGCCGGGAAATGCTCAAGACGTAGGATGATGTTTTCTGCCCGTGATTCTGTCATTGGGCTGGAAATAATCAATAATTCGAACACGCTTCCAAGGGTCTGATCCACGTAAAAAAGCGGGTTTCGATGCGGAGTACGAAGGACGTCCAGTTCCCAGTGAACCCGGTGGATTGCCGAGCGCAATAACCTCGCATTTACCTGCGCGGAAACATCGAGACTGCTGACATCAATATCATCCAGTGATTCCAGGAAATAGCTGTATTGTTCACGGTATGTTTCGAGCGCCTCGGGCGAAAAATCAGGAACCCAGCCGTCGGGCCGCTCCACTCTTGGAATGTCATCGCCCTGGGCAGGCTGCTGGACACGCCGCCATTCAAAGAAACTACTGGATAGCAACTCGAGGGATTTGCTGTTGGCAATTTCATCTGCTGGCGCACTCTGGTTTTCCTGCGCAAAAAGCCCCGGTGTCGTGCAGATACCGAACACAGCAGACGCCAGCAGTGCTGTAAAGAGTTTCAATTGCCACCTCTGATAGGCTTGGGATCTCATGGGCATTGTGATCTGATTTCCAGACAAAAAAAAGACCCGGACTATCCGGGTCTTTTTTGATCGATGCCTTATTGCTTACTTGATCGTTATTTCTCTGACCAGGTATTCGCCCGTAATCTTGCGCATCGACGGGTAGTTCTTGGTGATTTCCCGGGTCTTATCCCTATTGGCATCACCCCAGGCTTTCATGAACTTGTCGTATTCCGCCCGATCGGGATCCATGCTGTCGCTGTTCGCATACTTCACGACGAGAATCAGGTTGGCGTCGCCACTTTCAGGCAGCTGGCTGCGAAAAATCTTGAAACTTTCGATCTGCCCCAGGTCTACGGCGACCTTGTTAGCGGCAACCCAGCTATCGCGCAGACCTTCCAGGTAATCATCGCCCATATTCGCGTCGACTTTAACCATGGTAATGTTCCACAGAGCGTCGCTCATATCATAATCTTTATAGGGCTCCAGCTGTGCAAACGCGCTGGCAGAAAACATCATAAAAATTAAAGCTGTCAAAAAACGTTTTGTTAGCATGAAAATCTCCTCATATTTGTCATTGGCCCAGATTTGGGCTCGCACACTATAGCAACGAAACTGTAGCAACGAGTATTTTTTCTGCTTATCCTAGACCTGTTATGACTGTGAACCCCCTCCAGCCCTTTCTGATTCGCCAGGGCTTCGTCCTGTTGGACGGTGGCCTGGCGACCGAAATGGAAAAGCATGGCGCGGACCTGGATGATGACTTGTGGTCGGCAAAAATGCTGATCGAGGCGCCGGAACTGATCCGGCAGGTGCATGGTGACTTCCTGAACGCCGGGGCTGATATCATCGCAACTGCTACCTACCAGGCCAGTTTTGAAGGGTTTGCAAATGCAGGCTATTCTCATGACAAAGCAGAACAACTCATGCGACTGAGCGTTGACCTCGCCGTATTGGCCAGGGAGACATTCTGGGCCGAAACCAGCCTGCGGCATCAACGCTTGAAACCCCTGATCGCAGCTTCGATTGGTCCCTACGGAGCCACCCTGCACGATGGCTCCGAGTATCACGGAAATTATGGTCTGGACAAGCAGCAACTGATCGATTTCCACCGGCCGCGAATGGAAGTCCTGGCTGATACGGACGCCGATCTCTTTGCATTTGAGACCATTCCATCACTGATGGAAGCCGAGGCCCTGTTGGAGTTGTTGACCGAGTTCAGCGGGAAATATGCATGGCTGAGTTTCAGCTGCAGGGATGGGGCCTGTTTAAGTCATGGTGAGCTTTTTTCCGATGCTGCAAAGAGTGCCGAACAGTCCGATCAGGTGGTCGGGGTGGGTATGAACTGCACCGCGCCTGAGTTCATATCGAGCTTGCTCGATTCGGCCGATACGGCCTCGATACCGCTGATCGTCTATCCGAACAGCGGGGAACAGTGGAATCCGGAAGGTAACCAATGGGTGGGTGAACATTGTAAAGTCGTGCCTGTTCTGGAATGGTATGAAAAAGGGGCAAGGGTGCTGGGCGGCTGTTGCAGGGTTTCAGCCGCTGCAATAGGGAACATGCGAAACGACCTGGCTTTGCATATGAAAAGGGCCACTTGACCATGAGAGCGAAAGCCGGGGCCGCTTACATCTATCGATTCATCATCATTCTGTTCACCGCTGGCCTGGCTTCATGCGCGGCTGTCGGGCCGGACTACGAACAACCGGCGGCACCTTTACCTGACCGTTGGGGATCTGCCCAAAGCGCAGGATTGCAGGCCACGAACTATGAACTGGTCGAATGGTGGGAGGTGTTCAATGACCCTGCACTCAACCAGTTGGTCGACGTTGCCCAGGAGCAGAATTACAACCTGGAACTGGCCGGCCTGAAAGTTCTGGAAGCCAGGGCGCAATTGGGCATAGCGATCGGGGCACGGTATCCACAGCAGCAGTTCATTGCAGGTGATGTGACACGCATCGGACCCAGCGAGAACGCAGGGCAGGGGGACATCAATTTCACCCAGTATGATCTGAGTGCATCGCTGGCCTGGGAAATGGATTTCTGGGGTAAATTCAGGCGGGGAATCGAATCGGCCGATGCCGCTTTGCAAGCCTCAGTTGCCAACTATGATGAGGCTGTGGTCCTGATCACTGCCCAGGTCGCCAGCACCTATGTCACCATTCGCACGCTCGAAGAACAGCTCAGGATTGCGCAGGAAAATCTCAAACTGCAGAAGCGCAGCTTTGATATCGCGACCGTGGTTTACAAGAACGGGCAGGATTCCGAGCTGGATGTGCAACAGGCCCTGTCGCTCTACCTCAACACCAAGGCGGCCGTGCCTAACCTCGAGGCGCAGGTCAACCTCAGCCGCAATGCGATGGATACGCTTTTGGGCCAGCAAAACGGCTACACCGAAACCATTATCTCCGAAGGACCTATTCCTGATGTCCCCGAGCAGATCGCGGTGGGTATTCCTGCGGACCTGATGCGCCGCCGGCCGGACTTGCGGCAAGCGGAATTACAGGCGGTTGCTCAAAATGCACAGGTCGGCGTGGCGACTGCTGATTTGTATCCAAGCATTGCGCTGAACGGTTCGCTGGGCGTGTTCAGTGTCTCGCGCGACATTGGCGGGGGAGGCGGGTCCAGCCTGTTCGAGTCCGATAGCATTGGTTACACAGCCGGCGCTTCATTTACCTGGCCAGTACTGAACTACGGCCGTATCCGCAACAATGTCCGGGTGCAGGACGCCCGTCTGCAGCAGGCCATCGTTTCCTACCAGTCGCTGGCGCTGGAAGCCGCCCAGGAAGTCGATGACGCGATGGAATCGCTGGCGGGAGCACAGGCCCAGAAAGAAATTCTCGTCGACGCTGTTGAATCGGCCAGGAGATCCAATACACTCTCGACCCTTCGGTACAAAGAAGGCTTTTCTGACTACCAGCGAGTGCTGGATGCGCAAACGTCGCTGATTACCTCTCAGAACCGCTATGCGGTGGCCCAGGGACAGGCGGTGCAAAGCGTTGTGGCTCTTTACAAGGCTCTTGGCGGCGGCTGGGAGGTCCGTGAGGGCCGCCCATTCGTCGATGAAAACACACTGACCGTTATGCGTGAAAGGACCAATTGGGGAGATTTATTGGATGACCAGTGATAAGAAAAAGGATCCGGTACGCAAATGGACCTTCATTGTTCTGGCGTTATGCCTGGTGTTGTTTGTTCTTTACCTGGTAGGCGACCGGCATACGCCATACACGTCCCAGGCAAAGGTGCATGCATATGTGGTTCCCATGGCACCCCAGGTGGCGGGCAAGGTTATTGAAGTCAATGTCGTCAATAACCAACTGGTCAGCAAGGGAGAACGCCTTTTCAGCATTGACCCGGGCAGCTATGAAATAGCTGTCCAGTCGGCCGAGGCCGTATTGAAAAACACCCGCCAGTCTGTTGAAGCAGGAGTCTCCAACGTGGCAGCGTCACAGGCCAACGTAGAGACGGCGAAAGCGAACCTCAATCGATCCGAGCAGGATGCTGTTCGAATGCGCCGGATTCGCGCAGAAGATGAGGGCGCGATATCGGAAAGGCGAATACAGTCAGCAGAGGCGTCGCTGGCCGCATCACAGGGGCAGTTGGCGGCCGCGCAGGCTGCATTGGAATCAGCCCGCGCTGCCCTGGGCTCAACCGATGAGAGCAATGCCCAGCTGCAGCAGGCACGGACTTCGCTGGAAAATGCGCGTCTCAATCTCGAACGAACTGTTGTTTACGCACCGCGAGACGGCCTGATCACGGACCTTCGGGTAGACCAGGGAAATTACGCAGGGGCCGGCACGGCGCTGATGACGTTTATCGCGGTTCACGACGCCTGGATCCAGGCGGACTTGTCCGAGAATAACCTGGGTAACCTGGAAGCCGGAGATCGAGTGGAGGTGACCTTCGACGTTTGGCCGGGGAAAGTTGTCAAGGGAACCGTCAGGCAAACCGGGTATGGAGTCCAGGTCTCCAGCAATGCCCTTGGCACATTACCGACGATTGATAACAACCGTGACTGGCTCCGGGATGAACAGCGGTTTCCGGTGACGATTGACTTCGAAGCCCGGGACCTGTCCGCGTCAGATTTACGGGTGGGCTCTCAAGCCACGGTGATTGTTTACACCGGAGATAACCCTGTGTTGAATTTCCTGGGCAAGCTGTATATCCGGTTGAGCGCTTACCTGAGTTACGCCTACTGACGTGGATCCCGTCGCTGCCAGGAGAATCATCCGGCTGGCCTTCGGCACAGCCCTGGCGCTGGGGATATCGCAGGTCTTCAGCTGGAGCCTGTCATTCATAGCGCCGGTGCTATTATCCTTTCTGCTGGCATTGCCCATTCCCGCACCGAGCCTCAGAGGTGGATTGAAGTTTATCATCGCGCTGGTGCTGCCCATCTGGTTGACTACCTGGCTGATCCTCCCGTTTTTGACGTTTCAGCCAGCGGTAGGGACGCTGTTATTGATTGCCGCATGTTTTTGGAGCTTTTATTACAGCGCCAATGGCGGATCACCGGTGATGGGGGCCTTTTTGACGCTGGGACTGGCGATTGTCGTGGCGGTCGGTTCCGATTCAGTGGACAACCTGATTGCTGTCAACAAGGTCCTGACATTCAACGCGGTCATTGCAATCGCTTTGCTTTGGCTGGCACACGCACTGTTCCCGGACAGGCCTGTTGAGGGACCCGCGAAGGCTCGCCCAAAGCCCGAAGGGCCCACGCGTGAAGTCGCCATTCGCAGTGCCTGGCGTTCAACTGTAATCGTCCTTCCGGTCATCCTGCTTTTCCTCCTTTATTCAGGCAGTTCGTCCTACCTGGTGATACTGATCAAGGTTGCATCCATGGGCCAGCAGGTCGAAAACGACAATACCAAGGCGGTGGCCAAATCCCTCCTGATGTCCACGATCATTGGCGGGTGCGGCGCGGTGATCATGTGGAACCTCATGGGAATCTGGCCATCACTGATCATCTACGTGTTACTGGTGGCATTGGCCGGCCTGATCATGGGGCGGCACATATTCAATGGCAAAGGAATGCATGCCAATGCCGGCATGTGGTCCTATGCGTTTCTGACCATGCTGGTCATTATTGCCCCTGCATTAATGGACAGCACCGGTGGAGCCGCCGCTGGGGTCAAGTTTTTTGACCGGCTCCTGATGATGGTCTGGGCGACCCTGTACGGCGTTGTAGCAGTTTCCGTTTTTGATGCATTTTGGCGTAGCAAAGCGCCACAGACGGTAGTAGAATAGCGCGCCTTAGCAGTAAACCTGTTACCGGAGGCTAGGTGGCAGAGTGGTTATGCAGCGGCCTGCAAAGCCGTGGACGCCGGTTCGATTCCGACCCTAGCCTCCATTTTTTCCCCTCGCGGCCCGGATGGCGAAATTGGTAGACGCAAGGGACTTAAAATCCCTCGGTGGTAACACTGTCCCGGTTCGAGTCCGGGTCCGGGCACCAAATATAAACAATAAAATCAGCAATATATCGTTACTTTCAGATATTTCCAAAAGCGCCGCACTCTCAAATCATTTGGTTTAGTGACACTTTTGGTAACACCCTGAGCTTATCAAAAGTACCTGTCTATATCCCTTGGCAGGCCCACCAACAAAAACGCGCTCCAGCACCTTCTCAGGCCATCGTAATACGCGTTTCCGAGTTGATTTCCTACAGCCAGGCCGCGCAGGGCAGGGCATTAAGAATCAACGGTGTCCCCCTTGCGGGGGTTCTCGTTGGAGTTTCTCCTATACTCAAAGTATGTGCACCGAGCGTTGTAGAGTAGAAACAACTTGCACAGTTATTGTGGTTATCTGGCTGTTACGGATTACCTTTATCAACCTTTGAACTCGGCCCGTATGCTTCTGCCGTTGCGCTTGAAACTCTTGCAGAAGATGAAGGAACAAACTACTACGAGCCAATTGTTCTCTCGTCCAATGAGGTCAGGATTCAAATCAAGTACCTCACTGTGAACTCAAATGCTATGCACGAGGAAGTCGTGGAACTAATCAAAGACCATTGCGATGGTTCCTACAATGAAACAAGTAGGCAAGTGCGCGAAGGGTGGACAACTGTGGACGCTGAATGCACTAAGAATACTGACAATTAGCTGAGCATTCTTCCTACACAGAAATCGCCCAGCTTCAGGCAAGATAGATTCAACGGTCTTCCCTTGGTAAGGGCTTTTATTTGGGGTGGAAGTGGAAATCAGACCTATACTTAATCTAGTGGTCTTAAACATCCGTCAGGTAATGAAACTAACTATCAGTCTTGTGCTGCTGGGACTGCTCTCTGGCTGTTTTGCGGCTAATGCAGCCCTTCTTGCCGTTAGTGTAGTTCCCGTTCCCGTGGGCGACCGTGCCGAATACGAGCCTTTGCCGCCTAAAGTCGTTTCTTTAACGGATGACACAATCACCGTGAAATACAGGAGCGTCGGTCCTGATGTGCAACATGACGAAGCCATGCAACTCGTAATTGACCATTGTGAAGGCCCCTACATTGAAACCAGCCGGGTGAATATGAGTGGCTGGCTTACCGTCGAAGCAAAATGTAGCCAGGAGGTTCTGTTAACACCCACGTTTTCAAAACCCCAAACGCAAATGGCATGCCCCCCTGGAGGGGCACCCCATCTAGCGGTCTAAGCTATTTACGCCCGCTGGATTAATTGCATTGGTGCGGGTAGGGCTGGTTATCCACGTACTCACCAGCACAGGATGTGTCACAGGGATCGCAGAGGTTCCGTTCCGGCCGCATGAAGTCGTGGCAGAAATAGCAACCGATACCCGTCGAACCTTTGTCAACGTGGTTGTGCATCCTTTCCCAAGTGCGCGGTAATTTCTTTGAGCCGTCGTGACACTGGTTGCAGACCTGCTCCTTTGGCCCCTTCAACCGGTAACCTAACTCGTCGAGCAGTGACTCGCTGTTTAAGTCCATTCTGCCCTGATGGCACTGGGTACACTCCGCCGCATCCGTTGCCGGGTTAACCCCATGGTTGATCATCTGATAGGTGTCGGTGGTTACCCAGTCGTAAGGCTCGTTGTTTGAAAACCCCATGTTGACCAAGCCGCTTTCGATGGACAGTTCCACATCCCCCGAGCCTTTGAGGTATTCGAAGGTATCCAGTGCGATCAATTGATTGGTAGCGCTGATCAGGGGTTGATCTGCCGTCTTATACTTAAAAGGAGTGAGCATGCCAACGTGGATATCCCCCTTTGGACGGGAAGTAGGATAAGTATCGGTCGCCGGATCCATCTGTGCAACGTCACCGAGCAGATAGTTGTCGCTGGTACCGTCCCAGAACAGGAGTTCCGGAACCAGATTGGCGAGCTTGTCCGTGTGCGGATGTCCCGGGCAGGGGGTCTTATCGCAATTGGAAGCATCCGTACCGTCATGGTGAACTCGCCAATCCCGGTGAACTTCGGTGGGTGCTTTGGCATAGGTGGGAATGTGGCAGGATTGACAGGCGACCCTGAATACGTGCCGGTCAGGCTCGCTTTTCCGGCCGGCACTGGCGTGTCCGCTGCCGGAATCCATGCCTTGGTGGCAGGTTACACAACTCACTTCCGAACCTCTACTCAGATCGTCGGTGGGGCGTAGGTCGGAGCCCTTGCCGATGGTCTTGTGCGACTGGAATACGTGGCAATCCTGGCACTGGACGTTGGATGTCGTGTTCATGTGAACGTCGAGGTGCGGATCCGCGCTATCCATGAGGGCGGAGGAGAGGTCACCGCGCTTTACACCGTCACCACCGCCGGCGAGGGCATGACATTTCAGGCAGGCTGCCCGGGTGGGTGGGCCGATATTCTGGACATAGCTGTCCAGGGTTACCTGCGGGGTTCCTTCGGAGGGGCCCATGGAGCCATCGGGCAAGCGAACCCGGTTCCAGGCGTAGTCGGCGTTGTGGCACACCAAGCAGTCGATGTTGGCCTTGGTATCGACAGTTCCCGGCTTGACGCCGCGACCCGCGTGACAGGAGCCACAAACCGGCCAATTCCCTTCGATGTTTATGCAGTAGCTGTTGACTGCATTGGTGAGCTTGCCTTGCAGGATCGATGCTTGGTTAACCATGTCCGGCGCTTCGCCCAGCCACTGGTAATGGGTGGTATTCCAGACTTCGTCATAATGGGAGCCCGCTTCACCGCCGTCGTGGCAATCGAGGCAGGCGTTGGGATAATCCATCCAGGTAAGGCTGGAGTGGTCTCCTACCGGACATTGCCGGTCAGAACCGCTACAACTCTGGTCTATGCTGTCGCCGCAGATCTCAAGGGCTTCCGGGTAGATGAGCTCATTGCCATCATCGCAGTCGATGAGCCCGCAATCACTACCTTCAACAGCAAACCCATCTCCATCTCCATCGGTACAGTTGGGGCCGGTACAACCTTGCGGCGGTTCCATGGCGCATTCGCCGCAGGAGTTGAGCACCCAGACGGTCGGGTCGTTATCGTTGCAATCGCGGTTGCCTTTATATCCATCCCCATCGTTGTCTACTGGTTTCGCGGCCTGAACTGTAAAGGCGACCAATAGTAATAATAATCCACTCAGTTTTGCCCGATGTGTAGCCGGTTTCATAATCGCTCCTTGCTTCGCTGGTAGGCTGGTAAACGCTGAGCACAGGAACGACGAACCGCGCTTTTGCGGAATTCTGGAAAGTTCTGGCGGCGATCCCTGGTGCTGAGACGAATTGCGGGAACAGCAATACGAAAAAAAAGAGATAATGATGTTGCGCATTGTTGGTCTATTCCCTTAGACGTAAATACAAGTCATTTTGACTGACTTTGACGCTTTTGGAATCCTTTCCCGTAGCGCAAATCAGTCGCTCGCAACGCTCCCGGAAAACTGGATCGGAGTGGTACAAGCATATTTATGCTACGAAATTTGGTCGCCGGACATTAATGACCTATGTCAGGCGTTTCGCTTTAGGCGATTATGAGCCGACTAGAAAGTTGTCGGTCGTTTTGCTCTTGCTGCTATTTTCCATCCAGTACCCACACGCCATCCCATTGGCCATTGGTGGTTTGTGGAGGGTTCCTCCGCAGGAAGTCGCAGCGTTTGATATACATTTCCGATAAGGCATCCTGGGCCTGGAGTTCCAGGCATTTCTGGAATTGGCTGGCTGCATTATCCCAATCCATTGCGCGGTAAAGCTTAATTCCTTCCTGGTAGAAGCTGAGCACCTCCATCATCCTGGGAAATGTTTCTTCGGTGTGGTAGTCCAGCACCTCGTATATGCTTACCGGCACGGTTTTGCCCTTGACCACCACTCGATCTGCCTCACGCATGCGGTAAGTGCCCTTCAGACGCTCCTTTGTAAATTCACTGATAAGAATGCTGGTTTTGTATAGTTTGCAGGCCGATTCCAGGCGGGCAGCCAGGTTGACGCCGTCTCCGATCATGGTGTAATCCATCCGCTTTATGGAGCCGATGTTCCCTGATATTACGTTATCTGAGTTCAGTCCAATACCAATGTTGATAGGTAATTTCCCAATGGAGATACGACTTTCATTCCAGGCGCCCAGTCTTCGAATCATTGACAATGCTGTTCGTAGTCCCCGGTCTTCATCGTCTCCCAATGATTGCGGGATTCCGAAACCGGCCATAATTGCATCACCGATAAATTTGTCCAGGATTCCACCTTCCCGGGAAATACAGTCCACCATGATTTCAAAATACTCGTTCAGCAGATGCACGGTATCCTGCGGTCCCAATTGCTCGGTGAGTGTTGTAAAACCCCGGATGTCGCTGAACAGAACGGTGGCGTGAACATTCTGGCCGTCAAAAATATCTGACTTATCCGCCATCAAACGATCAGCGATTGACGGATCAATATAGCGAGACATCGTCGATTTCATTCGTTTTTCGGACGAAATATCTTCGATCATGACAATGAATCCCATCGATTTACCATCGATGCTTAGCAAAGGCATCACGGTCACATTGGCCGAAATTTTAGTTGTCCCCACCTCGAGGTCAGCATCGATGGTCACATCATTCTGCTTCGATTCAAGGACCGTTCCAATTTTTTCCAATAACCAGGCGTTGGACTTTGAAAATATCTCGGTCGCTGATTTACCACTGATGGGATCATCCGGGTCATCAAAAATGTTTTCACCGGCTTTATTGCATGTTTGTAGTTTTCCATCCTCATCAAAGGTCAGCACGGCATTCGTCATTGAAAGAAGAATGCCCTCGTTATAATTCTTGATGTTTTGAACGTCTGCGAACAGGCTGGCGTTTTCGAGCGAAATAGCGATCTGCGCTGTAAATGTCTTAAGCCTGGATTCGTCTTCTGCCGTGAAACTACCCGTCTTCTTATTCAATACCTGCGTCACACCGATCTTTTTACCGTCCTTATTTACGATCGGAACGCATAAAATTGAGCGCGTAAAAAAGCCTGTTTTGCGATCGAAAGCCGGATTAAATCGCAGGTCAGCATAGGCATGCGGAATATTGATGCTTCTTCCGCTGGTAAACACAGAACCGGCGATACCAAGGTGGTTAGGCAGTCTGATTTGCATCAGGCCCAGCCCCTCGCCAACCTGGGACCAGAGTTCATTCGTTTTTTCATCGTTCAGGAAGAGTGTCGAACGCTCGGCATCAAGCATGCGCGTAGCTTCCGACATCACTTTTCTCAACAACGATTCGATATTAATATCGGAGGAAATTTCAGAGATAACCTCCAGAAACTCTACTTCGTGCCGTCGCAGTTTTTTGATTCGCTCCAACTCGATCATGCTGTCGAGCGCATAGGCCGCATGCGCGGTCAATTCCATCAACATTATCAGATCGTCCTGGTTGAACAGGCCGTGATGTTTGTTCAAAGCCTGTAAAACACCAATAATTTGACCGCGTGCGGTCTTGACCGGGACACAGATAATGTCTTCAGTTTTATATCCGGTATGTTTGTCGATTCGCTGATTGAAACGTGGATCTGAATACGGGTCGTGGATAATCAGTGGCTCGCCGCTTTGAAAGACGGCTCCTGATACACCCGTATCATTCATTATCCGGATTTCTTCAGTCAGATCGCCCTGGGCAAATTGCGTGTAAAGTTCGTTGGTCATCGGATCGTTCAGGAAAAGCGAAGCTCTATCCGCCTGTACTTCCCTGGATGCGATTTCCACGACATGGCGAAGCGCCGAGGGCAAATCTGTGAATGTTGCGATTTTCCTCGAAAGCGAGAGCAACAGGTCTGTCAGTTTAGTTCTGCGCTCTCTTGTTGCGTGTCCAGTCTCTGACCGCTCAACAATTTCAGTTTCAGAATGGGATTCTGTGCGCGCCCTGGAGGACGGTTCAGGGTGGGCTGCCGTTTTGCTCGTGCTTTTTACTTCAGCCATTGTTTTTTATCGGGCCCAGTTGAAGCTTTAAAGCCTCATTTGTTAGCCGTGCCTGCTGTAGTTGTTCATTCAGATGCTGGGTTGCTTTCTGAACGTCAGACTCTCTTGCGGAGTGCTCCTCCTCGAGCCGCATGCGCATCTGGTCAATCGTCTCTTCAAGTTGTTTTATTTGTTCACTGGAGGCCTGTTTTGACGATTGCAGGCGTCGATTGATCTCCATTTGCTTTTTTTCAAGTTCATCGCGCAACGCGTTGATAGTCTCCTTGAGATGGTTGATCTCGAGTTGATAACGTTGTGAATCAGTGTCTGCCATAGATTAAATTTCTGTCAGCTTGGATTATTTGAATATCCATATCAGATCGAGCGTACAAAATCACCACGGGGTGAGAGTATAGGACAGATTAAAGCGGTTTACTCAGAAATCCAAAGTAATCGGGCAGTCTGCAATTTCACCTTTTCACCTTTTCGTTCCACAATGCTGGCGGTTTAGGCGAGCACAAATTTCGAGTCGGGAGTTCCCATAATGGCTGAACTGAGAACTAATCGATAACTCAAATTGCGAACAGAGAAATTCTGCTTACCGCCCGATACCAGAACCCGACCGATTTCGAGGTAATCAGGGCCGCTTCCGGCCCGAAGGGGACGTTCAGAACTCAGGTCGCGAGTGGTAAAAGTGTTGTTACACTCATTACCAGTATTGCCAGTAGTGAGTACACCGCAAAAATACGATGAAATAACAGATTTTCGGTGCGTAAGGCCAACAAAGACAGCACGATTAATGGCCCTACAAACGCTGCATATGGCAAATGGCCGACTATCGAGACGTCTTTTTCCAGCTTGACGATATAATCGATTAAATCAACACAAAGAAACAGCAACAACACACCAAAAAACCAAACCCGGTTTCGCATGAATTGCGCTCGATAGTTATGATCCGCTGGCATGCCTTCAGGAAATAGAAGCGCCATCATGAAGAAAAGAAGCGTTGAATAGACAAGCAGAAAAACGAACAGTGGAAACGTCCACTCCGGCTGTTCCGCGAGCACAAACGTAAACCACCAGAATGCAATGGTCCAGATCAGGATGACTATGGACCACAACAGTTGTACCCAGGAAATGGTCACAGCACCCCGAACGTGGATGATACGTGCGACGTTAGTGAGAAAGGATGTCACGGATAACCCGACAACAACGGATATAAGTACAGTCAAATACTCAAAAACCATCCATACATTATGCGCTACATCGGGAGTAATTCCATTGATGTTGAATCTTTGAATGGCCGCTTCTGGCCGAACTGAGAACTAAACACGCCTGAAATTAGGTGGCAAATAACTTCTGCTTTCCGCTCATCAACGGAACATGTGGAATCCAGGGTGATTTATTCCGAGATCGACCCGAAGGCGAACTTGTTGTCAACTCATGAGTGACTGATGCAATCGGCCAGAAAAGGGAATTGGTAGAAAAAAAAGACCCGGCAGTATGCTGGGTCTTCCAATATGCTCTTATGGATTTTCAGGGCGTATACCAGATCGGGCTGGTGTAGGCGCGTTCCTGGCCGATGGTTTCCGCTTCCGGCGGTATCTCTATGCCGTAGCGGAAAGCATCATAGACCACCCAGCGGGTCGTCGGAATTTCCAGCACCCTGGACAAAAAAAACAGGTGCAGGCTCGCACCTGCACGTGATTAGGGATCAGACAACGCGGTGAAAGCATCAGTACATTCTCCGGATCATCTGACTATTACATGTGATCCTGGACCAGCGATGTCCTTGGCACGACAACAGCCTTCGCAGGGTCGTAACGGTCGGACGAATCGAGCAAGCGCACGTCGTCAGCCGCTTTGATTTTCTGACACCTAAATGTTTTTTCTGGTTGGATCATTGTAAAACTGGTTTCGGCATCGTCCACTCGCCGCTCATGATCTCCGGCTCGGGGAGATAATAGCGTGTGGCCACGTCGAATGGTCCGGCGGGGACCTCGAGACAGTTCAAGTCGCCGTCCTCGCACTTGACCTTGAGGCGGAAGGTATAGGTGCCGTCCTCGTTCTTGACCGCGGTCGTGTTGTTGATGTGGTAGCGGTCATCGTCGTTGGGGTGTAAACGACCGGTGCTGGAGTCATAAACGGTGACCGACCAGAAGGCCTTGACCTGGGGTGCCTCCGTCACTAGCACGTATTCGCCTTTCGAGCCGTCGAGGGTCTCACCGGACGCGTCGTTAT
>Ga0316189_10003381_pt1 | contig 15497 bp, 15 predicted proteins | sample LowCovwburrow_MG_FD_204930 | JGI IMG/M metagenome (GOLD analysis project Ga0316189, IMG submission 204930) | Coastal sediment microbial communities from Maine, United States - Lowes Cove worm burrow | ecosystem: Environmental > Aquatic > Marine > Coastal > Sediment | place: USA: Maine... | reverse complement strand
ATCTTGATTCCGTTCTTAAACGTTCAGAAAAACTTTATACCGATCTAAAGAATAGTTTAAGTCCTGAGCAATATTGGAACAATATTAAAAGTGAAAATTCAGTTGAAAGCTATATTGGTTATATTACTAATGATTGGGGTATTGACAAAGAGAAATACTTACCTCAAGCCATAGAAAATTTAAAGTCCTCAGATTCTGATGCAGTAGGGTTTAAAGGTTGGTTGTTTGTTGGTTCTATAGACAATGATGGCAAATATGAAACTCGGGATATTGTTGAAGTTATTTATAGAAAAAATTCTGAAGGTGACATTAGGGATTCGCAGGTTCAAATAGGAGATGTTGTTAGGTTAAAAACGACAGTTAACAGAAAAACATATAGAAATAAAAATATAAGGCGGGCTATTACAGAAGGATGGCGTAATAAAACCAAGGGATTTGTCGTAGGTACATGGAAAGACCCCAATAGCACCAATTTTAATATTGAGATAAAATATTATTAATTCTTCGCAAGACTGTTTATCATTGAAAGTAGAAGAAATCGATGAAGCTTGCTGATTATTCTATAGATGTACTATCCATTACGCCAGTAGACTCACCATCTTTTCTGTTCATGATTTCATTCCAAGATGAATTTTCATTGTTCATGATTCTCTCAACATTATGAACAAAACTTTTAAAGGAAGCTCCATTTCTATCATAAGGACTTGCCGCAGTTTTATACAACAATTTCTCCCGTTGTAAAGCTTCAGCGGTAATTCTATAGGTGGTCCATTTTTCTTGAAACTTTAATAAAGCTGAAAGGCCGGTTAATGTGGCTGTCATTACACCTAAAAATGCTGTGGCATATTGTGGCCATTTGGTTTCATCGATATCAATGCCAGAAACAAAAGGGATCATGGCGGCGAAAAAAATAATCAGACCATTGATCCATATGTGATACGTCTTATTAATGGCACTTTTTGCACCGTACCACTCAATTTGATCATCTACTCTTTCACTAAGATATTGTTCTTCAGTCATAGTTCTTATAGTTTGGTTTATGTCAACTACCTATCTCAAATAGAAATGGAATAATTGGATTTTCAAGATAGTGGAAATATTCTAAATTGAAAATTAGAAATCCATTGCTTTTAATCTCTGTCTCCTTAATCCATAGCCAAAAAAAATAGTGGACAATAATCCTTCGAAATTGATAATTTAATAAAATGATGGTAGATCTTAACATACTAAAGGAGGTATACAAATACAATGTATACCTCCTTTACCTATCTTATTAAGAAAACATCTGCTAAATAAGCCTTTTGTTTAATGACTATAGCTTCTGTATTCTGCCCAACGTACCCTTTTACTATCTTTAAAATTTGAAAAATAGGAATACTTTCTTGCTTCTGTCGGTGTTTTACTTAATGTTGCTTTCATGATTTCTGTTTTTATCCTGAATCGTGTTCAGGGTTGCTTTTTGATTTGATGATGATGGTTCTTGATTAGCGATTATAATTTCTATACCCTGCCCATTGAACCCTTTTACAGTCTTTAAAAGTTGAAAAGAATGAATTAACTCTTGTTTCTGTAACTGTTTTTCTGATTGATGCTCTCATGATTATAATTTTTAGTTGTTAGATGTTTTGTCTTCAATTTTAATATGGTACAATTTATCTGTTATCCAACCAGTACCTATTTGGTAATAAATTCTTGGTCTTACTTGATGTTGATGTAAAGTTTCCATTTTTGTTGTTATTGATTGACTTACAACTAATAGACGAGGATAGATTATTTTTGTTACAGTACTATGTATAAAAAGGTACTATTTTATAAAATATTTAACAAATAACTTTTGTAATAGGGGACAAGAAAAGGTAGTATATACCTGATATATAATATTTTACATTTATAATGAGGCTTAATGTCAATTAATTGTTAAATATTAAAAAAAGAAACAATTAATGATATTGTATACCAATACGTAAAACTTTATGTAGCAGTTTTTATAAAGTTTTAAGGTACTCAATAACTGCTTTTCTTTCATTTTCAGTTAAAGAGTCACCAAAAGTATGACCCGAATTGCCATACCCTTTTAAAGTAGTATCGTAAGTATTCTTATTAAATTTTGAATTTTGAATCATATAATTCCAACCAACATCAATACTATTAATATCAGCATCATCAAAAGTACGACTCCAATATTTTGGTCTACTATTTGAATTCAAAACACCACTCAAGGTTGGTACAGATCCATTATGCAAATAAGGTGCTGTAGCTCAAATTCCGTCTAAGGGTGGAGCAATATATCCTCCTTCCGGGACTATTTCCAGAGGATTTGAACTACTGCCAAACCAACCAGTATTGAACCAATCCAAGAAGTAATCATTAAAATTTGACGATGTCCTATATAGATTTGATACTTCGGGATCTGTCCCAATTGTCCTTAGTGATACCAATAAGTTAGGATAGGTTTCTTCCTCCCCATAAGTACCATGACAACTTGTACAATTTTGCTCAAATAAAGGTTTGCCCTGATCAACAAGTGATTGATCTATCTCAAAAGGATAGGAGGGAGCTTCAAGATTATATATATAAGCTAGCATATCTACCATATTCGAATCTACTTCCTCTGCCTTGCTGGCATCGCTGATGGTCAGTAAACTAGAGCCAATAAATGATTTACAAAAATCTTTTCTTCCCATGGCCGTGTAAAACATGGCATTCTTCTTTTTTAACAACCACCAAGCTGGCACATCGGTTGGAATAACCTCATCGGTCAACGCTATCAAAGGTTCATCACTCCATTCCAAGGTGGTTTTGTTTCTATACGAAATCAATACTTGCGCGATTTTATCTGCAGGGTTGGAACCTCTTGTTGCTGTGATTGTCTTAGGACCAATAGCGTTAATACTTTTTCTGAATTGGTCATAAGCCTTCCATTCATCACTGTCTTGCCCACCATATAATAAAGAAACCGCTGAATTGAGTAATGGTATAATATCAGCGCGATTTGCGGTAAAATCAGAATCATGACTTCCCAAGCCCATTACAAATTCATTATTTATTGTAGCGGCATGACAAGAAATACAATTTGGAGCGACAACGCGAATACCATTCGGTGCTGTTACTGCAGTGTAATTTGGAGGAATTACCGCATTATCTCCAGTTCGGTTCAAGATGTTTTCAATGTTTTCCCCAAAACCAGCTATAAAAGCGTCATAGGGTATCCCCGAACTCATATAATCCCCCGAAATCAAATATTGCCGTCCTAAACTTGGATCTCCATTTCGCTGCGATGTACCAGGAATAAAATCCACATCAATAATAGGGTCCGGTGTCGTTGGTACTGGAGTACCATTTGTATTTGGAGTAACGGTAGAAGTATTAATTTCTTCAATAGCATTGTTGGAACAAGAGACCGCCAGTAGCGCACTATAACAAAAAGAAAAAATGAAGATATACTTTTTCACAACAATCAGTTAGGAATAAAACAAGAGGGTAGCCAAGTCCTTGAATAAAAATAATCAAATATATGCCCCAATAGCCATTTGGTAGGGTTTTACGTCAAATTGATCGTTGAACGGAGAATGCTAAGGACATATGCTTTTGGCAGGATATCAATCAATTTTCAATGCAACCCCAAATCAATGTTAAATATTTGAACGATTGATTAAGATCATTGACACGGGTCTTTAATTTAAGTTCATTTGTATCAAATTTTAGTGATGACGCTGATTATAATTCTTATTGTACTGGGTGCGATTTTATGCTACTTGCTGTTCCTAAAAATGGTATTGTATGTAGATACGGCCAATAATGAGTATTATGTCCAGGCCAAGGGTCTAGTTAAAGCGAAAATTGAATCCCATGAGACCGAATTGATTCAAATTAAATTTAATACGCCATTCCTGAAATTCCGATTTTTCCCATTAAGAAAATCAAAGAAGAAAAGGAAAGAGGCCAAGACTGATAAGGCCACAGTAAGTAGGCGTAGAACTATTGAAATTCAAAAATTATTAAGAATTATAAAAACTTTCAAAGTGGTCCAATTGCTAGTTGATATAGATACGGGGGATTGTATTACGAACGCAAAACTATATCCTCCATTTACTTTCATGAATTATTATGGAGGTCAATTTAGGGTAAACTTCGAAGGTAGAAATCGGCTAATATTAAATGTACAGAATCGACCAATACGAATCATTAAATCATTTATTAACTTTTAAAACATTTTAAAATGGAACTACATTTTGAAGAATTATTAGGCAAAATTACAGACTTTATGAAGTCTGAGGCCAATACAGATACTGTAGTTGGTGAACAATTTGTACTCGGTGAATTCAAATGTGTACCTGTAATTAAGGTAGGTATGGGATTTGGTTCAGGTGGCGGAGAAGGAACAGAAGCAAAAATCAAAAAAGGCCAAGGCATGGGGGCAGGAGCTGGTGTAGGTATAGAACCTATTGGCTTCTTGGTCACCAAAGACAGCGAAATATCATTCTTGGAAGCGGGAAAAACCCACGGATTGGCCGCTGCTTTTGAAAAAGTTCCTGATCTTATTGAAAAAATAGCCAAATACAGGGCTAAAGAAGAGGCTACCGTATAAAGTAGTCTGCTTTATAACAAAATTTGAAGCAAGGTTGGTATGCATAATAAGGCTATCAACCTTGTTTTTTGAAATCACAACCAATATTGAATTATTGCGACGAGTTAAGCCCATGTATGATTATCACATGTCCAGTTCTTTACTATTTAATTGCAATACACTATATTTGCACTGTTTTAAGAATTATGGTCATAAAAATTAATTGTGGCCATGGGCTTTATTCTTTGGATAGTATTTCTTTTCATTGCACGATATTTAGACCTCTTTTCTTAAATTAATAACTTAAAATATTCAAGTAAAACATGGCGAAATCGCAGCAGACATTTAACAAAAGTGAAAAAGAAAAAAAACGTTTAAAGAAACGTGAAGAAAAACAGAAGAAAAAAGTAGCCCGTAAAGCTGCAGCCAAAGAAGGTGGAGGAGGCATTCAATTTGCCTATGTTGATTATAATGGCAATTTGACCGATACTCCACCAGATCCATCCCAAAAAATCGAAATAGAAGCTGAGGACATCATATTAGGGATTCCGAAGAAAGAAGAGGGTGATGAGGAAAAATTCGATCCTGTAAGAAATGGAAAAGTATCTTTTTACGATTCTTCCAAAGGATTTGGATTTATCATTGATGCTGTTGATCAGCAAAAATATTTTACCCACGTTAGTGGTTTAATTGATGAAATCGTAGAAAATGACACTGTTTCCTTTGAACTTGAAAAAGGTATGCGAGGAATGAATGCAGTTAGGGTTAAAAAAATATAGTTTGCTAGTATTTAGTATAAACATGGGATTAATAAGGGCCACAACACCATTGTGGTCCTTTTTGTATAATCGCAATTTATATGGAGAATTGGGAACCGCTAGGTAAATAATCCAAGAGCTTCGGACAGAAATACGACCATTTCGTCCTTTTTATTTAAAGAATCTTCCATAAAATCATATCATTAATATAGAAATTGGTAATACAATAGTTGTATTCACAATAATTAACCTAACACTATATTAGAATGAAAAATGTAATGCTCTCAATGCTGCTATTAGTTGTAGCAATTGGTTATTCACAAAAGAAAAAAAACGGGACTGTGTATTTGGAACATCCAGCTCTTGAAACTGTCGATCAATTGCAACAAGCTTGGATGGCGGGCGATCATGAAAAAGTGGCTACTTATTTGTCCGATGATTTTAAATCATATTATGGGTCAAATGTGAACAAAGATCGCAAGGGCCGAGATAAGGAAAGTTTTCTGAATCAAGTAAAGGGAATTACCAAAAACCTATCCTATATTTCACTAAAACCAACGAATGGTGCTTTTCCTGATGCCATTGAATATAAAGATAGTGAAACCTGGGTGCAGACATGGGATCATATGAAAGCCATTCATAACAAGACCGGTGTAAAATTGGATATGCCTTTTCATCGGTTATACAAATTTAACGAGGATGGTAAAGTCACAGTATTGATCAATTACTATGAAAATAGGATATTTTGGGAAATAGGTAGAAGTTATAGTGATCGGGAAAATGGTAAAATCTATAACCATCACGACAACATAAACAGTGTGCGAAGAATGATGGGCGCCTTTGAAAATGCTGATTTTGAAACTGCGTACAGCTTTTTTAAAGAAGATTGTCGTTTTAATACTTTGGAATTGCCTGATGGTGAAACAATGAGCCTTGATCAGATAAAAGAAAGAAATAATGGTATGTGGGAAGCCTATGATTTCAACAGTATTGATGTAGTTGGTTATCCTGACTATCTTGAATATGATTTAAGGGATGGTAGAACGGTCCAGTCTTGGTGGAAATTTCGCTTGACAAGAAAATCGGATGGGAAAAAATTCGTGATTCCTGCTATGTACACTCATGATTTTGATGATGAAGGTAAAATTACCAGATCCAATGCCTATATAAGTACTAAGGTTTTAGACGCAAAATAAAACAGCATTGTGTATGCAATTTAAGAGGGCATTTTGCCCTCTTTGTTGTTTATAAAGCAAGTAAAAATAGCTATATTATTTGCCATAAAATCATTAACTTACATAAAAACAGAGTATGCCACTTTATATGGATCGCCACGATGTTTCAGAAGAAGTTACTGCTGAAATCGTTGCTCAATGGCATCAAGAAGATTTAAAAATTGAGCATAAATTTGGTTGTAGGGGTTTAACCTATTGGTTTGATAATAAAAGAAAAATAGCTTTTTGTTTGCTTGAAGCACCAAATAAAGAAGCAATTAAAGAAATGCATGACCATGCACATGGTCAAGTGCCCCATAGCATAATTGAAGTCAATGAGCAGGTTGTAACATCGTTTTTAGGTAGAATTGAAAATCCCCATAATACAATAAGTGAAGGCTCAAATAGTATTGATGATTCAGCTTTTAGGATTATCCTGGTCATGGAGACCAGTAATTATTTAAATAGACTGGACGCCAATCAATTTAGCATCTTTACACAAAAATTTCATAAAAGTGTTACAAAGGCCTTTAATCATTTTGAAGGGCGCGTTGTCAAAAAGGATAATAACTCATATTTGGTTTCTTTTAAATCTGTCACCAACGCTATACTTTGTGCACTAAAGATCCAATCTTCATATAAATATATTACACCAAAGTTCGATGCCCGTAACCGGAGGTTGAATATTGGAATCACTGCCGGATTACCTGTTACTGACCAAGATGGGATTTTTGCTGAAGCCATTGCAATTGCTACGCAAATGTGTGAAGTAGTCCAGGGTCAGGTTATAATTTCTTCTGCAGTTAAGGCATTATATGAAAGTGAGAATAGGCAGGCCAGAATTGATAAAGAATTAATTAGAACCCTAAGCCCCCAGGAAACGCAATTTTTAATGCAGTTAATTGCCTACTGCGAAAAATCATGGAGAAACCCCAATTTTGATGTAGCTACATTTAGTACTGAATTGGGTTTTAGTAAATCACAACTATATCGAAAGCTAAAACAACTGACCGGTATATCGCCCAATAACTTCATTCGGGAATATAGGTTGCATAAGGCAGTTGGATTATTACATGATCAATTTGGAAATATTTCAGAAATTGCTTTCGAAACTGGTTTCAATAGCCCTGCCTACTTTACCAAATGTTTTGGAAAAAAATTCGGTATCCTCCCATCAAAATATGCACAATTGCATATTGCCTAAATAGGTATGTTATTGACGGTATTTTTACTTGCTTATAATCTTAGACAGGAAAATATTCACCCTTTCAATTGGTGAAATGACTATAATTTGCCTCCCCGCGATAGTTCATTTTGCAACAAAATTCAATATTATCTTTTTCACCCCTAAAATAGGCCAATAAAATGATAAATGTCAGTTGTTTATAACAACTTCCTCTGTAATTTTGGTTAATTATTAAGAAGACATATCATGCACATTTATTGCGTATGCATTCTACGATACAAATTGAATAAAAATAATTATCCATGAAAAAAATAAACAAGTTTTCATTAGTATTCCAAGGAACAGTAGTCCTTGTTTTCCTTACACTTTTTTTGGTTTTAACCAATTGTAAAGAGGTTGAAAAAGGAGCGCCTATCGCCATTAATACCGAAAGTGGCAAAAGCGTTGAAAAGGTCATTTGGCATATTAAGGCCATTCATCCGGATGGAAGGTTAATAGATATTAAGGCAATTGATAAGGATGGTGATATTTATGATGTTAAGGCTATACAAAATACTGCTCAACGGAGCTTTATAGACATAAAGGCCTTAGTTGGTGACAAAGAATTTCCAGTTAAGGTATTGGTGAGTGGGGACAAATACACTAGGGTAAAAGCATTGGCCGATGATGGTAGTGTTTATGATATTAAAGCATTGACTCCAGAAGGGGATACTTTGGATGTAAAGGGAGTGAGTCGCACGAAAAATATCATCCATATAAAGGCAATTAATAAAGCTGGCGAATTTTTTGGTATTAAGGCCATATCCCCTGAAGGTAAGCTCAATGATGTGAAAGGGGTGAAAATGACTGACGAACAAACCGAGGTTTTAATCAACGGCCATGCTGTTTACGCGCATATAAAAGCGTTGCCACAAGCAGGAATGTGCAGCAATAACGGACAATGGCATATTAAGGCCTTTCATCCACAAGGCAGAATATTGGATATTAAGGCATTTGATCCGGACGGAAAGAAATATGATGTCAAGGCCATTCAGGATGAATATCAACGTAGCTTATTGGATATCAAGGCAATTGACGGTAATTCCTTACTACCTATAAAAATGATTGTTAGTAATGACAAATATGTGCCTATAAAGGCTATCTCTGAGGACGGAACCTTATTTGATGTAAAAGCGCTTACCCAAGATGGTGAAAAACTTGATGTTAAGGGAGTTTTACGGGATGGGAATATTATTCATATTAAGGCGATTAATAAGGATGGCGATTTTTATGGTATTAAAGCTATTTCACCTGATGGTGAACTCAATGATGTAAAAGGGGTCAAAATAAGCAAAGATGATATAGAGACCGAGATTAATGGGCAAAAGGTATTTGCGCATGTGAAAGCACTTCCACAAGCCTATTAGCCCGTACAATCCCATAGAACAAAAGAGGGCTTTTTAAAGCCCTCTTTTTTATTTGTGCATAATTAACACTGCAGTTCATCGAATAATTCCAAAAAAATCAAATTAATAGTAGGGTGTGCCCCATATTAGTTGTTATAATTTGATGAGACCTTTAATTAAGGCATCTATTACCTAAGTATAAATATCAAAATCAAAATTATGAAAATCAAAAATCTGTTTATCGCATTATTCGCTTCATTGTTCTTCTTTATGAGTTGTTCAGATGGCGATGATAGCCAAAATGAAATGGGAAAAATTACAGTGCAACTTACGGATGCTCCTTTCCCTCATGATTTGGTCGCTGAGGCCAATGTTGTCGTTTTTAAAGTTGATGCCAGAAATAAAGATGGTATGATGGAAATGGAGGATGAAATGGAAGGTGAATCCGATAGTAATGATGAAGAGAACGACAATTCTCCATTCGTTACACTTATGGAAGAGGAAATTAAAGTAAACCTTTTAGAACTTATAAACGGCAATACAGAAACCCTTGTTAATACTGCTGTCCCTGTTGGAACCTACGATTTAATAAGAGTATATGTCAAAGGCGTAAGTATTGTTCTTACTGATGGCACTACATTTGATTTAAAGGTACCTAGTGGTGAACAGACTGGCATTAAGGTATTCATTAAACCTGGACTTGTAGTCAGTGGCGGTTTAAGTGCAGACCTAATACTTGATTTTGATGTAAGTAAGTCTTTTATTCCTAAAGGAAACGGAAAGGACTTTTCTGGGATTACAGGTTTTAATTTTAAACCTGTAATTAAAGCGTGTAATAAATCTACCTCAGGTACTTTATCGGGATTAATTTATACCACACAGGAGGAAACACAGGTTGCGTTAGAAGGAGCCCCAGTTGAAATTTATGCCGCGGATACCTTAAATACCACGACGTATAGTGATGAAATGGGCGCCTATAAAGTATTGGGGCTTACTGCCGGCACCTATGATGTGGTTGTAGCTTTGGATGGCTATGAAATGAATACAGCAGAGGGCATTCAAATATCGGCAGCTAACACAACGACACAGGATTTTGAAATGATTGCGATTCCTTAATATAAAAATAAAACATCAAAATAGGGGTGGATCAAATAGGGTCCACCTTTTTTATTTACACTTGGCTGCAAAATCGAAGTATATGCTTAATATTGACCAATAATTAAACAATAATTAGGTGATGCCTAAATCCCAGCGTCCGATTCTTATTATCCTTGCGTTTTTCTCCATTTATGTGATATGGGGCTCAACCTACCTTTTGAACAAGATTGCGGTCAATGAGCTACCTCCGTTCATGCTGGCATCTATACGATTTGTAGTTGCAGGAATTCTGATATTCATTATTGCTAAACTCATGGGTAAGAGTCTTGCCATAAGTTGGCGCCAACTCAAGAATACTATGATTGCCGGGTTTTTGTTTTTAACCTTTGGTAATGGGGTAGTGGTATGGGCCTTGAAATTCGTAGATAGTGGTTTTGCCGCATTGGAAATATCCGCACAACCCTTGATCATACTTTTACTTATGCGGGTGTTACAAGGAAAGAGAATACAAACGATGTCTTTTATAGGTGTTATTTTGGGTTTTATTGGTGTCTATCTTTTAGTAAGTCAAAAACAAATTATCAGTCAAGAAAATTCAATTCCCGGAATGCTCATGATTTTTGCTTGTATGTTAAGTTGGGGATATGGTAGTTTGTTCGTGGGGAAGGCAGACTTGCCTAAAAATTATTTTGTTAATACGGGATATCAAATGTTGACTGGTGGAATTATGTTGGTAATCACAAGTCTTCTTTTAGGCGAGAAGTGGTCCTTTCCAATAGATTGGAGTGCACCAGTTCAATATTCCATGCTCTTATTGATTGTATTTGGCAGTATCGTGGCCTTCACCTCTTTCAATTATTTGCTCAAAGTGGTTTCTCCCGAAAAAGTGGCTACATCGACCTATGTAAATCCCATTATAGCGCTTGGTCTAGGATGGTACTTTCTGAATGAACAAATAACATTGCAATCTATAATCGCCGCTATTGTATTGCTTACAGGGGTTTACTTTATCAATACCAAAAAGAAATTCGTTGTTTTTTCTAGGTTTTTTCGGTAATCATCAATGTACATATAAAGGTTTGAATAACTCTAGTTAGTTATAAGACATAATGCATCTGAAAGTTGGGAAGCCAAGAAATGGTTGGATAATTCCAAACTAAATGTCTAAAATCTCAATTTTATTTCGCTTGGAATATATTTCCCCTGCATCATGCAGTTCTTTCAATAATCGCGTCACAACAACCCTTGAAGTGTTCAGGTCAGCGGCAATTTCTTGGTGCGTTATATCAAGATTGACTTCATGAGTGGTTTTGACAATGTTTTTTAAATATTTAAGTAGTCGTTGTTTCATTTTTAAAAAAGCCAAACCGTCTATGGATTCAACCATTTCGAGAAGTCGAAAATGATAGCTATCGATAATAAAATGACGCCATGATTCATATTTCACCAACCATTGGTCGATTTTATCTACAGGTAATAGTATCATATCAACATCTTCCTCAACAATTCCCTTAAAAACACTCTGCTTTTTGTTGATACAATTTGCGAATGAAATTGCACAGGTATCGCCCTTTTCTAAATAGTACAGCGCCAACTCATTATTGTTTTCTTTTCTAAGAATTTTAATTACACCACTTAAAATCAATGGTATATGCGTCATTTCATCGCCAATATCAATTAGAATACCCCCTCTTTTTATGGTATCATGATATCCCACTTTAACGATTTCATCAATGAGTTGTTTTTCAAATATTTTTGAATAATTACTATTTAGTTTTTCTCGTAAAGTTGGTTCGCTGATATACATTTGAGATAATTTTGTTTCTTCTACAAAGGTAAACAATACTAATAAAAAAACCCCTCAATCAAGCCTGAGGGGTTTTTCAACAATTTTGGCTAATACAGCTCAATGAAATCCAAAGGAAATTCGCTTAAAATCTTACCTGCACTTGCGCTAAGAGCATATCATTATCCACATTTATATGGGTTTCAATATGTGCTTGATAATTTACTTGCACTCTTATTTTATCATTAACAAAATAGTTGAAACCAACTGTCATCATTTCCTGATATCCAATTTTTTCAATATCAATATTTGGATCAAAATATTCATACTTCAGAACAGGTTGCACTTTCCATTCAGTATCATAAGAAGCCATGATATAGGCACCATCCCTCTTTTCTCCCAATTCAACAGGGGTTGCTCCACATCCGCCGCCTGTTGCGCGGTTATAATCGCCTTCGTCATAAATATATTCACCCTGAATTTTGAGATTATTGAACTCCAATGCCATTTCGCCACCTAAAGTGGTACGAGTGTCACTATTGGTATTAGGATATCCATATCTAAAACTACCACCTAGAGTTAAGAAATCAGTGACTTTATAGGTAGCTCTACCAATAATATCTTTATTTGTATTATTGTCAACTACACCCAAACCTCTACCATTCATTAAAGCTACCGCATAATTAAGTTTGGTGTATTTATTACCTCCGAACAAGCCAATACCAAAATCCCTTTGTGGGGCTACCAACTGGTCAGCTACAATCGACCTATCAATCGTTGTAAGACTATGGCAGGGAGTAGCAACTTCCAAGCTAAAGGGTTGCTTATAAGTACCTAAAGAAATCTTGGCCCAAGTGTACTTATCATAGGTAATAAATGCATCCATAATATAAGCATCTCCCGTGCTACCAATAAATGGACTGGTTTCCAACATAAAGTAATAGGAAAAATCGTCCATTACCTTACCTCTGACGCCGATTCTGGCTCTCTTGAACTTAAAAGTACTTTCACCTGGTTCAGAAAAGGTATAGTCATATTGGGATTGTAAATACCCAAAAAGAATAGGTTTATTACCATTAATCGAATCATTGGTACTTCCAGGGTCATCACCCTCACAGCCTTGGGAAAAAGCATTGTTTCCGAGGAATAAAAACGCTGTTACAAATACAATATATAATTTGTTCATCATCACATCTATTTTAAGGTTAGCAATTAGTTTACCAATGGTAAATTTTTAGGATTACTATCACCACCCCATTGATTAGTTGTAAAAGCCTGGTTTGTATTGAACATACCGTTCATACCAAAAGTTAAGCTATAGGCATCGTAGCCCAGCACTCTTAAACAAGCCGTTAAAACAGCGGAAGTTTGCCCTGTATAACAGTAAGTTGCCACTTTTGCATTAGCACCTGGATCAAGACCCAAATAAGTATTATCAGCAAGGGTTAACGGTAAAATACGGTAAGCACCATTAATATGTCCAAATCCAATATAGTCGGCTTCACTAAAATAATTGTTGATAAAATAGTTGCTTGGCGATGCCAAAACATCTCCACCAGAAACGGTTTTAAAACCATCGGCTACCACTTGTTCAACCCTATCTTTAAGAATCTGAGAACCATCAGTTGAAAAGCTGGAGATTACAGGGTCAGAGAATACTTCTGTAGTAGGGGCATTTGAAAAAGTCCAATTGGTATTGCCATCTGCATCATTTCCAATATTATTGTTCCATGGTCCTGAAGTTGCAGCATTCCAACCACTCATTCCCCATTTTAAAGCCCTAGTATGGGAATAACCATACAAGCGCATTAAGGCAGTTGCATAACATGCGGTTTGTCCGGTATAGCAAACCACTAAAATTGGTTTGGTTGCCGCTTGGGCTTCAGTTAATATATTTGCAAAAGGTACATTTTTGGCTCCTTGAATATGATTGGCAGCAAAATCAGTATTATTTCTAATATCTATGATATCATATTTTGCTAGAAAAGCATCTAAATCGGCTTCCGCTGGGGCACCAACTACAAATTTTTCCCCATCAGGATTGGTAAGTATGTTGTTTATATCCAAATTAGAGGCTACCATGTGATCCTTTAATACGGTAAAGGAGGCTGCTGTGGAGTCATCTAAAATATCATCTCCTCGATCACAAGAGGTAAACAATAATGAGGGTACAAGTAATAATCCTACTAAATACAATGATAGTTTTTTCATGATTTACTATTTAATGTTGATTAATTTTTATTCGACTACTGGGAACATGTTAATTTCTTTTTTGGTAAATGCATCCCAGCCTTTTTCTTTTAAAACACTATTCATAAAGCTATTGGCGCCATAAGCTAGATTGCCGGCATCATATCCCAGAACATTGAGGTAAGCGACAACATAAGCTGCTTTTTGACCGGTTTCTTCGTAAACAACAACTTTTTCATCAACCGGTAGGGTAAGTAGATCATCGGTCAATGATGCATTGGGTTGATAATGTAGCGCACCTGGAATATGGCCTTCACATTTTGCCTCATCCCAATAATTAACTATATAATAATTGTTAGGATTTTCGAACAACTCCAATGATTTTACGATATACTCTTTGTAAGGAGTCGCAAATAATTCTTTCAATCGTGCATCCAAAATGCCTTTAGCGTCAGTTGCCCCTGTATTTAGAATAGGATGGCTTTCTTTGACTGCCTTTGTCTTTTCAGTGCTTTCAAGCTTTGAGGCATAATCATTAGTGATGTTTTTACTCCATGTGTTTTCTGCAAAATCCTCTCTCCATGAGCTCATTCCCCATTTCATGCTGTACACATTATCATATCCGGAAATTCGCAATAGGCTGGTAAAATAAGCCGCTGACTGTCCAGAATAACAAACGAGCACGATTTGATCATAATCCGTTGGGGTGATCTCATTCTCGAAATAATCGGGCAAATCGGCAGAACTTACATTTGCTGCATTTTTTATATGCCCGTATTCAAACCAACTTTCGGTTCTGATATCTATAATATGAAGTTTAGGGTTTTTTAAATTCTTTCTTACTTCATCGGCCATTATAATGGGCAGTGCCTCACCTTTTAATAAATTGTTGTTGGCTTCTAGATAACTGAGGAGAATTTCGAATTCATCAGGAGGGTTAGGTGCTACAGTATCCGAGGTTTTGTTTTTAAAACCGCTTAAGAATACTGCCATAAAAATTAAAAATGTTACGGTGTATATTGATCTTCTTTTCATAATGTAAAAGTTTAATTTATACTGTTATTTGAGGTCAAAATTATAATAGGATAGCAACGATCTTTATGACATTTATCACATTTTGTAATACATAATCATTACGTTCTGTAACAATTGTTACAGAACGTAATATTTACGCAAATTGAAAAGTAGAGACGATTGAACAAGGGATACTTTAAAGAAAGTATATTTAAATACATACTTCACACTATTAATCATATTATATAGATTAATAGTGCTTTACAAATTATTTAAACATTGTGTGCTTAAAACCCTGA
>Ga0316189_10003380_pt1 | contig 15514 bp, 9 predicted proteins | sample LowCovwburrow_MG_FD_204930 | JGI IMG/M metagenome (GOLD analysis project Ga0316189, IMG submission 204930) | Coastal sediment microbial communities from Maine, United States - Lowes Cove worm burrow | ecosystem: Environmental > Aquatic > Marine > Coastal > Sediment | place: USA: Maine... | reverse complement strand
CAAGGCGCGCAATGGCTCGATGTTTTCACGATCGACATGCTGGACGTCGAACCCCAGGCGGCTGGCCTCGACGTGCTGGAGGTAGGCATACAGTTCCAGCCCTGAGTCCTCGTCTCCGCGCTCACCCGAGGTATAGATGATGAGGGTAAAGGGCTCGTTGTACTGCGCATCCCAGAGGTCAGGCTGATCGGTAGAGGCCCCGGACAGCGAGATATCGATCAATTGCTGGGGCCAGACACTGCCGCCCTGGTGGATGTCCACGGGCAGGTCCAGCTCAATGCGGGTAAACTGCCGCAGTTCGGGTTGGGGTTTGGTCATCACGGCCTCATATCGTGGCTATTTGCGGCAAACTATAACGCTGCACCCTGGCTATTGCGACCGCTAAATGACGAATTAGCAGGTATGCCCGGGCACCATAAAATCACTTCAGCTTGCGGTACTTGATCCTGTGGGGCTGGTCGGCGGCCGCGCCCAGGCGGGCCCTGCGGTCCTCTTCGTAATCCGAAAAGTTGCCCTCGTGAAATACCACGCCGCCATCGTCTTCATAGGCGAGGATGTGTGTTGCGATACGGTCGAGGAACCAGCGATCGTGGGATATGACCATGGCCGCACCGGGGAAGGCCAACAGGGCTTCTTCCAGGGCGCGCAGTGTCTCGACATCCAGGTCATTGGTGGGTTCGTCCAGCAACAGTACGTTGGCGCCCTGCCTGAGCAGCTTGGCCAGGTGCAGGCGATTGCGTTCGCCGCCGGACAGGTCCTTGACGAATTTTTGCTGGTCCGAGCCCCTGAAATTGAACCTGCCCAGATAGGCTCGCGACGGTACCTCGTAATTGCCGATGCGGATAATATCCTGTTCGTCCGACACCTCCTGCCAGACGGTCTTGCTACCGTCCAGGTCGTCGCGCGACTGGTCCACGTAGCCCAGTTGCACGGTGTCGCCCAGCACCACCTCTCCACCATCTGGCTGCTCTATACTCATCAGGATCCTGAACAGGGTGGACTTGCCCATCCCGTTGGCGCCGATGATGCCCACGATACTGCCCTTGGGCACGTTGAAGCTGACGCCATCCAGTAAAACGCGATCGCCGTAGGTCTTGCGCAGGTCTTTGACCTCGATCACCTTGTCGCCCAGGCGAGGCCCCGGCGGGATATAGATCTCGTTGGTTTCGTTGCGGCCCTGGAACTCCTGGGATTGCAGTTCCTCGAAACGCTGCAGGCGGGCCTTGCTCTTGGCCTGTCGCCCCTTGGGATTGGAGCGCACCCACTCCAGTTCCGCTTTTATGGCCTGCTGATGCGAGGCCTCCTGGCGTTTCTCCTGCGCCAGGCGTTGCTCCTTGGCTTCCAACCAGTCGGAGTAGTTGCCCTCGTAGGGAATGCCCCGGCCCCGGTCAAGCTCGAGGATCCAGCCCGCGGCGTTGTCGAGAAAATACCGGTCGTGGGTAATGGCTACCACGGTGCCGGGAAAGTCATGCAAAAAGCGCTCGAGCCAGGCCACGCTCTCCGCGTCCAGGTGGTTGGTGGGCTCGTCCAGCAGAATCATGTCCGGGTTGGACAGCAGCAGGCGGCACAGGGCGACCCGGCGACGCTCACCGCCGGACAGGGTGGTGACATCCGCATCCCAGGGTGGCAGTCGCAAGGCATCTGCCGCGACCTCCAGGCGGTGGTCCAGGTTGTGGGCGTCGGTGGCCTCGATAATGTTTTCCAGCCGGGCCTGCTCCTTGGCCAGGGCGTCAAAATCGGCATCCGGTTCGGCATAGTCCGCATACACCTGCTGCAGCCCGGCCAGGGCGTCCACGGCTTCCTGCAGACCCTCCTCGACGTTGCCGCGTACGGTTTTGTTTGGGTCCAGCTGGGGCTCCTGCGGCAGGTAGCCGATCTTGATGCCCGCCTGCGGGCGCGCTTCTCCCAGAATCTCGGTATCAAGGCCTGCCATGATCCGTAGCAGCGTTGATTTGCCGGACCCATTCAGGCCCAGTACGCCGATCTTGGCGCCCGGAAAGAAGGACAGGGAGATGTCCTCGAGAATTTTTTTCTTGGGCGGCACAACCTTGCCAACCCGATTCATGGTGTAGACGTACTGGGCCATGGTTCAACTCGCGTAGCAAAAACGACAAGCGCAGGATTCTAGCAGAAACAACGCGGCGGTGGCGCCGGCCTATACCGGCGTCGTATCGCTCACTGCAAGGCGGCTGACGTCGACCGATACCTCAAGGATAGGCGCCGCTCCACCGCCGAAAATGACGCCCTTGACCGGCGTGACATCCAGGTAGTCACGGCCAAAAGCCGTGACAATGTGCTGGCTCATCGCGGGGGTGTTATTGGTAGGGTCGAATTCCACCCAGCCCTCTTCCGGGCAGAAATAGGCAACCCAGGCATGGGTGGCGTCCGCCCCGACCAGTTTCTTTTCACCGGGCTTCGGGAGTGTCTCGATATAGCCTGATACATACTTGGCGGGTATGCCCATGGAGCGCAGGCAGCCCACCTGCAAATGTGCAAAGTCCTGGCAGACGCCGCGTCGGTGCGCCAGTACGTCCGCCAGCGGCGTGGCGATGGTGGTAAAGCCCGGGTCATAGGCGAAGTCTGTAAAGATCCTGGCAGTCAGGCTGTTGACGCAGGCCTTGAGGGTATCGTCAGCGCGAAAGGACGGCCGGGCATACTCCGCCAGCGCCTCACTGCACTCGACCATGGGTGAGTTGAGCAGGAACTCCCGCGCCTCCAGCACTGCCTTGTTGCCGCTGCCCTTCATCAGTTGCAGCGCCTGGCCATACGATTTGCCCAGATCCAGGTTGAGTTCCAGGTCGCGGTCTTCGATCTCGACCTCGCTGTCGGCGGTAATCACCAGCTCGGTATGGGGCCGTTGAATTTCGAAATGAAACGCCTTGTTGCCAAAGTAATCGGTGCGCTTGCGGGTTACCGCGGGGGTAGGCGATACGGTGATCCGGCTTTTTCTGCAGTGCTGCCGGTTGGTGTCGCGAGGCACCACGTTGGCGAGGTTGTAGCAATGGGTGACCCTGCCGGAATACTTGTAATGGGTGGTATGGCGAACACGAAACAACATCAATTGGGTCCGCCGAAGGTGGTCGCGATCAGCTGCTGGGCGTCTGTGCGGTGGTCAAAGTGCTTGTCGCTGATGAGGGTATTGAAGCCCAGCAGCAACTTGTCCAGTTCTTCAAGCAGATCATTCAAGGCCGGGCGAGCCTCGGTGGTGGTCTCCAGCAATTGCGGGAGCCTGACCAGTTTCAGCCGGGTAATGGCTTCGAGCAGGGCGCGTTCCTCTTCTTCCAGGGTGCTCTTGCTCGCCTTCATCCCCGGTAGCTCGGCCAGGTGCTGCTGCAGACGCTCCAGTTGAAACAGCAGTGAACGGGGGTTGCGCGGATCGAGCATGACCAGTTCCAGGCCCAGCTCGATACCCGCACGCTGGCGCCCCAGGCGCCGGTAGGTAATGATGACGTCCATGGTGGCCAGCAGGGCCGTAAGCAGGGTTGATTTGTCGGCTTCCCCGGATACCGGTGCCGTGAGTACCCGCAGTGTGGTGATGACCTGTTCAGCGCGTTCGACCCGTTTGCCCAGCTCCATAAAGCGCCAACCCACGCTGCGTACCATGTTTTCCTGCATCAGGCCGGACAAGGCCACCAGGCCTGTCACCAGCGGGTCCAGTGCCGCCTCCGGTGCCGAGTTCAGGCCCCCCGCCAGGGCGCTGTCCAGTCCGTCCAGTTCATCGTGCAGGTCGTTGATTACGCGCAGTGTGTCAGTCGACAACAACTCCTTTGACTCCTCCGCACTCGCCAGCATGGAGTTCAGGGTGGACTTGATACTGCCTACCCGGCTGCCGTCGCGGATGATCATCAGCAGTTCGTGGTCGGGGTTGGCCAGCAGCGACTCCTGTGCCTCGACGAAGCCAGGCAGGGTGCCGGTAACGCGGGTTACCGCCTGCAGCAGTATGCGCTGTGCCTCCGGCGTAATGGGCTCCTCGCCGTTGATCAGCACGAAGACGGTACGCAGCAGGCGCAGTCCCGCTTCGGCTCGCTCGGCGTAGCGACCCATCCAGTACAGGTTTTCCACCACGCGACTGGGCAGGCTAACCGTGCCGGCGTCTGTCTTGGCGCCCAGTATGTCCGGCGTGGCCTCACTCTGGACGAAGCGCTCCGGTTCAGTGGCAGTAACCCAGGTGTCCTTGCTGGGGCTGCCCGATTGCATACTGATTACGCGCCCGCCGGGGCTGTTGCCGGTGCGGGTCAGGCCGCCGGGCATCACCATATAGGAGCTGTCAGCGGCCACGGAATAGGTGCGCAATATGGCGGGCCGGGGCTCTAGCGCCCCGTCTACAAAGGTTGGTATGTGGGCCTTTGCCAGACGGTCCTGGCCGACAAACTGGTAGGGGTTTCGATGGATCGCAGCCAGCAGTCCCGCCTGTTGCTCGGGGTTCAGGTCTCCGCCCCAGACGCTGACCAACCCGCTGCCGCGATAAACCGGCTTGATGATCAGTTGCTTTATATTGGCGGTGACGTGCTGCAGGTCAGCCGGGTCTCCGCACCAGTAGGTATTGACCGATGACAGGCGTGGCTCGCGGCCCAGTAGGCACTTGCTGATCTCGGGGAGGTATTTCAGTAATACCGGGTTTTCCAGCACACCGGAACCCAGCGGGTTTGCCACTGCCACCCGCCCACTGCGCACGACTTCGAGCAGGCCCGGTACCCCGATACGTGAGTCGCTGCGCATTTCCACCGGGTCGCAGTACTGGTCGTCCACCCGGCGCAGCAGGACATCGACCCGGGTCAGGCCGTCCAGTGATTTCATCCACAGGTACCCATTGCGCACCACCAGGTCGCCGCTTTGCACCAGTGGCAGCCCCAGGTAATTAGCGAGATAGGCGTACTCGAAGCGGGCTTCGTCCTGGCCACCATGGCTGAGCAATGCAATGCTGGGCATATCGTCGTTCGGGGCCAGCGAGCTAAGCTTCAGCCGCAGCCGCTGGTAGAAGCTGGCAATACGGTGAACGTGGCTCTCGCGGTAGATGCTGGGGAATACGCGCGACATGACCGTGCGGTTTTCCAGTACATAGCCCGCGCCGCTGGGGGCCTGGGTACGATCTGACAGCACGCACATGCTGCCATCGGGCCGGCGCACCATATCTGCGGCGTGGAGTATCAGTTCATGTTCGCCCGGCAGTTTTATGCCCTGGCAGGCGCGCAGGAACCCACTGTGGGAAAACAGGGCCTCGGGAGGCAGTGCGCCGTGTCTGAGCAGCGTGCGAGGGCCATAAAAATCCCGCAGTATCAGGTTGAGCAGTTCCGCCCGTTCCAGCAGGCCTGCCTCGATCTGGGCCCAGTCCTCGCTGCCGATAATATAGGGCGCCGCGTCCAGCTCCCAGGCACTGCCCGGGCCGCTCTCGCTGTCATAGAGGTTGAAGGTGGCGCCCTCGTCACGCAGAATCCGCTGGATTTTCTCTTCGCGTTGCTCCAGCGCCTGTGGCCCGAGATCGCGAAAGCTGCTGAGCAGGTATTGCCACTGGGGCTTTACGCTGCCGTCAGCCGCATGAACGTCGTCCAGCAAGCCGCTGGGCACGCTGTACTGGAGCGGCTCCTGGCCATCGTGCAGAAGCTGGGACTGGCTCTGCGTCAGGCCTGACGATGGATTGAGATTTGACACACGGTGTTCCTGCTGCGGTATTGGCGGCGGTGCGGACCGGGCGGCCCGTCGCTTCTTATCCTGCGGTCCATTATAAACGCAATTAACGCCATCTAGACATCATCGCTGCATCTTCTATTACCTGCGGCGTGCGCAAGCGCCGCCACTAAGACTGCCTGGGGCTGCGCATATCCAGGATATAGGGGTATTCCCCCGGCGCTTCTTCGGGCGGTGGCTCCATGGGCCTGGGTACCTCCTGGCTGGGGAAAAACTCTCGCAGGGCGTTTACCTCTGGCTGGGGCATGAATGGCCCCTGGCTGTGGCTGAGTGTGTCGAAGCGGTTGATCCGGCGGGACTCCGCTTCCAGCGAGTTCACCGGGAACGTCTCATAACTGCGTCCTCCCGGGTGCGATACATGGTAGCTGCAGCCACCGATGGAGCGGCCGTTCCAGGTGTCTATCAGGTCAAAGACCAGCGGCACGTGTACACCGATCAGCGGATGCAGGGCAGAGGGTGGCGCCCACGCCCTGTATCTGACCCCGCCCACGTATTCAGCATGGCGGCCAGTGCTGCGCATGGGGACCCGGCGACCATTGCAGGACAGGACATACCGCCCCTCGGTCAGCCCCGAGGCCCGCAGCTGCAATCGCTCCACCGAGGAGTCGACGTAGCGGGAGGTGCCGAAGCTGGTGGTTTCCTCGCCCAGCACGTGCCAGGGTTCAACCGCCCAACGCAGCTCGAGCTCGATGTCTCCCAGCTGTACACGGCCATAATGAGGAAAGCGGAACTCCTCGAAGGCGGCCAGCCAGTCCAACTCGAAGCTGTAGCCATGAGACTGCAGGTCCTCCACCACGTACTTCGTATCCTGCCAGATGTAGTGGGGCAGCATAAAGCGATCATGTAACTCGGTGCCCCAGCGAACCAGTGGCTTGTGATAGGGCGCCTTCCAGAACCGGGCCACGAGGCAGCGCAGTAACAGCGCCTGAACCAGCGCCATGCGGCTGTGGGGCGGCATTTCAAACCCCCGGAATTCCAGTATGCCCAGTCGGCCGGTAGGGCTGTTGGGCGAATACAGCTTGTCGATACAGAATTCGGCGCGGTGTGTATTGCCGGTGACATCGATCAAAAGGTTGCGCAGCAATCGGTCAACCAGCCAGGGCTGTGGTACCTCGCCGTCCGACATCTGGGAAAAAGCGACCTCCAGCTCGTACAGCATCTCATCGCGACCTTCATCCACCCGCGGCGCCTGACTGGTCGGGCCGATGAACATGCCGGAGAAAAGGTAGGACAGGCTGGGGTGGTGCTGCCAGTAGGTAATCAGGCTGCGCAGCAGGTCGGGTCGGCGCAGCAATGGGCTGTCGGCCGGTGTGGCGCCGCCCAGGGTGATATGGTTGCCGCCGCCGGTTCCGGTGTGGCGGCCGTCCAGCATGAACTTTTCGGTGGACAGGCGCGACTGTCTGGCCTCCTCATACAGTGCGGTCGTGGTCTCTACCAACTCCGCCCAGTTGTTGGATGGGTGAACGTTGACCTCGATGACGCCGGGATCCGGCGTGACCAGCAGCTTTTGCATGCGCGGGTCGCGGGGTGGCTCATAGCCTTCGATAATCAGCGGTATTCTGAGGCCACTGGCGGCCTGCTCTATCGCGGCCACCAGTTCGACGTAATCCTCAAGATACTCGATCGGTGGCAGAAAGGCGTGCAGGCGGCCCCCCCGGACCTCCAGGCACAATGCGGTGCGTACCACCGCCTCGTAATCATCGGGGTCGGGCAGCTCGTCTTCGGGGGTCTCGCCTCCGTCGGCGAATTGCATGTCAGCCCGTTTGGCCAGAGCATCGCGCGGCTCGAACGGGTCGCGTTTGGGGGTGAGGGAGTCCGCTTTTTTGGCCAGCTCGGGCAGGTCGTTGAGCGGTAGCCGCAGCCCCATCGGTGAGTCACCGGGAATAAGGGTGATACGCTCGCGCTTCATTGGCCACAGGCTGCTGCGCCAGCTCTTGTGCGCTTCGACTATCGGCCAGCCGGTGCTGCGACTGAGCGGGATAACAATCCCGGAGGGTACGTTGAGACCCCGGTCAATCAGTGCGGCGAGCCGGCGGCGGTCCAGGCTGCCCTTGAGCTTCTGGGCAAGGATGTCGAGGTTTTTTGGCAGGTTCTGCTCCTGCATCAGGTAGTACAGGCCGTCCTCATACGCTGGCTGGCAACACTTGCGCGGCAGTGCCAGCAGGTCACACAGGCGTTGGCCAAAGCGCTGGGCGGTATTGATGTCGTGGCCATAGTCCTTGTCAATCCGGGCCAGCAGGGAGGCATTTTTCCAAAGAGGCTCGCCGTCCTTGCGCCAGAACACGCCCAGCGCCCAGCGCGGTACCTCCTCTCCCGGATACCACTTGCCCTGCCCATAGTGCAGCAGGCCATGGGGTGCGAATCGATCCCGCAATCGTAACAACAAGGTCTTGGCCAGGCTGAGCTTGTCGTCTCCCAGCGCGTCGGTGTTCCACTGGCTGGACTCCATGTCGTCTATGGAGACGAAGGTGGGCTCACCGCCCATGGTAAGGCGCACGTCATTGGCTTCAAACTCCCGATCGACGGCCTTGCCCAGCGCCAGAATGTGCTCCCACTGTTCCTCACTGTAAGGTTTGGTAACCCTCGGGTCCTCCAGCACGCGTTCCACGGTGTTGCTGAAGTCGAACTCCACTTCACACTCGTCGGTTGCGCCGACGATGGGCGCGGCGGAGACCGGATTGGGTGTGCAGGCCAGGGGGATGTGACCCTCGCTGGCGAACAGGCCGGAGGTGGGGTCCAGGCCAACCCAGCCTGCGCCAGGCAGGTACACTTCACACCAGGCGTGCAGGTCGGTGAAATCCTCGGCGGCCCCGGAAGGGCCATCCAGTGATTTTTCATCCGGTTTGAGCTGTACCAGGTAGCCCGAGGCGAAGCGTGCAGCCAGCCCGAGGTGACGCAGCAGTTGTGCCAGCAACCAGGCGGAATCCCGGCAGGAGCCCCGGCCTTTTTCCAGGGTCTCTTCCGGGGTCTGAATGCCGGGTTCCAGTCGCACCAGGTATTCAACCGCCTGCTGCGCCTGCTGGTTTATCGCGACCAGGAAATCGTTGATGGTCTGTTCTTCAGTGTTCACCGCCGCCAGGAATTTTTTGAACTCGGGGCCGCACTCAATTGTTTCCAGGTAGGGCAGCAATTCGCCCTTGAGCTGAGAGGTATACTCGAACGGAAAGTCTTCCGCGTAGTCTTCCACGAAAAAATCAAAGGGGTTGATGGTTGTCATGTCGGCGATGACTTCAACATCGACTTCGAATTCGGTGCATTTTTCAGGGAATACCAGGCGCGCCAGGTAGTTGCCGAAGGCGTCCTGTTGCCAATTGATAAAGTGCTCCTGCGGCTTGATCTTCAGGCTGTAGGCGTGAATGGGGGTGCGCGAATGCGGTGCCGGGCGCAGGCGCACCGTGTGCGGTGTCATGTTTACCGGCCGATCAAACTTGTAGGAGGTGCGATGATTTATCGCAACACGTATGGTCATTTTTGCTTACCGCCCTTGGGGTGAGTGGCTATCGGGTCGTTTCAGATTTCAGGCTGGGATTCCACGGGCATGAACCAGGTGCTGCTGATTATGCTGCCCAGCGTGTTCAGTTCCAGTTGGAAGCGATCAATGAAGTCGTGCAGATCCTGTCGCTCTGCCTGCTCGACGTGGAATCGCGACAGGCGACGGCGGGCTCGCTCCATTACTTTCAGCGCTTCGTGGTTATGTTTGAGAGGTACGAGTTCCTGTCGTATGCCATCCAGGCAGAACTTGACGGAGCGGGGCAGGGAGCGCTCCCGAAAGACAAACTCGACCACCGCGTTCGCCTCTACCAGCGGTCCGATGGTTCGGCGATAGGTGCCCATTGCTGAAAGGGACTGCAGCAGGCAGGCCCAGATCAACGGGTCGACAGCTTTGTTGAGGCGTTCGTCGCCCAGCAGTGCCCCGGCCCCGACATCGATAACCCGCGTGGTCATATCTGCCCGCTCCAGCAGGTGGCCCAGCTTGATGAAGCGGTAGGCGTGGTCGCGGCACAGGGTGGTCATGAGCAGGCCGTTGATCATCTGGCACCGCGTAACAACCTGTTCAAGGAAGGCGTGCCGATTGCGCCGCCCGACTGACTTGGCGGCGTGTTCCATGGAGAACAGGTAGAGCTCGTTGACATGCTCCCAGACCTCCTCCGGCAATACATCGCGGGTGGTGCGCACGTTTTCCCGGGCAGCTTTGATGCAGAAATGAATGCTGCCGGCATTTTCCTCGTCCGCGATAAGGAACTTGAGCACGTTCTGCTCGTTAAAGGCACGGTGCTTCTCGCCAAACACATGCTCTGCGTCCAGGATGCGCACCAGGATGTCCCAGCCTGGCTCCGACCCTGCGGGGATGTCCATGATCAGGTGGTTGAATGACTGGGTCAGGCGCGCGGTGTCCTCTGCCCGCTCGAGATAACGGGCCATCCAATACAGCCGTTCGGCCACCCTGGAGAGCATGATCATTGGCCCTTGCCTTTTGCCGCGCCCCTGGAGCTGGCTGCTTTGGTGCTTTCCACAATCCAGGTGTCCTTGCTGCCGCCGCCCTGGGATGAGTTGACCACGAGAGAGCCTTTCACCAGTGCCACCCGGGTCAGTCCGCCGGGGGTGACCCAGGTGTCTTTGCCCTGCAGTATAAAGGGGCGCAGGTCCAGGTGGCGAGGTTCTACGGTTTCGTCGATATAGGTCGGAGCGGTGGACAGCGACAGGGTTGGCTGGGCGATATAATTGCGAGGATTGGCCTCTATCAATTTGGCAAATTCGGCGCGCCTCGCCTTGGTGGCGTGGGGGCCGACCATCAGGCCATAGCCTCCGGACTCATTGGCGGGCTTGACCACCAGTTTATCCAGGTTGGCCAACACGTATTCCCGGTCCGGCTCATTCATGCACAAATAGGTTTTGACGCAGGCCAGGCTGGGCTCCTCGCCCAGGTAATAGCGAATCATCTGGGGCACAAAGGCGTAAATCACCTTGTCGTCGGCCACGCCGCTGCCCGGCGCATTGGCAATGGCGACGTTGCCTTTCTTCCATGCGCGCATGATCCCGGGCACCCCGAGGGATGAATCTTCCCTGAACTCCTCGGGATCCAGAAACTCATCGTCTATGCGCCTGTAGACCACATCTACCTGCTCTGGCCCATCGACCGTGCGCATGTAAAGGCAGTCGCTCTCGTCCACAAACAGGTCTGAGCCCTCGACCAGTTCAGCGCCCATACCCTGGGCGAGGTAGGCATGTTCAAAGTAGGCCGAGTTATAGATTCCGGGCGTCAGGACCACAATGCAGGGTCGACGCCGGTTGCGTGAGGACAGCGAGGCCAGGGTGCTGTAAAGGCGGGACGAGTAATCGTCGACCGGCAGTATACTGTTGTTTTTGAACAGCTCCGGCAGCACCCGCTTGGTGATCTCCCTGTTTTCAATCATATACGAGACGCCGGACGGCACCCGCAGGTTGTCTTCCAGTACATAGAACTTGCCGTCCCGGTCGCGCACCAAATCGGTGCCGCAAACATGGGCCCATGCGCCATAGCGGGGCGACACGTTTGCGCACTGGGGCTTGTAGTTGTCCGATTCCAGCACAATGTCAGCCGGCACGATGCCGTCCGCGAGGATTTTCTGCTTGTTGTAGATGTCGTCGATGAAGCAGTTGAGGGCACGGCTGCGCTGCGCCAGTCCACCACTGACTTTTTGCCACTCCTTGTCCGGAATGATTCGCGGGATGATATCGAAAGGCCAGGCTCGATCTATATTCTTGCCTTCACTGTAGATGGTGAAGGAAATGCCCATTTCCCTGATGGCCAGTTCAGCGGCGCCCCTGCGGGCCGCCATTTCCTCGCTGGACAGTCCCTGCAGCATTTTGATCGCGTGTCGCGCCACCAGCCGCGGACGTCCCGTGTCGGTGATCAACTCGTCAAAGAAGTCGCCGGCATTACCGTGGCTGTACATCTTCCAGCTCTTATTCATACGTCCCGCTGCTTGCTCGAGTAATAGTTAGTGTCATGCAATCACCGGGCCAATAGCTTGGTTTGTGGGAAAGAGTGCCACGGGGGCGGTGTACCTGCAATCTGGCGCTATCTATATTTTGGCAGCTAATTTGAGAACCGGCGCAGGGATTTGCGAGGCGACCTGCTGTATCGATGACGGTTCGCGTGAATCCTCTTATCTGGGCGGCCGGTTTGGGTTAGAATGCGCCGCTTTCGAAACGGGGCCATCCCAGTTGGCCCGCCAATCAGGCAGGGGAAAACCATGTTCGACAAAAACATGAGCATCGAGGGGTTCGATGACGAGATATTCTCGTCTATCCAGGAAGAAGAGCGGCGTCAGGAAGAGCACATCGAGCTGATTGCCTCGGAGAATTATGCCAGCCCCCGCGTATTGGAGGCCCAGGGTACCGTGCTGACGAACAAGTATGCGGAGGGTTATCCCGGCAAGCGCTATTACGGCGGGTGTGAATACGTGGACAAAGCCGAGACACTGGCCATAGAGCGTGCCAAGACCCTGTTTGGTGCAGATTATGCCAATGTGCAGCCCCATTCTGGCTCCCAGGCCAACTCGGCGGTTTTCCAGGCGCTGTGCGCGCCGGGAGATACCGTGTTGGGCATGAGTCTGGCAGATGGTGGCCACCTCACCCACGGTGCCAGCGTCAATTTCTCCGGCAAGATATACCACGCTGTTCAATACGGCCTGGACAGCGCCACCGCCGAGGTGGATTACAAGCAGGTCGAGGCGCTGGCGGTGGAGCACAAGCCGAAGATGATTATTGCCGGCTTCTCGGCGTATTCCCGAGTCATGGACTGGGGCCGTTTTCGCGAGATTGCCGACAAGGTGGGCGCCTACCTGTTGGTGGATATGGCCCATGTGGCGGGCCTGGTGGCCGCCGGCGTCTATCCCAGTCCGATTCCCCATGCCGACGTGGTGACATCCACTACGCACAAGACCCTGCGCGGCCCCCGTGGCGGCATTATCCTGGCCCGAGCCAATGAAGCGCTGGAGAAAAAGTTCAACTCCGCCGTGTTCCCCGGCGGCCAGGGTGGACCGCTGATGCATGTGATCGCCGCCAAGGCGGTGAGCTTCAAGGAGGCTGCCAGCCCGGACTTCGTCACTTACCAGAAACAGGTGGTCGCCAACGCCAGGGCCATGGCCGCGACCTTCGTCGACAGGGGTATCAATATTGTCTCAGGCGGGACTGACAATCACCTGATGCTGGTTGATCTCATAGGCAAGCCCTACACCGGCAAGGATGCGGATGCCGCTTTGGGTGAGGCCAATATTACCGTGAACAAGAATGCGGTCCCCAATGACCCGCGTTCGCCCTTTATCACGTCCGGTCTGCGGGTGGGGACGCCCGCTATCACGACCCGTGGCTTCGGCGAGGCAGAGACCGCAGAGCTGACGGCTTGGATGTGCGATGTGCTGGAATCCCTGGAAAAAGGCGATTCCGAGCAGGTGATCGCCTCGGTCAAGGTAAAAGTACTTGAGATCTGCGCCCGCTTTCCCGTCTACCGCGACTGACTTGTGGCTTGCACGCCGGTCACCGGCGTGCGATGCAGCTATTCGCAGACAGGTTCCCGCAGGCGGGGCACATCCAGGATGGTCAACTCGCGCTTTTTCAGGCGGATAATCCCGCTTTTTTCAAGACGTGCCAGCTCGCGGCAGACGGTTTCCAGGGTAACTCCGAGGTAATTGCCGATGTCCGTGCGGGACATCGGCAGGTAGAGCTCGGTGGCAGATTCATTGCGTCGGGCGGCTTTCGTCGATAATCCCAGCAGGAAGGCTGCGATACGTTTTCTGGCCGGTCGCTTATGCAGGAACTGTGCGGCCATTTCATGATCTTCTACCAGTCGCTGGCTCATCAGGTGTAACAGGCGTGACTGCAGGTCGGGAATCCTGCGGCACAGGTCTTCCAGGCCATCGAAGGGAATCTCGCAGACCAGGGTATCCTCCAGTGCGCTCGCGGTGCTGCGGTAGTGCGAGTCATCGATGCCGGAAAAACCGAATATCTCGCCCGGCAGGTGGCAGCCAGTGATACGGATCCAGCCATCTTCGTGGGTACTATAGGTTTTGATGCTGCCGGAGAGGATTGCATATAGCGCGGTAAAGGTCTCATTCTGGCGGTACAGAAACTCGCCGGACTTGATTTGGCGACGATGCTCGATGATGTCTTCCATCGCAGTGAGATGGTGCGAGTCCAGCGCAGCGGGCAGGCAAAGCACGCGCATGCGGCAGTTTTCACAGGACAGGTCAAAGTCGTGAGAGCAGACAAGGTCCGAGCCTATGAGCTCGGCCACCACCTTATGTTCCAGCATCACCTGAATCCGTTTTTATCTGCTGATTTTTGCCGCATGCAGCTTGCGCAACAGTATGGAGTAACTGGTAGGTCTTGTCATTGACCCTGCCTCCCGGGCGCCAGTGTGGCTCACCAGTCGTTACAGTGGCCGCCTTTTGTTAGAGAAATATGTTAATCTTCAGTCACTTAGAAACATGAGGTAGACACATGCACTGTCCGTTTTGCAGCGCCGACGATACCAAGGTCATCGATTCCCGCCTGGTCGCCGAGGGTGACCAGGTCCGGCGTCGGCGCGAGTGTCTCAGCTGCGCCGAACGCTTTACGACCTACGAAATGGCGGAACTGGTTATGCCGCGGCTGATCAAGCAAAACGGCAACCGGGAGCCCTTCGACGAGAACAAGCTGCGCGCAGGGTTCCTGCGGGCGCTGGAAAAGCGGCCGGTGTCAATCGAACGTATTGAGGCAGTTATCAATCAAATAAAACATGATTTACGGGCAACCGGGGAGCGGGAGGTCGATTCGCGGGTGCTGGGTGAGCTGGTGATGGACCAGTTGAAGCAGCTTGACCAGGTGGCCTATGTCCGCTTCGCGTCGGTATACCGCAGCTTCCAGGACATTGCCGAGTTTCGTGATGCCATTGAGCGTCTGGAAGCCGAGCCTGCCGCGCAGTCGACCGAATGAGCTGATCACTGTCAATGGACCCTGTTTTTGATACCCGCATGATGGCACGGGCCCTCAAACTGGCCCGACGCGGTCAGTACAGCGCCATGCCCAACCCTCACGTAGGCTGCGTACTGGTCCGTGCCGGCCGCATCATCGGCGAGGGATATACACAACCCGCGGGGGGTAATCACGCTGAAATCGAGGCGCTGCAGGCAGCGCAAGATGCCAGCGGCGCTGTTGCCTATGTCACGCTCGAACCCTGCTCTCACCAGGGGAAAACCGGTCCCTGTGCCGATGCCCTGATAGCGGCCGGGGTGACCCGGGTGGTCGCGGCTACCCTGGACCCCAATCCTCGCGTGGCAGGCCAGGGCCTGGAGAAACTGCGAGCCGCCGGCATGGAGGTGGAGCACGGCCTGTTGGAGGATGAGGCGCGCCAGCTCATTCCGGGCTTCATTGCCCGCATGACGCGCGGCAGGGGCAGGGTCCGGGCAAAGCTCGCCATGTCGCTGGACGGACGCACGGCCATGGCCTCGGGTGAGAGTCAGTGGATTACCGGCCCGGCTGCCCGGGAGGACGTGCAGCGCTTGCGCGCAATGAGCTGCGCGGTGCTTACTGGCATAGGAACGGTACTGTCGGATGACTGCGCGCTTAGCGTTCGGCCGGCTGAACTGGGTTTGCCAGCGGCGCGTGCTGAACGCGCCGCAGCCCGCCAGCCGCTTCGGGTAGTGCTGGATTCCAGCTTGCAAACCCCGCCTTCCGCGCGGGTCGTCTGTGGCGGGGGCGCCACACTGCTGTGCCACAGTGCCGGCGCGCCGGTACCGCCGGATCTTTCGCGGCGCGAGGTCACCTTGTTAGCGCTGGATGCGGGGCAGCGCGGCCTGGATCTGCA
>Ga0316189_10003379_pt1 | contig 15515 bp, 15 predicted proteins | sample LowCovwburrow_MG_FD_204930 | JGI IMG/M metagenome (GOLD analysis project Ga0316189, IMG submission 204930) | Coastal sediment microbial communities from Maine, United States - Lowes Cove worm burrow | ecosystem: Environmental > Aquatic > Marine > Coastal > Sediment | place: USA: Maine... | reverse complement strand
GGCGGAACGTCGCCGTTTGGCACGCGCAAGAGCATCGATGTGTACATGCAAGAGACCATCGCGGCCCTTCCGGAGATCCTGATCAATGGGGGCAAACGGGGGTTCTTGGTGCAGATGAGCCCAGCTGCCGTGGTGGCCGCGATCGCCCCAAAACTCGTTGACGTCGCCGTGGGGTAAGCTCCGCGCAAGTGGACCCGTTCACGATAGCCGCACTGATAGCGCTCGCCGTCGCAGGCAGTGGGGCCGCCGCGGTGGGCGTCGTGGCCAGCCGCCGCGCCTCGAAGCGACAGGCGATGCGTGAAGCTGTACGTGCGCCGGTGCCCTGCGGTTCGCACGCCCCGGTCTCCGTGTTCGATGTGTTCTGGGACCTGGGCGCCAGCGAGTTCGCCCTGGCGATGATGGCGCATCGAGACGTCCTGCTGAGCGACGGTGACGACGTCTCGCGGTTGGTGCACACGCTGGGCGCGGAGATCGAGCGCAGCGGCGGGCGGGCGGCGTACATCGCCGAGCAGCTCGAGGCGATTGAGGAGTACTACCGCGACCACAACGCGGCGGGTGATCGGCGCAAGATCCTCTCGCTCGCGGCCCCCCTTCGCAAGATGCTCCCGGCCGCGGGGGCAACGTCGACGGGGTCTCAGGTCGACGTCTCGTACGCGGGGCAAATCACGGGAGGCGTCGCCGACCGCGACGTATGGCGCAGCGGCGGCCAGGTCGGGCCACTGTCGCAGGGCGATGAGGACAACAACATTGAGGTCGATGTCGATGCGGCCGTGGCCACAGACGTGCAGACGCTCCTCAAGAGTCTGTTTGGCAACGGCTCGATCCTCAAGGAGGCGAAGCGGTGGTTCGCGATGCGCACGGCCCGGAAACTCCGCGACGAGCTGGACCGCGGCCTCGAGGAACTGCATCGCATCTTTGCTGCGCACCTGCGAACAGAGCCGCAGTGCCTCGCCAACCTGCACGACAGCGCGCGTCGTTGGGAGGCCGAGGGCGTGCGGGTTGCCGCCCTGAAAGCAGATGCGACGTACAAAGGTCAGTCGTGGGCGATGTGCGCGGACGTGCTGGCCGACGAAGCGATCATCATGGCCGATGCGCTGGCCCGAACGGCCCACAGCAACGTCGATGAGACGTTGGCGCGGATCGACTCGCTGGCAACGAGCAACGAGGCAGCGATGGCCGGCTACCTGGTCTACGTCAACCGCTACGCGTTTTTCGCTGGGCACACGGGCTTGTGCGAGGCCGTGGTCGGTCGGGTGGACCGTGCGCTCGCCAGCCTGGCCAATGAGCTGCGGCGCCTTGGCCAGCAGGGCGTGCTCTAGTCCGCCGCCGACAGCGGCGCGGGCTGGCGTCGGGCGGACAGACACTGCGCGACGCGGGTGAAGAGCCACAGGCCCGCCACATCCGCGACCAAGTCACCCAGGTCTGCGGTGCGGTGCGGCGTGGCGGCTTGCACAATTTCGTCCAGACACGCTGCGGCCAGAGGGAGCAATACTGCCAGTGGAATGCGCTGCGTGCGGAGAGCAAGCGTGCGACCGCGCAGGGCGAAGTGGGTTCCGAACGCGAGCGCACCGAACAAGACCAAGTGCAGCACTTTGTCGATGCCCGGGATGCGGAGCCAAGGTTGATGCACGCTGGCCAACGTGCCCGTGTAGGCCGCGAGGCTTATGACAAGCACGAGGCCGACTTGCGGCCATAACAGCCAGCGCAGCCGCCAGGGATCGCTACGACCGGACCGCGATCGGGATACGAGCCCGGTGGCGAGCGCCGCACCGAGTATGAGCCCGCCAACGACATCGATGGGTACGTGATGGCCCAGGTAAACACGAGATCCGGAGACCAGCAGTCCGAGCGGCAGCAGGGCCAACGCGACGCGCCATCGATAGGCCGCTAGCACGCCCAGCTGTGCTGCGACGAGGACCGCATGTCCGCTCGGGTACGAGGGCAGGGGCGGTTGTGGCAAGAGGGCACTTGCGGTCGCGGGCCGCGGACTGTTGATGAGATACTGCAGCGCCACCGAAGCGGCGAGCCCTGCCAACGTTGCGAGCAGTGCCGCACAGAACAGCGAGCGGTCGCGGCGGGCGAGCCACCAGGGGATACCGACCACGACGAGCAGCAGACCAGCCGTCGTCGCCGTGACCATCAATAGATCGAGCCCGCTGATTGCAGCCATCGCACGGGAACGGCTGGGCCCGTCTGGATATGCCAGCGCGGGAGCCAGCCGGCGTGCAGACGGGGGTGAGCCGCCGCTCCAGCTCTGCCGACGGTCGGGCGACGCGACGGGGAGGTCCTGACGTTGCTAACCTGACCCCAATGGTCGCACAAAGCACCCCAGCGGGCTTCGCCGCCGCGCGCTGCGAGGGGCGCAACTGCGACCAATGCGCATGTCACCTTTCTCCGCGGGCGTCCGTAGGGTGGACCATGAAGCGTTCTATCGCTGCCACCGCCCTCCTCGCGCTGCTGACGGCGTGCCATCCAGGCGCCGACGATGTCGCCCCCACCGACGACCGCAGTGCCGAGGCTGAACCCGCGACGCGGGCCAAGCGCATCGCCATCGATGTCGACAATCTCAGTCACGACGCCATCCGCGAGATCGGCAGCCACATCGAGAGTCTCGGTGACATCGAGCGCGCCGAGATCAAGATCATCAAAGACGACGAAGGCGCGGCCGAAATGCTCGTGACGATCATCGGCAAGGACCTGCCGTCGAACGACTACTTGGTCACGGAGCTGAAGACCTTTGAAGGCCTGGCCGACGCCGATGTCGAAGTGGAAGACGTGCACCCCGACGAAGCGGGTCACGGCGCCGTGATGGGAGGGCAAGCGGCCAAGCTTGACCCCAACAAGACCCCGGACGAAATCAAGGCTGAGGTCACGGCGCGCTTGCGGGCGCAAGGCGTCAAGGGCGACATCGTCGTCGATGTGACCGATGTCGACGGAGAGCGTCGTGTCGAGGTCAAGGTCGAGGACCACGGCAAGGCTTCCGACGTCGCCCCTGCGGACGCAGAGTAACGGAGGATTTGTGTTGTTTGGGCACGGTCGTCTTTCCGGAATGCGTCTCGCTCGGGTTGCCCTTCGGGCGGCGTCGGGGGACGGCCGTGCCTTTCGTTTGCTCTTTCGTACGCTGCATCCGGCGGTGTACGGCTACCTCGCACTGAGGACTTCCTCGTCGGCGGACGCCGAGGACCTCACCTCGACCGTGTTTGCCAAGGTGGTCGAGCGCCTGGGCAGCTACAACAGCGGTCGAGGAACGCCCCGCGCTTGGGCGCTGGCGATAGCGCGGAACGTGCTCATCGATCATCTTCGCGCCCATCGTCCGCATGCGTCGCTGACAGAGGGCGAGCCCGCCCTCATCGATTCGCGCTGGTCACCCGATGCCAGCGGAGACGAGCGGCTCGAGCGCGTGCGGGCCGCGCTCGCGCGTTACCCGGATGAAGTTCAGGAGATGTTCGGACTTCGCTTTGGCGAGGGACTGCGAAATCGGGAGATCGCGGTCGTGATGAACATGACGGAAGCTGCGGTCAAGCAACGGTTCTCGCGAGTGATTCGCGAGCTGCGACGCCGCGCAGAAGGTGGAGAACTCGAGGAGGTCGTGCATGCGCATTAAGTCACTGCTTCGCCGGTTGTACCCGGCGCCGCCTGCCGCAAACCCCGACGCACGCGATGCGCTCGAGGCCAAGCTCATGGCGTCGTTTCCAACGCCGACGCACCCCCCCTCTCGCGGACGGTGGGCCATGGGCTTTGCATTGGGCGCGGCCGGGCTGGTGGGCGCGTGTGTGGTGCCCGCCGACTATGAGCTGTCGATGGGGCATCGCATGGTTGTGGAGCTGCAGATGTCTTGCGGTGAGTTCAACCCCGAGGCCTTGGCGACGCACGTCAAGAGCGAGTTCGAGATCACCCAGCTCATGGTCGGAGTGCGCTGCGCGATGGCGGATGGGCAGCCCGAGTCCGAGGGCGAGGTGCAGCTGGTGATGGACTTGGTCGGTGACATTTCGACCGAGGCAGTGGAGGTGTCGTTGGTCGAGAGCTTTCCCGAGCTGGCCGATGCGTCCATCGAGTTCGAGGCGCTCGACGGCACCGTGCACGGCACACTCGGTGGGCTGCTGTCCAAGCGCGCGCTGGGCCTCGAGCTCCTCGATCGCGGCAGTGCAGAGCAGACGCGTGCGCTCATCTTGGCCGAGCTCGCCGAGCGGGGCTTCGAGGGCACGGCGACGGTCGATGTTGACGTCGAGGAGGAGATCACGCCGTTGGGGCGGCGCGTAGAGATTCGGGTCGAGGTCGCAGCCGAGACGGGCGAGCCACCCGAGCCGTCGCAGCCCTAGTGCGCTAGCGATACGCCATCAGCCGAAGCGGGCGTGTCATGCGAACTTCGAGATCCTGGATGTGCGCGAGGTACCGACGCAGCTCCGATTTGCTCGACGTCTCGCTGGCGCTGTCGAGGACCGAGATGCTGTTGGCCGTGATCCCGCGGTCGGCGAGCTCGCCGAGGTCATCGTCGCCCAGGCCTTCGAACATCCGTCGCCAGTCGTAGACCGCCCGCTCGAAGTTCACGCCGCGCAGCACGTCTGCGTCCGCTTGCTCGGCCAAGAAAGCCAACGCGTTGGCGTGCTCGGCTTGCTCTTCGAGCGCCGCTCGCAGCGCGTGGGTCTCGAGGAAGAACAACCGCGTCGCTTCGCGCTCCAGCGTGCAGGGCGCGTCGTCGGTGGCCGACGCCGCCATCAACGCTTTGATCCGCCCCCGTCGGCGGGCGCGGAGGGCGAGCCCCACGAGGGATGAGAGCCCCAACAGCAGCAATATGGGCCCCATGGGCCGCAGGGTAGCAGGGGGTAACCACAACCCGTTTGCCACGTACAGTTAGGTAGATGCGCTCCCTGCTCTTCGGTCTGCTCCTCGCCCTTGGGGCGTGTTCTTCGTCCAGTTCCGACACCGCCCCGGGCAACGCGTCCGTCAACGCCAGCGAAGCGTCACCGTCCGATATGACCTCGGTCCCCGCTGGGCAGAGCGCCGTCGCCTACTTCGCGGGCGGTTGCTTTTGGGGAGTCGAGCACTTCTTGGAGCAGCTGGATGGCGTCCACAGCGTCGAGTCGGGGTACATGGGGGGCAACGTCGACAACCCGTCCTACAAGCAAGTCGTCTACGAGGGCACGGGACATCTCGAGGCCGTGCGCGTCCGATATGACGCGTCCAAGGTCGATTACGAGACGGTCGCCAAGCTGTTCTTCGAGATCCACGACCCGACCCAAGCCAACGGGCAAGGCCCCGATATTGGTGCACAGTACCTGTCGGCCGTGTTCTACGCAGACGCGACGCAGCGCAGGGTCACCGACAAACTCATCGGTCAGCTGCGCGAGCGCGGGTACGACGTCGCGACGACCGTGCGCCCCGCAAGCACGTTTTGGCTCGCCGAGGACTACCACCAGGATTACTACGCCAAGAGCGGGAGCAAGCCGTACTGCCATGCCCGCGTCAGGCGGTTTGGCGACTGACCCAGGCGCCCGCTAGCGTTTCTCTCGTTCGCTCTTGCAGCGGACGCAGATCGTCGAGAACGGCCGCGCGAGCAGTCGGCGAAACGAGATCGGCTCGTCGCATTCGCGGCACAGGCCATACTCGCCGGCCTCCATCGCTTCGAGCGCCAACTTCACCTGTGTCAGCTCGCGTTGTTGGGTCCGCCGCCCCGCTTCGTTCATCTCGCGCTGTGCGAGCGCATCGATCCGTGAAAGGCGGCCGATGGGCTCGTCGAGATCGACGGGTTTGGTGCCATCGGCGCCGCGCGCGACACTTTTGGCCAGCCGATCGCGGTGGGCGTGTAACTGTGCCGTGAGCTGGGCGATTTCGTGCTCGGTCAGCGATGTAGGTTCGCGATCCAACGACATCACCATACCTCCGCGCCGCAGCGGCCCAAACGCAGCCCGACGGAACCCATGCGATTGCACACACACATGCTCCACACCAACACATTGTCTATCCGAGGAACGAAGGGCTTGAGGGTTTCGGCACGAATGCGGAGCCGCTATGGTGATCTTGTGTCGCTGCCTAACTTTTCGCGTTCCTTGGCCGCCGCTGGCGCGGGCTGTTTGCTCGGGCTCAGCTTGCTGAGCGGTTGCCAGGACTCCGACTTGGGGACTCTCGAGAGTCGCTCCCTGACCGAGTACGTCACGGACAACGGGGCCCAAGGCAAGCTGGAGTATCGCATCGCGTCGATGGACGACGGCACGTCGCGGATCACCGCGCACCTGTTTTACCCACGACCTGGCATGTTCCGCGACGGCGAAGTCGAGGTCGTGCTCCCGGAGGGCTACGACGACCTCGAGCGCGGGACGTACCTGCGGGCCGAGGGCGACTACGATCCGCAGGGCCGGCTCGTGGCCGACACCATCGATGTCATGTCGCTCCCCGGTGAGCCCATCATCGATCCCGAGTGGCATCCGCTGCGCCGCATCGCAACGATCCTCGTGTTCTGGGATGAGTCCGGCGGCATGGCAAACGCGCAGGCTCGCGCGGCAATGTTCGAGGACAACCAATCGACCCACGTCTTTTACGGCGAGAACTCGTACGGCAAAGAGAATGTGATCGGCGAGGTCTTCGGCCCCTACATGATCGAAGACCCGGGGGGTTGTTCCACCGGCTTCATCGCCGACCGTGCGGTCGCGGCGATGGAAGAAAAGGGCCACGATCCGGAGGACTACATCCAGTTCATGTACTCGTTCCCGGGGATCGGCGGCTGTGGATTCGCAGGCTTGGCGAACCTCGGCTCGCCTCTCATGCCCGCGCGTGACAGCTGGTACAACGGCTCGTTTGGCTGCGTCACCCGCAACCAGGAGATCGGGCACAACTTCGGGATGCGTCACTCGCGGTCGATCAACTGCAACGACGGCATGGGCGGCGGTGTGCCGTACAACGCCAACGACATGGCCGGGCGTGCCGAGAGCTGCAGCGAAGAGGAGTACGGCAACCCGTACGATCCGATGGGCGGCGGCTGCGGGCACGTCAACAGCGTGCAAAAGCAGTTCATGGGCTGGCTCGAGGGCTGCAATATCGTCACGGCGCCCAACGACGGCACGTTCAACCTGATGCCGACAGAGCTGCCCTGCAACGGCACGCAGTCCTTGCGGATCCCCGCCTACGACGGGAATTACTACTATCTCGAGTACCGCCAGCCCATCGGCGAGTTCGACGGTCTGCCGCCCAGCGTGCTCGTGCACGTCGGCCCGCCCGAGTGGAACGCGGGCCCAACGACCTACATCCTCGACTTCGGCGCCAACCGGTACCTCCTCGAGGGCGAGACGTTTGTCGACGCCGAAGGCCTGGTCGAGATTTCGTTCGCCGAAGACACGGACTCCCACGCGGTCATCACGGTCAACTACCCGGACGGCGGATCGGGGAGCCCGACCTGCGACGATGGTGAGGCCCCCGAGATGGTCGATGGCAACGTGGGCTCGCTCGAGTGCGCCGACGCTCCGACCGCAGGCGACCTCGTGCCGCCCGAGGTGACGATCACGTACCCCGCCGACGGCGAGTACTTCTTGCCCGGCTCGGATTTCACAATCACGGCCGAGGCCTCCGACGATCGCGTGGTCGCCGACCTTCAGGTGTACGTCGACGGCGAGCCCCTCTTCAAGAAGCTTGCCGAGCCTTGGGAGTTCGAGGTCACGAACATCCCCGAGGGCGACTACGAGATCGGAATCGTGGCGCGGGACGGCGTGAACTTCGCGCCCAGCAACGCGGTGAACATTCACGTCACCAATGACATCCCCGAGCCCGAAGCGGACTCGTCCGGTGATGGCGCGGCCAGTGACGACGTCGGCGACGAATCGTCCGGCGGCGACGATGGAACGGGCGCAGGGACGGGTGGCGACGATGCGGGCCAGGACGTCGAAGACAGCGGCTGCTCCTGCAAGACGCCAGGGTCGGGTAGCGGGGCGCCCACGGGCGTCGCCATCCTGGGTCTGATGTTGATGGGCCTTCGTCGTCGCTTCTACTAGGGCTCCCAGCGGGGCATCGGTCGCGGTAGGCTTCTGCCCGCCGTGATCGTTGCCGTCGTCAACTGTGGGAGCTCCTCCATCAAAGCCGATGTTGTGCGGGTCAGCGATGGGCATCGCTTGGCCCAGCTGCGCGTGGAGCGATTGGGCACGCCGCAGGCCGCTGCGCGACTGAGCGAGGATGAAGCGGTCGAGCTGGGCGCGGTCTCGATGGCCGACGCACTGCGGGACTGGCTGCCGAAGTTGTTCGCCCGCGTCGACGGCATCGACGCGATTGGGCACAGGGTGGTGCACGGTGGTGAGCGGTTCGTCGCGCCGACGTTGATCGATGACGCGGTCGCGGACGCCATCGAGGGCCTGTTCGAGCTTGCTCCGCTGCACAATCCTGCCAATCACGCGGGCATCGTGGTGTGTCGCGAGCTGCGTCCGGGTCTGCCGCAGGTGGCCGTGTTCGACACCGCGTTTCATGCCACGTTGCCGGCCCGCGCACGCACTTACGCGCTCGATGTGGAGCTGGCCGCGCGTGGCGGAGTGCGGCGCTATGGGTTTCACGGCACCAGCCACGGATGGGTCGCGGCGCGGGCGGCCGAGCACCTCAAGGCGCCCCTTGAGTCGCTTCGCGTGATCACATGCCACCTCGGCAATGGGGCGAGCGTTGCTGCCGTTGAGTACGGCCGCAGCATCGAGACGAGCATGGGCATGACCCCGCTCGAAGGCTTGGTGATGGGCACGCGCGCGGGTGACATCGACGCGGGGGCGGTGCTGCATCTGATGCGCACCGAGGGCCTGGACGTCGATGCGATGGACGAGCTGCTCAACCGCCGCAGCGGACTCGAAGGGCTGTCGGGCGTAGGCCACGATGTCCGAGACATCCAGGAGCGCGCCGCCGACGGCGATGACCGCTGCCGCCTCGCGCTGCGCGTCTACTGCCACCGGATCCGCAAGTACATCGGGGCCTACGCCGCGGTCATGGGTGGCGTCGACGCCATCGTGTTTACGGCCGGCGTTGGCGAGAACAGTGCGCAGGTCCGGCACATGGCGGCCCAGCGTCTGGAGTTCCTGGGCGCGGTGCTTGATGAGGACAGCAATCGCGATGCGCGGGTCACCGCCGAGGCGCCCGTCCACGAGATCAGCGCTTCGCACAGTCGCGCGCGCCTGCTCGTGGTCGCGACCGATGAGTCGCGGGCGATCGCCGAGCAAACCGCCAAGGTCGCCAGCGGTGCCCAGCAGGTGGACGGCGCTCTTACGATCCCGATCGCCGTGTCGGCGCGGCACATCCACCTCACGACCGAGTCGGTGGAAGCGCTGTTCGGCAGCGGGCACACGCTGACCCCCCTCAAGGAGCTGTCGCAGCCCGGGCAGTTTGCGTGCGAGGAGAGATTGACCGTGATCGGCCCCAAAGGAACGCTACAAAACGTTCGCGTGCTCGGGCCCGTGCGGGGAAAAAACCAGATCGAGATTTCGCGGACCGATGAGTTTCGGATCGGCGTCGATGCGCCCGTGCGGCGCTCGGGCGATGTTGCAAACTCTCCGGGCGTGACACTCGAGGGGCCGGCCGGCACGTTGACGCTGAGCGAGGGCCTCATCTGCGCTTCGCGCCACATTCACATGACACCCGAGGATGCGGACGCGTTCGGCGTTGCGGCCGGAGACATCGTCGAGGTTGCGATCGACTCCGACGGTCGGGACCTGACCTTCGGCGACGTGCTGATCCGCGTGTCGCCGAAGTATCGGCTCGAGATGCACATCGATACCGACGAGGCCAACGCGGCCGAGCTGGCACGCCAGTCCGAAGGCATGCTGGTGGGCACGGGGGCCGCGGCGCGGCTGCGGCGGCGGAACGTCTAACCCGCGGCCGAGAGGTCAGGAGCCTTTGGGAAGGATTTTCTCAATGGCGGCGTTGAGCGCAGGGTCGGCGGGGGGAACCTCGGAGTCGAAGCGGGCGACCACGTTGCCCGAGGGATCGACCAGGAACTTCGTGAAGTTCCACTTCACCTCACCCTTCATATCGCCTGCGGTCTGCTCCGTCAGAGCCTTGTACAGCGGGGCCTTGTCGGGCCCCTTGACGACGAGCTTGTCGAACATCGTGAACTCGATGTTGTACTCCTCGTCGACAAACGCGCGGATCTCCTCGGGTGTGCCGGGCTCCTGGCCGCCGTAGTCGTTGGACGGAAATGCGAGGATCTCAAAGCCGCGATCCTTGTACTTGGCGTACAGCGACTGGAGCCCCTCGTACTGCGGCGTGAGCCCGCACTCCGATGCCGTGTTGACGACCAACAGCGCCTTGCCCTTGTAGGCATCCAGGCTCGTCATCGTGCCGTCGAGGAGTTTGACCTCGTGCTTGAGCACGTTGACCGCATCGGCTGGGGCATCCGACGTCTTGCTCGCGCTTGGTTTGGGCGCTTGGTTGTTGGTCGGCGCCTGGTTACAGGCTCCAAGTGCCAGCGAGAGCAGCAGCAGGCGGGTTCGCATGCGAGCCGTCATACCTGAAAACGCGGTTGCTCGCGAGGCGCTGCGGCCCGAGCGCTGCGTCCGATGGAGTCCCCCAGCACACGACATCGCCACTGCGACGCACGGCGCACGTGTGGCCGAGACCGGCGGCGATGGCGACGGCGTCGCTGACGCCGCGCACGGGGGTCGGCTTGCTGATGACACCGCGACCTTTGCCCAGCGCGCGCCCATCTTCGTTGCTGCCCCAGCATGTCACGCGCCCCGTGGAGAGTCGTGCGCACGCGTGGTCCTGCCCACCAACGATTTGGACCGCCCCTTTGACGCCGTCCAGCGGGATCGGTGCGTTCCATTTCAGATCGCGTCCGCCCTTGGGGCCAAGCTGGCCCTTCTTGTTGTCGCCCCAGCAGCGGTTGCTGCCGTTCTCGAGCGTGGCGCAGGAAAACGTGTGGCCAGACCAGACCGCCTTGGCGCCGTTGATCCCAGACACAAAGACCGGCTTGATCCGACTCCCGGACTTGCCGTCGCCGAGCTGCCCCTCGGTATTGCGGCCCCAGCACTTGACCCGGCCATCCTTCTGGACGGCGCACAGGTGATTGCTGCCAGATGCCAGCTGTCGGACGGGGCCGAGCTGGCTGATCGGTTGGGGGGTTGCGAACGCTCGCGCCGCGTCGGTGCCTATCTGCCCGTTCTCGCCGTTCCCCCAGCACCGAACGGCGCCACCCTGAACCAGCGCGCACACGTGCCAGTCGCCCGCGACGAGCTGCGTCACCTTGTTCAGCTTCGCGACCTTGACGGGGCGTGGGCTGCGGGCGCCGACTTTGGCCCCGCGCCCGTCGCCGAGCTGCCCGTTCTCGTTGTTTCCCCAGCAGACGACCGACCCGCCCTTGCGCAGGGCACAGCCAAAGTCACGACCGGTCACAACCTGCTTGGCATCGGCGAGCCCCACTACGGCGACCCGCTGCTGACTGTTGGTTCGCGTCCCGTCCCCCAGCTCGCCGTACACGTTGCGCCCCCAACAGGACACCGAACCGGCCTTTCGCATGGCGCACGAGTGGAACGACTGCGACGCCACGTCGACAATCGGATCGACCGGGCCGGGGCGCGGGGTTGGCTTGGCGGGCTGGGCTCGGGGGGGCGGCTGCGCAGGGGCAGGCGTCTCGGTCGGTTGCGAGTTGCACTGGATGACGGCAACGACCGCGAAAGCAAAGGCACGCATCCGCAGAACCTACCAGCTGACTGAGAATTGGTGTTGCTCCTGGCGACCGCGTTGGCGACCATCGCCGCTGTGCCAGCTCCGCAGAGCGTGATCATCGTCGGTGGCGGGACGGCCGGCCTCGCCTCCGCATGGGTGCTGGCGCGGCGTGGCGTGCAGGTGACGGTGCTCGAGCAGTTCACCGTCGCCAACGCGCTGTCGAGTCACAGCGGTTACACGCGCATCACCCGGCAGGCCTATCACGAAGGGTCTGGGTACGTGCCGCTGATTCGGGAGTCCGAGGCACAATGGGTTGCTCTGGGTCGAGCGGTCGAGCAAGCGTTGTTGGTGCGCACCGGATTGCTCGAGTTCGGGCCTCCGGACGACCCGGATTTTCTGGCGGCGACCGAAGCCTGTGTCTCCATGGGGGTCGAGCACGCGGTCTACGATGCTGCCGAGGCGCAGCGACGCTGGCCGATCACCATCCCGTCCGATTGGACAGCGTGCCTTTCGCCTTCGGGGGGTTACTTGCGGGTGCCTCAGTGCTTGGGCGCGATGCGCATCGAAGCTGAGCGGGCGGGGGCTACGGTTCGCGAGCGCACGCGGGTCGCGGCGGTGCTGCAAGGAGAGCGCGAGGCTGGGGTGGTGCTTGTTGATGGCACGCGAATGGTGGCCGACCGTGTGGTCGTCAGTGCTGGCCCGTGGCTGCCCAAGTTACTGCCGCGCGCGGTCGCGGCGGGCGTAACTCCGCTGCGTCGCGTGGCGGCGTGGGTGAACCCCGCGGGAGCAGCCACCGATGCGTTGCGCCAGCTACCCGTGTGGGGGGCGTTCCTCCCGCACGGATTCTTCTATGGGTTCCCGCTCGGTGAAGAGGGGGTGTCTGGGCTCAAGATCGCCTGTCATACGGAGGTCGCGGGCGCGGGGGCGACGTTGCTGGGCAAGCGCGTCGACCCGGACGAGGTCGATCGCGCGGTTGGACCGCAGGATCTGGAGCCGCTGTCCGCTGTGCTTCGCGATCACTTCCCGAGCGCAGTCGGGCCCTTTGTGCACGACGCCGTGTGTATGTACAGCGTGACGCGGGACTGGAGCTTTCTGATCGACCGGGTTCCGGACGACCCGAGGGTCGTCGTGGCCGGGGGCCTATCGGGGCACGGCTTCAAATTTGCACCCGCTGTGGGTCGGCTCGTCGCCGAACTTGTCACCACCGACGCTTCACCGCATGACTCGTTCTCGTTTGCGCATCACGGCGCTGGCTGAGCACGTGGCGCTGAAGGCGGCGATATGGCGCGCGACCGTGTTGTATCCTGTGGACGTGGGTCGGTTGGGGTTGTGCGCATCGGTGGCGGTCGCCGTGTTTGCTGCGACGACCGTTGCGGGCTGCGCTCGTCCCAACCCGGAGTTCCAGGCCGGGGCGGAGGACACCGCCGCAGCGACGGGCGATGGTGGGCAGACAACCTCGACGACGGGACCTGGGTCATCCTCGAGTCCGTCGTCCTCGGACGGTGGTACCACTGCGAAGCCGTCGCCCCTGGGCACAGGCACAGGCGACGCAACCCAGACCACCGATGGGTCCGAGTCGACCGCCTCTCCCCCTCCGACCACGACCACTGGGGTTGGTAGCGAGGAAACCGGACTTCCCGCCGAGCAGAGCTGTTGCGAGGTCCACCCGGAGCCCGGGTGTGATGACAAGGAGGTCGAGGCGTGCGTCTGCGCCAACGACGGCTTTTGCTGCGCGATGGAAGGGACCTGGGATTCGCTGTGCGCCTCAGAGTCTGAACTGTGCGGTGCAGACTGCGGCTTTGCGGCCGACTGCTGCGAGCTCTCCCCGACGCCTGGTTGTGGCCAACCAGTGATCGAGGCGTGCGTTTGCATGCTCGCTGGGGGGGAGATTTGTTGCGCGGTGGAGTGGGACGCGGCCTGCTCGGCGCTCGCAGCCGAACAATGCAACGTGCAGTGCCCGTCCGTGGGCAGCTGCTGCGCGCTCCATGGCACCCCTGGGTGCTCCATTCCGTCGATCGAGGAATGCGTGTGCGATGAGCAAGGCGCAGACGGGTGCTGCGTCGATGAGTGGTCCGAGGACTGCGTCGCCATTGCCGAGCTCGGGTGCGGACTTGCTTGCGCGATCGACTAGGCGCACCGCGGACTCACTGCTCCTTCAAGGGATCCTTTCATGGCGACAATCAATCCGGACATCAATGAGACCCAACGACGGCGGCGCGGCTTCCTCTTCGGATCGCGGGGCAGGCCACCGCTTCTTGCGACGTTGGTCGCGATCGGCTGCGCCGCATCCACCGATGGTGGCCGCGGCGCCGATGCGAGCCCTGCCGCCTCGCAACCGGATGCGCGCGACTACGTTGGCAAGGATTCGCCCGTGAAGCGCGCCTCGATGGTGTTCGCCGATGCCAGCGATCAAGCGCGCTTCGAGCAAGTGCATGCGTGTTTCTCCAAGCGTGGGGCCGACTGGGAGCACTACCCGCTTCGCGTCATCGGGAACTTCATCACCGAGGATTGGTGCACAGGCGAGCGACCCCCCTCGGGCTGCGCGGGGGGCAATTTTCAAGATCGTACTGGGTCTCGTTGGGCCCGGCTTGGGGTGCTCGAGTACGAGCGCGACCGACCGAAGGTCTTTGGCCTTCAGATCGCGGCCGGTCATCGCGCTCCCGCGGGCGAGTGGAGCGTGTCCTTTAGCGGCTCCACGGGCGGTCAGTCGATTCTCGGCGAGCACGGGCACATCAGCCTTACAAAAACAGGCGAGCCGGAAACGACCGTGTTCGTGGGCACCGAGTACTCTTGGGAGGCGGGAGAGAGTCGCTTCTCGGTGCCGCTCAAGGACGACGCGTGGACCGTGCTCGATCGGGTGCGCGCGTCGCCGACCGCGCTTCGCGATGAGGCAACGACACATTGGAAGGCGCTACGGGAACAGGTAACGCAAGCGCTGGCGCGTGATGAGGTTTTGGAGTGCGTGTGGGGTCCGCTCCCGGGCGGGGGGCTTCCGCGGCCGTGTACCAAGCGCGTGCCGCTTTCGGCCGAGAAAAACGCCGCGGAGCTGAAGCGCATCACCGAGCACACCGAGTGGCTCGCGGCGACGCTCGCGGCGGACGGCGAGGCGATGCATGCTGCCCTGCTCGCGGTCGCGCCCACGGGCTGCATCTAGCGACGCGCGGGCGCAGGCCTGGCTGGCTCTGGGCCCTGGTATGGTGCACCCCGATGGCGTCATCGCGGGCATCCCCCCTCCGCCGACCGGTGTGGATTCGTTGGCTCGCGACTGCATTGACGGCGTCCTACGCGAGCGCGCTCGTTGTGCTGATCGTATCGCTCCTGGTTGGCGGGGACCCGACGGGTATCGAGCCGATCGTCTGGTACGGGTCGGCGTTTGGACTCATGCTCGCGTCGTCGGTCGTGAGTCCGCGGCGCGGGGCGGGGGACCGCGGATCGCATTTGGACCGCGCGCCCCCGTGGCTCAAGGCGCTCCCGTTTGTGCATGCGGCCGCGCTTGTGCTCGCCTTTGGGCTGCTGGGCTTCGGCATCGCGATGCAGCCGGCGACGATACCGCTCGTCTTGGCGACGTTCTTCGGCTCCGTCGGGACCCTGATGGGGTGGTACGGATGGTTCGACGCTATGTGAAACGGCAGCTGCCTAGAGCGGACGCTCCGCATCAGGTTTGGATGAGCGGATGCTCCCGCATCCGCTTTGGGTGAGCGGATGCTCCGCATCCGCTTTGGGTGAGCGGATGCTTCGCATCAGCTTTGGGTGAGCGGACGCTCCGCATCAGGTTTGGATGAGCGGATGCTCCGCATCCGCTTTGGGTGAGCGGATGCTCCGCATCCGCTTTGGGTGAGCGGATGCTCCGCATCCGCTTTGGGTGAGCGGATGCTCCGCATCCGCTTTGGGTGAGC
>Ga0316189_10003377_pt1 | contig 15517 bp, 13 predicted proteins | sample LowCovwburrow_MG_FD_204930 | JGI IMG/M metagenome (GOLD analysis project Ga0316189, IMG submission 204930) | Coastal sediment microbial communities from Maine, United States - Lowes Cove worm burrow | ecosystem: Environmental > Aquatic > Marine > Coastal > Sediment | place: USA: Maine... | reverse complement strand
GGTAAACCGGCCGGGGTTTGGCCGACCAGGTTTCTCCCGACATCACCGACAGATCGCAATAGGCCGCGGTAACCTGAACCTTCAGCTCACCCTGCTGAAACATCTTCAGGCTGGCATGGGTGGTATTACGCCCCGCCCGCAACAGTTCAACCTGACAGTCGATTTCGCCAAGCACCGTGGGCGCCAGGTAAAAGGCGTTGACCGAGAGCGGGTCCCGGTGCGGCAGGGCCTCGCTGAGTACCCTGCCGGCAATGGCGAGCACATAACCGCCGTTGGGTACCACGCCGATGCGCCAGCCCTCTTTCAACTCTCCACGCCACCGTTTTTCAGCAACTTGCTCCACCGCCGTATCCTGCGCAAACTGACTCATTCCCCTCTCCTGCTAAAACTGCGGTGACCCGATGCACGTGTCGATACAAACCCGCGACAATACTGTCCCGATCAACAGGGCGTTAGATGCAACGGGGTATTTTGTCTGCGGCCGACGGGAATGTATATACTGGGGCCCCCTGCGCCGAGCTTTAGATTGAACAAATTGGTATGCACTGTATCAGCGAGAACCAAAATGCGCCTGGTCGAGATTAAGGCAGTATTCCAGCGCCTGCTTCTGGCTGTGGCTCTCACCAGCAGTGCTGCGCTGGCGGTGGAGGAAGAAGCAGATACTGGCAACGAAAACAGCAGCAATGCAGCCATCGAAGAGCGCTCAATGCGCAATGCGATCAGTGACATCGAATCCCGCCACGGTGCCTATGCTGCCGACCTGCCGGAGCAAATGCTGAGCCTGGGGCTGGCATTACAACAACAGGACCGCCACGCGGAAGCACTGGCCGTGTTCAAGCGTGGGGTGCATCTGGCGCGCATTAACAACGGCCTGTACAGCGCTGAGCAAATTCCGCTGCTTCAAGGCGAAATCAAGAGCGCAGCTGCCCTGGGGGAGTACGGGCACGTTGATCAACTGCAGGAGTACCTCTACAGGGTGCAGCAGCGGGGGCTACCCGCAGGCGAAGCGCGGGCCAACGCCCTGGTCAAACAGGCGACCTGGCAGTTCAACGCCTACCAGCTGGGGCTGGGAGAGTCTGGACCGGAACGCCTGCTGAGCATGTGGGACCTGTATCGCCTGGCCTGGAACGACCTGCTCACCATCGAAGGGGAAAACTCACCCAAGTTACTTCCCCCATTGTATGGCCTGCTGCGAACGCAGTACCTGATCTCCCAATACCAGGCAGCGAATGAGGGCACTGGCAACAATTTCAGCTCAAATTACGGCAGCGCCAATGCCAACCGCTTCTACAGCTACCGCTCGCAGAACTACGAGCTGGGAAGGAGCGTCATCCTGTCCATTTATAATATCCAGCGCGAGAACAGGGGTGAGAGCAGCAAGGAAGCGGCACAGGCACTTGTCAGCCTTGGAGACTGGGCGATGTGGTACGGCAAACGCGACGATGCCACCGCAATCTACCAGCACGCACTTGCGGAACTTGCGCTGCGCGACGATGCCCAACAACAGGAGTTCGCCCTGCTTGATCAGCCGGTGCCGCTGCCAGACATGAAAGGCCTGCGGACCCTGCCGCCGCCGGCAAGCGCGGAAGAGGGTAATATACTGGTAGAATTCGGGGTGGACGGCCGCGGCAGGGTGATAGACCTGACCAGGCTGGATACCAACGAGGATATGGATGCCACGGCCATTCGCCTGATGCGGGTGCTGCGCGGTACAAAATTTAGACCCCGGTTTGAGGCAGGAGAGCCGGTGGTGACTGACAAACTGGTTAGGGCATATGACATCAAACCACCTGAATAGCCGTTTACTGCTGCAACTGGCAGGGATTTCCAGTATCTGCCTGCTACTGGTCGGCTGTCCCAGCGCCAGCAACCCAACCACGCCCCAGCCGCCAACGCCGCCTACTCCGTCCTCCACGCCACCCACACCGCCAAGCAGCTCATCCAGCAGTTCTTCAAGCAGTTCTTCAAGCCAGTCGTCAGACAGCGCCTCGGCTAGCGAGAGCCAGGATGGCAGCCCCTCAAGTTCGCCCCCGGGCGCCGAAGGCTCAGCCAGTTCCGAAGCGGGCGCAGAGTCCAGCACTGCCGGCTCACAATCCTCGCCCCCGGAAAGCCAAAGCGGCGGCCAGAGCGGTCGCGATATGAGCGAATTTCCTGAGGGGGAGGCACCAGGTGCCAGTGGCGAGCAAACTGCTGGCGGCCCGGAGGGCGGTCAAGAAGGTAGTCAACAAGGTGGCCAGGATGGCAGTGCCGAGGGCGCAGAGGCTGGCGGCGAACCCGGCTTTGGTGACATGGCGGACGCCGGCAGCGCAGGTGTGCCGGACCTCACCGACGAGCCCAGCTTCGAGGAGGTCATGGCGGGGATGGAAGATGCCATGGGCGAGCCAGGTGGCGCAGCCGGCAATGGCGCAGGCGAACAGGGAACGGGACAGCAGGGCAGCGCCGGAGGTACTGAACCCGGTGGCACACCCGGTGGTGGCTATCCTGGTATGCCCGGCATTCCCGGCGGTACCGGTACCGGCGGTGGCAGTGGGCCTTTGACTCCGGCCGAGCAGGTGGCAATTCTGGACGCGAGGCTGGAAAAGGGCACCGGTGAATTCGACACCATGATCCTCGAAGAACAAATGGAACAACGGGACACCGCGCGGGAGCGGTCAAAAGAAGGCCAGATCGATTCGGTGGAATCCGGTTCCGGAGGCAGCGGTAGCGGCACCGGGGAAGGCACGGCCGACGCCGGCGAGTATGGCGGTGGCGGGGGTTACAGTACCGGCGGCGGCATGGGCGGTGTTGGCGGCGGTAGTGGTGGCGTACCCCAGGACACCGCCAAGTACCCGCCGCCGAAGGACATCCCCAGCGGCAATGACGACGATGTCGTTGCCAGGCAGCTGCGCGAGGCTGCCATGCGCGAGCCGGACCCGGCAGTGCGGGAAAAGTTGTGGGATGAATACCGCAAATACAAGGGCATTAGCGAATGACCGGATTGCGCCTGCTTTGCACTCTGGGCCTGTTAGCGCTGCTGAGCGCCTGTGTCAGCCAGACTATCACCACCACATCGGTGCCCCGCATAGACACTGCGTCCACCGAGGTGACCGAGGGACAACTGCTGGATGTGGGCATCTCCATCTTCAATCCCGGGATAGACGACTACGAGGAAGGTGAACAGACCTACCCCGAGGTACGCAAGGCCGAGGCACGCTTCATGCCGTTCCTGCTGGCCGAAGCCATGCAGGACAGCGGCGCCTGGGGCGCGGTGAGAGTGGTGCCCAACCGCGAGCAAATCAATGACCTGGTGGTGACCGGCAAAATTATCCACTCAGATGGAGAAGAACTGGAATTACATATACGGGCCGTCGATTCCCGCGACCATGTCTGGCTGGAAAAGGATTACGTGGGCATTGCCAGCCGCTATTCCTACAAGGCCACCACACGCAATAAATATGACCCGTTTCAGGCGGTGTACAACACCATCGCCAACGATTTACTCGAGCAGCAGGAAAAGCTGCGCCTGCAGGACCGGGACAATATCCGCCTGGTCACCGAACTGAGGTTTGCCCGCAGTTTCTCCCCGGAGGCCTTCGACGGCTACCTGGGCAAAACTCGCAAGGATAAATACCTGGTATTGCGCCTGCCCGCTGAAAACGACCCGATGCTGGAGCGGGTGATCGCCATTCGCGAGCGCGACCAGATGTTTATCGATACCCTGCAGGAGTATTACCGCACCTTCGGCAGCGAGATGCACGACCCCTACCAGGAGTGGCGCAAGCAAAGCTACGAAGAAGCGGTGGCACTGCAGGAATTACGCTCGGAGAGTACCCGCCAATTGATCGCCGGCGCCCTGGCAGTGGTGGCAGGTATTGCCGCGGCAACCACAGGCGACAGCTCTACCACCCAGGTGGCCGGGCAGGTGGCGGTGCTCGGTGGCGGCTACCTGCTGAAAAGCGGCCTGGAAAAGCGCAATGAGGCCCAGATTCATGTGCAGGCCCTGGAAGAACTGGGCATGTCGCTGGAAGCGGAGATCACCCCGCAAGTGATTGAGCTGGAAGACCGCACCGTGATGCTTTCCGGCAATGTCGAGGATCAATACGCCCAGTGGCGCGAGTTACTGGCGGATATCTACGCGGCTGAGATCGGCGCGCTGGAGCTCCCTGCTGACAACAGTCCCGCAACTGATAAACTCTGACCCCGTTCTCGACCAGACAAGGCTCCACCACCGCATGTCATCCAACAATGAGCAATTACAGCCCACTCCCTTCGATGTGGTGCAGCCAGCACCTGTCGAGCCTGCTGCTGCGAGCGCCGGGCCACAGCGCGAGGGCACTCCGCGGTGGGTGCTGCCAGCCTTGGGGGGCCTGGTATTGCTGGCGGTGCTGGTCATTTTCTGGCTGCCCGAGCGGGTCAGCGCACCTGAACCGGTAGCCGTTGATCAGGAAACCCCGGTGCAGGCATCCCCGACAGCCGGCCAGGCCGGCGGCGCCGCGAAGGCCCCGTCCGGCCCCGATGTCTCGCCCTGGTCTGACGCCCAGCTGGCTAAACTGCGCAAGGAGGCCCAGGACGTACTGGCCGAATTACTCGAGGTTCAGGAAGTGCTGGAAGAACGCGGCGTGCAGCAGTGGGCACCGGAGCAGTTTGCCGCGGTGGCCGCCCTCGCCACCGCCGGCGACGAGTTGTACCGAAGCCGCGACTACGAAGCGGCAAAAGCCCAGTACGCCCAGGGCCTGACCCAACTGCAAGGGCTGGAAGCGGGCATACCCGCCGAACTCGAAAGACAGCTGACACTGGCCAGGGAGGCACTGGAAATCGGTGATCTCGCCCAGGCCACGGCCGCCCTGGATATGGCTGATGCCATCGAGCCGGGCAACCCCGAAGCGATCCAGCTGCGCCAGCGAGTGGAAGTGTTGCCGCAATTGCTGGCACTGCTGGAAAATGCCGCGGCCGCCGAACAGGCGGGCGACCTTCCCGATGCAATAGCGCAACTGAAGGAGGCCGTGGCGCTGGACCCGCTGCACCAGCGCAGTAGCAGCGAGCTGCAGCGTGTTATTGCCGCCTACGATGAGCAGCGCTTCAACGACGCCATGAGCGAAGGCTACTCGGCACTGGATGCCAACCAATTCGACAAGGCTCGCAAGGCGTTTCGCCGGGCCGCCAGTGTGCAGGAGGGGTCCAGCGAGGCGGCCAGCGCACTGCAGGAGGTGGAAGCTGCGGCCACTGCCTATCGCCTGGCGAGCCTGCAGAACAGCGGCGCTAAAGACGAACAGGCGGAGCAGTGGCAACAGGCCGTGACCGCCTACGAGCAGGCACAGAAAATTGATCCCAATGTGCTGTTCGCCCGCGAGGGCCTGGACCGCAGCCGCGACAGGGCCAGGCTGGACAAGCAGTTTCGCGCCGCCATTGATGACCCCCAGCGCCTGAGCGACACGGCTGTGGCCGCAGCCACCGGGAAAATGCTGCAGCTGGCGCGCAGCATAAGCCCCAGGGGACCGATACTGGCCAGGCAGATCGAGCAGCTGGAACAACTGCTGAAACAGGCCAGCACCCCCATTGCCGTCACCATGCGCTCTGACATGCAGACCGACGTGGTGATCTACAAGGTGGCCAAACTGGGCAAGTTTGATCAACGCGAACTCGATCTGCGACCGGGCACTTACACCGCGGTGGGCAGCCGCCTCGGCTACCGCGATGTACGCGTGGACTTCGTAGTAAAATATGGCAGCAAACCCCTGCCCGTCACCATCGCCTGCACGGAAACCATCTAGTGAGTCAGCAAGATTCGGCCGCCCCGGGAGCGATAGAGCCCAGCGCCTTCCAGCCCCTGGGCAGCGCAGACAGCCCGCCACCTGCCCCGCGCAATACTCGCCGCTGGTTATTAATCGGTTGCGCAGTAATCTTTGCCGTAGTGATGATCTTCCTGCTCAGCGCCCGCTCTCTGCAGGTGATAGTCAGCAGCGAAACACCGGCTGACGTGTCCATAAGTGGACTCGCCCTGCCCTTCGGTGACCGCTACCTGTTGCGGCCCGGTGATTACACTATCAGCGCCCGTGCGCAGGGCTATCACCCCCTGGAAACCAGCGTTACCGTAGACCAGCGGGACAGCCAGACAATCGAGCTGGAACTGCAGCTGCTGCCCGGACTGATCACCATCGAGAGCACTCCAGCCGGAGCCAGCGTGCTGATTGATGGCGAGCCGGTGGGCGAGACACCACTGCAGGCGCTGCCAGTGGAGGCGGGAGATCACAGCTTGCTGCTGCAGGCCGAGCGTTACCTGCCGCTGGAGCAGCCCCTGTCGGTTAGCGGCCGCAACATTCCGCAGACGGTCACACTGGAGCTGGCACCGGGCTGGGCCGAGGTTGGCATCGACAGCCTGCCGCAGGGCGCCACCATCCTGGTGGACGGCGAAAACCTGGGCACCACACCCGCTATGCTGGAACTGATGGAGGGTGAACGGCAGCTGATCCTGCAGCTGACGGATTTTGCCGACTGGCAGCAGACCCTGCAAATTGAGGCCGGCCAGCCGCTGGAGCTGGAAAAGGTCACCTTGCAACCCGCCGCGGGGGTGCTCGAGCTGGCCAGCACCCCCAGCGGTGCCAACGTGACACTGGACGGTGAGTTCCACGGCCAGACCCCACTGGCACTGGAGTTAACCCCGGGCAAAGCGCACCGACTGGCAGTGTTCAAACCCGGCTACCGGCGCTATACCGGTACGGTGCAACTACCGGCCGGCGGCCAGGACAGCCAGACCGTGCAACTCAAGGCCCAGCTGGGCCAGGTGCGTTTCAACATAAGCCCCGCCGATGCCAGCCTTAAAGTGGGCGGCAAGGTCCGCGGCAAGGGCAGCCAGACCCTGTCCCTGCCGGCTTTCGAGCACTCGGTGGAAGTCAGCCTGGCGGGATACAACACCGTGCGTCGGCGGGTCACCCCCCGCCCCGGCCTGGAGCAACTGGTGGAAGTAAAGTTGCTGACCGCCGCGGAGGCGCGGCAGGCCAGTATCAAGCCGCAGATTACCACTGCTCTGGGCCAGACCCTGCTGTTGTTCTCACCAGCGGATTCGCAGCTGCCGGATTTCACCATGGGGGCGTCGCGCAGGGAGCCCGGGCGGCGCGCCAATGAAGTAATGCATCCGGTGTCACTGCACCGCGCCTTTTACCTGCAAACCCACGAGGTAACCAACGCCCAGTTCCGCCTGTTCGAGAAGAATCACAATTCCGGCCAGATTTCCGGCAACAGCCTCAATCGGGAACACCAGCCCGCCGCCCAGGTGAGCTGGCAACAGGCGGCCGCCTTCTGTAACTGGCTCAGCAAACGCGAAGGCCTGCCCCTGTTTTACACCGAAAGCAATGGCATCATCACCGGCTATAACCCGGCTGCCACCGGCTACCGCCTTCCCAGCGAGGCGGAGTGGGCCTGGGCAGCGCGCGCCGACGGCGACAAGCTGCTGAAGTTTCCCTGGGGTGACGACTTCCCTCCCCCCGGGGATTCCCAGGAGAACTACGCCGACAACACCTCCGCCTACGTCACCGGCCGCGTGCTGGGAGGTTACAAGGATGGCTATGCGGTGAGTGCTCCGGTGGGCTCGTTCAAGGCCAATCAGCACCGTCTGTACGACATGGGCGGTAACGTCGCCGAGTGGGTGCACGATGTATACCGCATTCCCAATGCCAATGGCGCTACCGAAGTGGACCCGCTGGGGGCACAAAGTGGTGACAATTACGTGATCCGCGGGGCCAGCTGGAGCCACAGTAAAATCGGCGAACTGCGCCTGTCCTACCGCGATTATGGGCAAGCGGGTCGCGATGACGTAGGATTCCGGTTGGCGCGCTATGCGGAGTAAACCATGATCGGGGCAAAGCGCCTGGCACCGGCTATTATCGCACTGCTGGTGACAGCCTCAACTGCCTGGTCACAACCTGCAGTCGAGGCAGAAAACGACGCGACGACAACCTCGCCGCAGCAGAATCCCGGGGCAGACGCGGACAATCGCGCAGGCAATGGCGCAGACAATGGCGATGTTGCAGCTGACACTACACCGCCACAAGCGAGCCGACCACCCGGCGACTATAGAGCCTCGGAACAAATCTCCGAGGATCTGTCAGTTTCCTTTCCGGTAGATATATAGGACAAGAAAATGAAGCAAAGGATGTCATCCGAGTTCATCTACCAGCTGTTTGCGCTGCTGATAGCAGTCATCGTGGTACACGCGGTATACGTGGGCGCCATCAGGCCCAGTGCCGATGCCCATATCAAGAAGGAGATGGAACTGCAGGCCTCCGGTGTGGACTTCGTGCCCGAGCGGGGCTTCACAGTGGTTATCCGGGATTACGAGCAGGAATCCTGTTTCATCCTGCTGATCTGGGCCCTGGCCATCATGGGCTACAAGGGTCGCCGCGCCATACACGAGCAGCAACTGCTGGACCGCCGCCTGCTGGAGATTCCCGAAGGCACCACCCTGTTGCCACAGGATGCCAGGGAGTACAGCCGCTCACTGGAGGCGCTGCCGGAGCAGGAGCAGGACTACCTGCTGCCCCGCACTTTGTTATCCGCGCTGCAGCGTTTCGCCACCACCGGCAGCATCCAGGCGGTGTCCGATACCATCAAGGAAAGTTGTGAAGTGGAGTCGGACCGGCTGGACTCGGAACTGTCCATGGTGCGCTATATTGCCTGGGCGATCCCCTCCATCGGGTTTATCGGCACCGTGCGCGGTATCGGCGACGCACTGGGTCAGGCCTACAAGGCGGTTGAAGGTGATATAACCGGTGTGACCGTGAGCCTGGGTGTCGCTTTCAACAGCACTTTTGTGGCCCTGGTGCTCAGCATTGTCATTATGTTCTGCCTGCACCAGCTGCAGCTTTCCCAGGAGCGCCTGGTACTGGATTGCCAGCGCTACGCCGACAAGCGCCTGCTGCGCTTCCTTGTTGTCCATTGATGTACGCATTTGCAAGAGCCCTGATATGACCATCGCATTACTGGATATCAACGACAGCAACCTGCAGATGTGGCACGGGAGCTCCCACCTGCAGAGCCCGGGCTACGCGCTGCTGGTGGATAAACAATACCGTTTTGGTAACCCGGCACGGGCCGCCGCCCGACTGCAGCCCCGGGATATCAACACCCGATTCTGGTGGCAGTTGAGCACAGAGGCGCTGCAGCCGGCCCTGGGACCGGCCCGCCACACCGGTGACCTGGTACACGCCCAGCTGCAGGAACTGCACAGGGAGGGTGGCCAGCCGCAGGAAGTGCTGATGGCCGTGTCCGGCAGTATGCAGCGCGATCAACTGGCACTACTGCTGGGTATCGTGCAGCAGTGCCCCTTTGCCGCCGTCGGCCTGGTCAACCGCAGCGTGGCGCTTGGCAGCCTGTACGGCGCCAGCGGCCGCCTGTTTCACCTGGAGGTCCAGCTCCATCAGTCCGTGATTTGCGAACTGGTCCAGCACAACGGCGAGGTTCAGCTGCAACGCACGCTGCCGTTGCCGGGTACCGGCCTGCTGCAGGTGCAGGAGAGGCTGGTGGAAATCATCTCCACGGCCTTTATTCGCCAGACCCGCTTCGATCCGCGCCGCAAGGCCCTTACCGAGCAACACCTTTACGATGCCCTTCCCGACGCCCTGCGCGCCCTGGGCCGCGATAGTGAAACCAATATAGAGGTGAGCGGCTACCGGGCCCGCATCAACCGCGCGGATCTGCAGGACGCCGGCACACGACTGTTTGAAAGTGCCCGGGACGCCATGGGCAGCCTGAAACCAGAAGACCGGGTGATAGCCGACCCGGTGGCGGGGCTGCTACCGGGCCTTGCGGAACGCCTGCCCGGGTTAGAGCTGTTGGCAGCCGACAGTGTGCGCAGTGCCCTGGAACAACAGCTGGATGGTCTTGTCCAAAGAGACCAGGCGCTGAGTTTTGTGACCGCCCTGCCCAGCCTTGCTGCCACTACCACAGCGCCTGAGCCACGGCCCGAAGTGGTCGCACCACCCCCCGCACCGGCAGTTGCGGCAAAACCGGCCGCTACTCACCTGCTGCAGGGTTCGCTCGCGGTGCCGCTGGCAACAGCGGGTACCACACTGGGCCAGGGTTGGGACATCCACCGCACGGCGGCGGGTTGGCAATTGCGCGGCGCCGGGGCGGCGGTGCTGGTAAACGATTCACCGCTGCAGCCCGACCAGGTGCTGGGCGGTGGCGACAGCCTGAGAATTGGCGACGGTCCGGAACTGCGGCTGATAGAGGTCGCGCCCTAGCGGTAAAACATGGCGAGAAAAAAACGCGAGTTCACCACTTTTAACCTCAGCTTCCTGGACATCATGTCCTGCGGCTTCGGGGCGGTGGTGCTGGTGTTTTTGATCATCGACCACTCGGTAAAGACGATAACCCAAGACCTCAACCGCGATCTGATGTCTGAGGTGAGCATGCTTGAAGAGGATGTCAGGGACGGCGAGGCGGGCCTGGTGAAACTGCGCAACACCTTGTCCGAGGTGGATATGGACATGGTGGAAGCCCAGGGCCAGGCCACGCGCATCACCGAGGACATCGACAATTACGAGGCCATGATCGCCGACCTGCGCAGGGACGGCTTCACCGAGCGCACCGACATCGAGACCCTCAAGGCGGAAATTCAGTCGCTGGAAGAAGAGGTGAAGAAGCTGCGTGAGGCTGCCGCAAAAGAAGCCGGCAACAGCGCGCGAACCTTTGTCGGCGAGGGCAACCGGCAATACCTCACCGGCCTGAACCTGGGTGGGCGCAACATCGCCATTCTGCTGGATGTCTCAGCCAGCATGCTGGCGGACAAAGTGGTGAATATTATCCGCCTGCGCAACATGGATCCGGCTATCCAGCGGCAGGCCGGCAAGTGGACCCGGGCACTGTCAACGGTGGACTGGCTCACCGCCCAGTTACCGGTGGGAAGTGACTACCAGCTGATCACCTTTAACGCCAAGGCCGGGCCGGTGCTGACAGACACCGCAGGCAAATGGCTGGAGGTGGCCAACCAGGCGCAACTGGAAAAAGTCTCCAGTGAGCTGCGCAAGCTCACCCCCAGTGGCGGTACCAGTCTGGAAAATGCCTTTGCCTCCCTGCAGCAGTTGTCCCCGGCACCGGATAATATTTTCCTCATCACCGACGGCTTGCCCACGCAGGGTGTCAACCCGCCACGAGCCAGTAAAGTGAGCGGTGATGAACGCCAGCGCCTGTACCGGCAGGCAGTGCGCCAACTGCCGCGCAATGTGCCGGTAAACATCATCCTGGCACCCATGGAGGGGGACCCCATGGCCGCCTCCGAGTTCTGGCAGCTGGCGCAGGTCAGCAAGGGTTCCTTTATGAGCCCGTCAAAGGACTGGCCCTGATGGCGCGGCGCAAGTCCAGGGCACCTGCTGAAACGTCACTGTCGTTTCTCGATGTGATCTGCTGTGGCTTTGGCGCAATCATCCTGTTGCTGATGATCACCAAAACCGTACAACCGCAGATTATCGAGGCCTCTGCCGCCAACCTGGAAGGGCTGATGGCCGACCTGCAGGAACAGCTGTTTGAAATCAGGGGGGATAGCCGGGTACTCAATCGGGATTTGAACGCCAAGCACGAACAATTGTCTGAGTACGAGGAGCGCATTGCCATCCTGCGCGGAACCCTGGCCAGCGCCCGCTCGCGCTACGACTCTATCCAGGTGCAAACCAGCACCAACGACGTGGTCACCGACCAGTTGGCGATCGCCCGGCAACAGCTCTCAGACGAGCAGAAACGCCTGTTGGGCTCACAGCACCAGTCGAAGAACAACCTGATCGGGGGCATCCCGGTGGACAGCGAGTATATTATTTTCGTGATCGATACCTCGGGTTCCATGTTCTCCTATGCCTGGGAGCGCATGATAGAAGAACTGCAGGCTACGCTCAGCATCTACCCCGAGGTAAAAGGTATCCAGGTATTGAATGACATGGGTAATTACATGTTCAGCCGCTACCGGGGCCAGTGGATTCCGGACACGGCGGGCCGGCGTAAGGTCATCATAGAAAACCTGCGCAACTGGAATGTGTTCAGCAATTCCAGCCCGGTTGAGGGGATTGAAGCGGCTATCCGCGCCTTCCACAAACCCGGCCAGAAAATCAGCATTTACGTCTTCGGCGACGAATTCACCGGAAACTCCATCCAGCAGGTGGTGAACACAGTGGATCGTATCAACCAGTCCAATGCCCAAGGCGAGCGGCTTGTGCGTATCCACGCGGTGGGCTTTCCCGTACAGTTTATCCGGGCACCGCACCTGCAGACCACTGGCATACGCTTTGCCACACTGATGCGAGAACTCACTTACCGCAACGGAGGTACCTTTGTCGGACTCAACGACTTCCGCCCCTGATTGCAAACCGCTACTGTGGCTGGCAGTTGCATTGCTGTTGGGCCTGCTGGCGGGCTGTGGCCCGGCGACGGTTGTGGTCGATGGCGATTTCCCGCCCCCTACAATGATGAAACTGCCGCTCACCCTCGGTGTGTGGTATGACAAGGACTTTACCACTCACGAATTTTTTGACGAGGCCACAAGCCGGACGGAATCCAGCTGGCTGGTAACAACCGGTCAGGCCCAGGTGGAAATGTGGGACTCCATGCTGCAGGGCATGTTCAGGCGGGTGGTACCGATGACAGGCAAGCCCGCCCCCGGGCAGATGAATCCCTCAGTGGACGCGGTGCTGATACCCGAGGTGGCGGAACTGCAGTATGCTATTCCTGCTCATACTAATGTCAAAGTGTACGAGATCTGGATCCGCTACCGGTTCCAGCTGGTAACCACGGGGGGCAACCCCATCGCCGAATGGACAATGCCCGCCTACGGTAAGACCCCTACCGCATTCCTGCAAAGTGACCAGGAAGCGGTTAACCTGGCGGCGGTGATGGCCCTGCGTGACGCCGGCGCCAACTTCGCCAACAGCTTCGCCCGGGTACCCGCGGTGCAGGCCTGGTTGCAGCAGGTGCTGGGCGATCAACAGGAGGCAAGCCTGTGATGCATACAATAATTCGCGTTCTGCTGCTGGGTAGTGCCGTGGCACTGGCCTCGGGCTGTGTTACCTCCAAAGTTGACCAGATGGTCTTTAACGAACCCACCGAGGGTATCGGTAGCGCCACCGTGGTCATACTGGGCCGTCGACACGCCAGTGACTACGATACCGAGCCCGACTTCGTCGAATGCGTGGGAGATCATATCTCCTCAGGCGACAGGTCAATCGAGGTGATTGGCGAACTGGAATTCGTCAACCAGTTCTATCCCTGGTTTGAGCCGCGCACTGCACCGCTGCAGATCGCCGACCTGGAACGCCTGATGGTACGGCAGCCGGTGGTAGCGGAGAAACTGGCTTCGATGAATACCCAGTACATGATCTGGATCGACGGTTCCACGATCGACACCGACTCCAGCGGCTCCATGACCTGCGCCATAGGACCGGGCGGGGGCGGCTGTTTCGGCTTCGGCACCTGGGGCAGCGACGCCAACTACGAGGCCACCATCTGGGACTTCAGGGAGAGCGCCGAGGTGGGTCGCATCAGCACCCAGGCCAGTGGTCAATCGTATATGCCGGCAGTGGTCATACCTATTCCCATCATCGCTCCGGTGCAGGGCACCGCCTGTGACGGTATCGGAGACCAGCTGCTGCAATTCCTTTCAAGCGAGTTTTAAGGCCTCTTGATGTCACGCGTCACATTACTCGGCACCACCATCCTCATGATGACAGCACTGTCAAGCGGCTGCGCCGACACACCTACCAGCGATGCCAGCGTGATGGTCGGCGGGCGTGAAGTCTCTGTGGATTCTTCGGATGAGGCGAAGGAACATCAGAAAATTGTGGAAGGGGGTGCGGTCTATGACGATCCCGAACTGGCCGCGTACATAAACGGCATAGGCCAGCGCCTGGTCAAAGCCAGTGACTGGCCGAACGAGACCTTTATCTTCACGATCATCGACAGCCCCGATATCAACGCCTTTGCCATGGCGGGCGGCTTCGTTTATATCAATCGCGGGCTGCTGGCCTACCTGGACAGTGAGGCCGAGCTCGCGGGCGTGCTGTCCCACGAGATAGGCCACATCACCGCGCGCCATTCGGCCCGCCAGCAAACGGCGGGAATCACCAACCAGGTTATCGCCACGGCCGCCTACATTCTCACCGGCAGCGGAGACCTGGCGGATGCGTCAAATATGTACGGCACCGAAATAGTTCGGGGCTACGGCCGTGAACATGAACTGGAAGCGGACGGGCTGGGGGCAAAGTATATGTACAATGCCGGCTATGACCCGGAAGCTCTGCTGGAGGTGATCGGTGTGCTCAAGGACCAGGAGCAGTTCCAGCGGGTAAAAGCGAAATCAACCGGCAAGCCGGTGGCCAGTTATCACGGCCTGTACGCCACCCACCCGCGCAACGACCAGCGCCTGCAAACCGTCATCCGCACCGCCGGCGATCTCACCACCGGTGAAACGCTGCCTGATCCGGAAGTACCGGGCGAATTTCGTCAACATATCGAAGGCCTGGTCTGGGGCCCCAGCGTGCAGAGCGAACGGGAAGAAAATCGCTACTACCACAATAAACTCGGCTTCAGCTTCCAGCATCCACCGGACTGGGACGTCAAAACGAGCGGGCAATCCATCATTGCCGCCGCACCTGACGGCGCGGCCACGTTGACTATCACACTCAGGCGCAAGGACAAGGCCAGCACACCGCGCCAGGTACTGGAGGCATCCGCCACCGGCAACCTGGCCGCAGGTACTGAACTGGATCAGGCGGGTCTCAAAGGCTACACCGCCGTTGCCAGCGGCGCCGGCAACAGCAAGCGGCTGGCGGTGATCGACTACAACAGCCTGAGCTACCTGTTCGATGGGGCCGCCGGCAATTTCTCCAGCGGGGACCCCGCATTGCTCGCCATCATCGAGAGCTTCCGCCCCATGCACCCGAAGGAGCGCCAGACCGGCAGGGGTTACCATGTTCACTACGTCCAGGTGCCGCGCGGTGCCACCATGGCGAGCCTGGCTGCAAGCGTGAGAATCCCCGATGCGGAGGCCCAGTTGCGGCTGTTGAATGGCCTTTATCCACGGGGAGAGCCGCGCACCGGCGATTGGATCAAGATGATCAAGTGAGCATGTTGTAGCCCACCCACAAGGATCACTCGCATGAAACAAAGCCTTGCTCTGGCCCTGGCCGCGGTACTTGCCAGCACGGCGACCGTCGTCAGCGCTACAGAACTGGTGGTCTACACCGCCAGGAAAATCATCACTATGGAACCCGCCCTGCCCCAGGCCACCGCAGTAGCCGTGGCGGATGGCCGCATTGTCAGTGTGGGAACACTGGAATCTCTCAAGCCCTGGCTGGCTGTGAGCGACGTCACCATCGACCGCAGCCTGGAAGACAAGGTATTGCTGCCGGGTTTTATCGATCCCCATGTGCACCCCTCACTACCCGCGGTACTCACCCAGTTTCCTTTCCTGGCACCGGATGACTGGTCTCTGCCCACCGGCAATTTTCCCGGCGCCATAACCCCGCAGGCCTACGAGACCCGCCTGAGGGCGCTGGTGGCA
>Ga0316189_10003376_pt1 | contig 15517 bp, 18 predicted proteins | sample LowCovwburrow_MG_FD_204930 | JGI IMG/M metagenome (GOLD analysis project Ga0316189, IMG submission 204930) | Coastal sediment microbial communities from Maine, United States - Lowes Cove worm burrow | ecosystem: Environmental > Aquatic > Marine > Coastal > Sediment | place: USA: Maine... | reverse complement strand
CCCCTGTCAACGCTTCGCCTCCGCCCTCACGGGCGACGACGCATGACTCGGGGACACTGTGGGTCGCTACTCCTTCAGTGTGAGGCTCTTTCATCCTTTCCTTCCTGCCGGTTTATCCCGGCGCTCTTCGGGTTCACTTCAAGGCGCCATCCCGCCGAGGCGCCGCGTTCGCGGACATGACCACGGGCACCTTCTTGGGCCGCCTGTGCGCCTTGGTCCCCCCGCCGCGCTTTCATATGACGCGCTACTACGGCGTGTTCGCGAGTTCTAACGTAGTGGTCTAAACCGCCCGTAGCTGTCCATATACTTGATTTTGCTTCACAAATCTGGGACGATTTGGGGGGTTGCGTTGGTTCGATGGTTGGTTCGATTTTGGACGTATGCCGATGCCCAAGTTGACGAAAGAAGCGGTGACGCGCGCCCAGGCGCGAAAGAGCAAGTACGAGCTGTGTTGTGCTGAGCTGCACGGCTTCATCTTGCGTGTTCTTCCGAGCGGCAAGAAGGTCTATTACGTTCGATTCCGAGACGACGCGGGGAAGGATGTCCGCCGCAGGCTAGGACCAACGACCGAACTCTCCTTTCGAGACGCTCGAAGCCTCGCGGCCCAAGAGATTGATGCGCGCAAGCCCGCTCCCGTTCCCCACCATGCCCGCAAATCGGGGCGCAAGTATCCCACCATCGCGCAGTTCGCCAAGCGCTTTATCGAGGAGCACGTGAATGTACGACTAAAGCCTCACTCTCAACGTAAGTACCCTGCAATGTTGCGGGGCAGGATCCTGCCCACGTTTGGCCGGTGCCGACTTGACGAAGTGACCTACGCCCAGGTTTGTCGCTGGCATGGTTCCCACAAGAAGACCCCGTCTGAGGCAAACGGGTGTTTGGTGACCTTGAGCTCGCTCTACAGTCGGGCGATCGAGTGGGGGGTTTTGCCGCGAGGGTTTGATAACCCTGCGCACGGCGTAAAAAAATTCCCTATCCCGCGGCGAGAGCGTTTTCTCAGCCCCAAGGAGCGCCGGACACTCGAACGGTTTCTTGACCACGCACTCACGATTCCGCACAACAAACCGGGATACTTGAAGTGGCATACCGTCGCAGCGATCAGACTCTTGGCCTACACGGGGATGCGCCGTGGTGAGGTCCTGTCACTCACGTGGGCAATGGTCGACGAACGGCACCAGTGTTTTCGGCTACCAGACTCCAAGACTGGACAAAAGGTAGTACCGGTGTCGACCGACGTCATCGCTCTGGTACGGGAGTGCCGAAAAGTCTGGAAGGCCTGCAAGCACAGGCCAAGGCCCACTCATGTCGTCTTCGCAAGGGGGGGAGGGCCGCTGACGGCTTCAACGCTCGGGAGCACATGGATAAACCGCGTGAGGAACAGGATCCCTGGGTTTGAGGATGTAAGACTGCATGATCTCCGCCATTCGGCGGCGAGCGACGCGTTGATGGCCGGGGTGCCTCTGGCTGTCGTTGGCAGGATCCTCGGACACAAACAGCCAACGACGACAGCACGGTACGCTCACCTCTCCGACTCTGTGGTGGAGCAAGGCGTCAAGACGATGGCAGAGGCGATCCGAACGGGAGCGAAGACAGGAAGGCGAAAGAAGAGCCGTTCCTAGAGCGGAGGCGAACTGCGCAACAACTCCCGTGGCACACCGCCCGCCAGACCGCCTACGATAGCCTGATGACAAGCGAGATCGAGCGTTCTTGGACGTGTGATGTTTGCCGCCGCGACATCGAGGACCCAGCTATTGCGAACCTTGAGTGGGTCGAACAGCCGCCTGCACCCATGAGGTTCAGGCTTTGTCACAAGGCTTGCGGGACCCGCTGCTACCAACGGTGGGCGACGCTTCGTGACGTCCTTCGCGCGGGTCCTGGGAGGCTTGTGACGCTGTTTCTCCACGACCCTTCATCTCCAGGCGGCAAGCCCTCGTACCAGTCGGACATGGCCGAGTGGGCGGATGTGTTTCGCAGGCTCTTTTCTCCCGGCTACGAGGAAGTCCGCGATCGTCTTCAATCGGAGGAGGCGAAGGTGTTGCTCGCGGGCGGGCTCGTGGAGAGTTTCGCGGGCTATTGGGAAGATATTCGCAAGGAGTTGGGGGAGTAGCGCGTCACTCCCCCACATTGGTGGCGAATCGCTGGTGAACTAGAACCCCTGCGCCTGTGAGGGGCGCGGGAGAGGGACCTGCGGAGGCTTTCGGGGCAGCCTCAGCAGCTAATAGCAATTCTCTCGTGGATCGACCATCCGATAAAAGCGACGGAACAAGGCGACGGTCGCCTCTACCTCTTCCTGCCCGCAGCCATAGATGTGAAGGGGTATGCTTTTCACGGCGAAAGTGACCGGTGATGCGTGCGCAAGCACCCTTTCACCGCGGTGCTCAATAATGATCTCATAGTTGTCCAACAAGCTTGGGAAGCCATCGCACAAAAACTCGTACTCCCCATTCTCAACTCGGGCGCCACATGCATACTCCTCAACTTCAACCTCGTACTCTCGATCGTTGTACTCATCGCCCATCGACACGCGGTTTTCGACACTGCGTGAGTCCATAAGCGCCCCACAAAGCTCACACGTGTATTCAAAGGCCAACCGTTCCAGTCTCTTCAGGTTTGCCTGAAGCTCTTCGATTTGTGCAGTCAGGGCTTTGCTTTCTCGCGATATTTCAATAAGGCAGCCCCTGACTGTGGAGTCTAGTCTATTCTCCGCGGGGACCTCAACGGCCCATCGACTCTTGCCCTTCTCTGTTGTGTAGAACTCAATGTCCCCAGAGATGAGTCGAAGCCAATGTATGTCGCTGTTCTCTATGTCCACAACGACCAGAAGCACAGGCAGAGAGAATGAAGACCAGTAAATGGCGCTCCGCGGGTCACCTCCAGAGAACCGGAGACTGCCGTCCTGTCGCTTCATCGCCTTGTAACCGGTCTTGATCTGAAGAGCGATCAAGTCCCCTGTGGAGACACCGTCCTCCACTACCTCAACAACCGCATCAATACCGATGTCTGCGATGGGCTGTTCCCGAAAGATCCACCCCAGCTGCTCGAGGAAGAAGCCTCGTACGCGGTTGACACCGACGTCCCCTGTTGGGTCGTACATCTTAGACACGGAGCGCATGCTAGCGGAATGTACGGGCGGCCGCCCCACAGGGAGCTCGAGCCGATCCCTGCCGAGCTTGCCGCCATGGAGCGCGCCCTGGGGCTTGCCGAGCTTGGGAAGGAGCCGGCGTCCATCGCTCGCCAGCTCGATCTCGAAGGACCCCCCACGGGGTGGGGCTAGATGGCACCGTTCAACGGTTTGGAGGCTCCTGACCCGTCGCAGAAACCGCCATCCTCGCCAGCTTCCCGCGAGACCCGTTCCGCCTGGCGATCGCCGACACGCCCGTGCTCCTGGAGATGGTCGCGCTCGTCGCGACTCGGCGGCGGAGGCTCGAGCACCGCCTGCTGCATCTGGTCTACGGCACCGTCCGCTCGAACCTCGCTCGGCTCCTGCTACGCCTCGAACACGAGGACGGCTTCCCGGACTCCGGCGCCTCGCGAGTCGAGCGGGCCCCGACGCACAGCGAGCTCGCGTCGGAGATCGGGACGACCCGATCTCGCTCGTCCGATCCATTCACTAAGACTTCATAATCGTTGATGATTGTGGGATTGTAGACGCGCGCGGACGCCCGTCCTCGCAGACCTCAAGCCGGAAGCGAGAGTCATGTCGATGAGCCCATCCCCCCCGATGCCCTCCGCGTTCCCCGGATGGACGCTCTTCCCTGCGCCCAAGGAGGGCACCGCCGAGGTAGCCAGCCCCCGAGAGGCGGCACCTCAACCAGCGGCTGACTGGAGGAAGTTCGGCCGGATCCGGCCGAGTCGCGCAGGGAGCACTCTCGCGGGGCAGTGGGAGCTTCGCGAGCGGATCGGCGTCGGTGGCATGAGCGAGGTCTACGCGGCGACCTGTCTCGCCGACCGGGGTGGATACGCGGCGAAGCTCCTCGAGGCTGAGTACGCCGCCGATCCGACGATGCTCGCGCGCTTCCAACACGAGTTTTGGGTGCTGCGAGAGATCAAGCACCCGCATCTCATCGCAGCCCACGCCTACTTTCAGGACGGGGACGAGCACTTCTACTCCATGGAGCTGCTCAAGGGCGAATCGCTCAGCGAGGCGCTCGACGGAGGACCGCTGGAGATCGGGCGCGGCCTTCGGCTGGGACTTCAGCTCTGCGCCGCTGTCACAGCCTTGCACGATCGCGGGGTTATCCACCGGGACCTGAAGCCGGGAAACGTCTTCCTCACCCAAGTCAACGGGGTCGAGCACGTCAAGCTGCTAGACCTCGGGATCTGCAAGCTGACAGCGCGCTGGTACGCGCAGGCGGAGCTGCGGACGCGACCCGATCTAAGGATCAAGACCCAGACTGGTCTCATCGTCGGGACGCCCGGCTACATCGGCCCGACGAGCGATGACGGAGACTTCGCGTCCGAGGTCTCGCGCGACGTCTTTAGTCTCGGGGTCACGCTCTTTCGTGTGCTCTTCGGGCGGCTTCCGTACGTCAAGTCGCCGCCGGGGGAGGACGACGAACCGACCTGGTATCCGGAGGACGATGAGCGTGTCCCGAGCAGCGTCGCGGACATTCTCAAACAGGCGATCGTGCCCGACCCCGCGCTGCGATTCTCGTCGATCGAGAGCTTCCGCGAAGAGCTCGAGCTGGCGGCGATGGAGCTCGGCGCGATCCCTTGCGTGTCAGAGTCGTCGCCCGTTGGCGAAGAGCCTCCGGCGGGTCGGTTTGAGTCCCGCAGAGCTGCCGAGAGAATGAACGATGCCCCGCTACGAGCGGAGGCCGTCGCGGTCGTTGACGATGATCGCTTGCGACAAGCGACGACCCCACGCCGTGGACCTGGCAAGATCCTCGTAGCGCTCCTCGGCGCCTACGTGACGATCGATCTCGTCGGGCATGTCGTCGGATATTTCCGCGGTGAAGCGGAGGCCGAGACCGAGGCCGAGCCTCAAGCTCAAAAAGGCGTCGCAGCCCTCGCCAGCGAACGTTCGGTCGATGCGGTCGATGCTCCTCAACACAGTCCGGAGAGTCAGGTTGTCGACAGTGAGCTCCGCCTCAGCAACACGGCGAGCTGTGTGCCGCCGAGCTCCGAGCCCGACGCATTTGTGGAGCTGAAGCTCGACGAAGGTGGACGACTCGCGGACGTCAGGCCAAGCGAAGGTGTGAGCGCCCTGACGGTTGCCTGTCTCAAGAAGAACCTCGGGGGCCGTCGACTCTGGCCAGGGGGTCAGAGCACCCATCGCATCCTCCTCTCGAGCCTGCAAAGGAGCGAAGGCGAGCATGAAGAAGAGTAAACCGATATCATCGCTGGAGATGTTCGTCCGCCTCATGGTCGCCGCGCTGGTCAGCTTCGCCCCGCTCGAGGTGCGCGGGGCGGCCGCAGACTCGAGCTCGACCGAACTCGCACGAAAGGCATCGAGCTTAGCCGCGCGCGCGGTGGCGCAGAAGGATCCCGAAAGCGCCGCGGTTGCGGCGTTCGAGGCATACAACCTCTGGAGTCTGGCCTTTAAGGCAGATGGAGATGAGCTCCACCTCTGCAACGCGCGCTCGATGCTGGCGAAGATTTGCGGGCGTCCTGGGCTAGCGGATGAGTTTCGCGCCACGCTCGAGGAGAGCCGCGACGCGCTCCCGAGGTGCCCCAAAACGGGCCGCTCTCAAAAGCGGTTAAAGAGGATCGAGTCCGCCGCGAGGTTGCCCGAATTTCTCGATATTCCGGAGCCGGCCGCTCAGGTCGCCGCCCCGATCCAGCGGGCCGAGCCGGAGCCGGCCGCTCAGGTCGCGGCGCCGGTCCAGCGGGCCGAGCCGCAGGAGCCCGCGCGCGACGTTGCGCTGACCATGCATCCCGAACGCCCTGCACAGCCCGATACGGTCGATCAGCCGCAGCGTCCAGTGCGATCCTTACGAGTTGGCGGCGCGGTGTCGATGGCCATCGGCCTGCTCGCTCTTGGAGTGATGACCCCGCTCGCGGTGCGCGATGCTGCCTACGCCGCCGAGTACGACCAGCTCGTCGCGAAGAGCGAGGCCGCTGGCGGCCTCACGCGAGAGGAGGATCGACGGGTCGCCGAGCTGGACAAGAGCAGCCCGGTGATCTTCGGTTCGTCGCTCGCTCTCGGCGTGACTGGCGGACTCGCGACTGTGCTCGGAGCGAGCCTCTTGATCGTCGACCACCGCCGCTCGATCACCCTTGCTCCGCGTGCTGATCGCGATTCGGCGTCCATCTCGATCCAAGGCCGGTTCTGACATGTCTTCACTCCTCGTCCGCTCCATCCTGCCCGCCGTCCTCTTGCTCTTCGGATGTTCACCGATGTCGCGGGCGAATCTGGCGGACTACGATGTGCTCGACGAGTCCGAGAGTTCGTCGACCTCGTGGGCTTCGTCGGGAACAGCGGCGAGCGTGACCGAGGACTCGGAGAGCTCTCCGGGTGCGACCGGCGGATGGACGACCGTCGACACCGCGGACACCGACACCGACTCGGACACCGACGGCACCAGCACCGGCGAGCTCGCGCCGAGCGTCATCGACGACTACGTCCTCACCCCCAACCCGATCGAGTACAACGGGGCGATCGCGGTGACGGTTTGGTCCGACAGCGCCGAGGGGGTGCGGATGGAGCTCGATGATGGATCCGTGAGCGAGCTCCTCCCGACCGGCGCAGGAGTCTTCGAGGGCCAGATCTTGGCGCTCAGTGGACTCTCCAACGGAGCGCGCGATGCAGTCTTCCAGCCGTGGCGGGCCGACGCGGAGGGCGAGCCCGTGGTCGCCACCTATGAGATCGCTCTTGGAACACCGGGGGATCAGGGGCTCTTCGAGACCGGTGACGTGATCGGGATCGGCCGGGTGCCGGCGATGGCCGTTCACCCGAGCGGCGTTCTTGAGTTCGGGAGCCTGCTCGGCAACGGCACCTCACGGTGCTACGCGCGTCGGCGAACGAAGGGCGGCGCCTGGGGTCCCGACGATCTTCTCTATCTGTTCCCTGACATCGACTGCCGGGCCATCGACCTCGAGGTCGATGAGGCTGGCGCGATCTTCTTTCTTGTCGAGACCATGACAAATTCGGGCTGGCGCTGGTCGCTGCACAAGATGCCGAGCTGGGGAGCGCCGTTCGAATCGATCGGCTACGGGGGCCAAGACGAGACCGCGAACGCTCTCGCGCGCTCGCCCGGCGAGGGGGCGCTCGCGGTGTGTGGCGCGGCGCCGACGATCTACGAGACCGACGAGAGCGACGCCATGGTGCAGGTCTTTCGCGAAGACGTTCTAGGGCAGGGGCAAGACTTCGACTACGTTCTGGACGGGGATGATCACCGATTTGCGGAGCGCGCGAACGGCTGTGAATTCCTAGATGACAAGACCGTGGTGGTCGTTGGCGAGGCCTACGGCGAGCATGGCGACTACAAGAAGGTGAAGCTGAACCGCCGTTTCGATCTCTTCTACGACCTCGGCACGAACAGCGGCGAGATGAGGGTCGCCAAGGCCGGCCTCGTATCGCAGAGCGTCGCGAGCGATGTCGACATCGGCGCCGATGGAAAGACGATCGTGATCGTCGGTCACATTTGCGATGAGGTCTGCGAGCCCGAAGGAAAAATCTGGACGATCAACGCGCAGGGCGATGAGGGGTGGTCTGCGTCGCTGGGCCTCCATGCGATCGAAGCGTTTGCCCCCCATGATGTGGCTTCAAGCCCGGCGGGCTATGTGGTCATCGCATCCGGTGGGCTCAAGGGGAGCGATACGGCGTTCACGATCCGGGCCTTCGCCCTCGGCAAGAGCGAGCCGCTCTGGGTCTACTCCCGCAAGGACGCCGATCTCCTCCATGTCGCGCTGACGGTGGCGATCGGAGTCTTTGGCGAAGTCTACGCGGGGGGCTTTGGAGCCAACGGCTACCCCGCGGTCGCCTACATTTTTGGGTAGCGCCGGATCAACCGGGCACGAGCACCTTGCAGGCCTCTTCAGCCATCGAGGTCGCCTCATCGAAGGCTGGGCCGTAGTCCGGCGCCAGCCCGTCCTCGAGAACCACCTGGGGAAACTTCACCGCGAGCTTGCAGGTGTCGTCGTACCAGGGGCACTCAGGGTTACCGATCAAGAGCATCACGATCGCCTCTGGATCCCCGTTCTTCGCGGAGACGACCGCCTCGTACCACTCCTTGACGGTGCCAGTCTTGCTGTCGTCGGACCCTGGGGTCACCATCGTCACCACCAGCAGCGCGTCGTCCCGCAAAAAACCATCGTTGCATCCGCCCGGTCCGTTCATCGCCGGACTGACCGCGACCGCGAGTCCTGCACCGACTTGATTTCCACCGCCTCTGCCAACCTGGGCGATGCACGCAAAGGTGTCGCTGAGATCGCTCTGGTCCTTCGTCAGGTAGCGGCGGCCCCCGTCGACCTTGCACAGCTTGTTGGAGGCCTCGAACCCTGCCGGGAAGATCACCCCCGCGCCAACGGCTCCGTCACACTCGGTGACGAGATCGAGCTGGTCGCACGGGTAGTCCGGGATGTCGCAGCAGAGCTCGCCCTTGGGTTGATCCGCAGGACAGCAAGGATCACCTCTCAAGCACGAAAGATCCGGGCAGACAGGATTGCACTGCGACGTCTCGCCCCACTCGTGGCCGGTCTCCGCGACCATGATGTGGAAGTCGAAGTCGTCAAACTTGGACGCGATCGTGTCGATGAACTTGGGGAACGCGTCGACGAGCTGCGCCTGGATCTCGATCATGGTGCCCCCCCGCGAGACCACGAAGAGAAAGTCGATCTTGCCCCCGCAGCCCATCGGCTCGCTCCCGGTGAGCTCCGTTCCGCTGCCGACCTCGGAGCTCTCCGTTGTCGTCGACGAAGTGCTGCCCGTTGAGTTTGTGGCGCCGCTCGTTGTCTTCGTGGTCGTCGATGAAGTCGATGAAGTAGTGCCGGAGCTCCCGCCGCTTGTCGCCTGCCCCGTGCTCGTCCCTGTCGTTCCGTCAACGGAGGTCGAAACCGACCCGTTGACAGGTGGCGTCGTCGTGAACGTCGGCGATTCGGTTGGCGAGCACGCGACCAGCCAGGTAATCGATCCGAGCGTGAAGAGCGAAGTGAGCGAGGACGACAGAACAGAGCGACTTAGGCCGACCCTGCGTCGTTGTACAAGGTTCTTGCTCACGACTAGCCCACCACTTCGCACAGCCCGTAGCTGCACTCAGCCCCGGAGGCGCAGTCAGCATCGGACTCGCACGGCGCGCGGCAGCTCTCCAAGATACAGTCGGTCCCCGCGGGGCAGTCCGCATCAGCTTCGCAGTTCAGCTTGCAGACGACGACGCACTCCCCCTCGCCGAACGCTTCGTCACACTGCTCGCTGTTTTGGCAGCGACGCGTGCACTGCCCCTGTGCAGACGCACCGATCGGCTCACAGATCAGACCGTCGCCGTCGCAGTCTTCGGAGTTGTTGCACAACGCCGCGAGCTGCGGCTTGCCGCAAGCCATGGCGCTCAGGATCGCAAATAGAACAAGCCTACTCACAGGTCACCTCGGACTTCAGGATCGCGTAGCCGAACATGTGGTTGGCCTGCATGTTGCTCTCTTGGTAGCAGAGCGCTTCGATGTCGTAGACCGGCTGTGGACCGAGGTCAATAGTGCTCTCGTCCTGCCCAAGGCAGCAGAAGCCACCCGCCTCGATGACCGTGCCTTGTTTCCAAGCGCTCGCGGTCGCTTCGGGATCTCCCGTAAGGAGAGCGCAATAGAGATCCGCGTCGGCTTGTTGACAGTTCGGCCCGAGATCTTTACCGACCGGGTTGCACGTACCCGTACAGAACCACTGAGGCACACCGCTGAAGTCATAGGCGCAGTCTTCTCCGCATAACGAGTCGCCTGGAGCGCACTCGCCGACACAATCGGTCGTACTTCCCCCGGTTGTGGTTGTCCTGGCGGTTTCCGTGGCTGTGTTCGCCGTTGTGGTAGCTTCGCTTGTCGCTGCGCTTGTCGCTGCGCCGCTTGTCGCGGTTGTTGTCGTCGCCGCGGCGGTCGTGCTGAGCTCCGACGTAGAGGAAGCTGCGACGCTCGTGCTCGAGCCCTCGCTCGCCGTCGAGCCTCCGGTTGTGGTCGTGAGATCTCCCGATCCGTTCGCCGAACCTTCGACGATCTCACTGCATCCCGATGAACCCAGCGCCGAACAGCCAAGTGCCGCAACGAAAATCCGGTTCTTCCGGGTCATGCGCGAAAGTATCGCGCGAAGCCGCAAGTCGAGCAAGTGTGGACGTCTGCGCTAAGCTCCAAACTTCATGCTCTTCTACAAGTCAAGCGACTTGGTTACGATCTTGACCATCGAGATGAAGGAGCGTGGCGAGACCTGGCAGAAGGTTACGCAGCGGATGGGGAAGTCCGGGCGTAGCTTCAGGCGCCAGGTTTGTCGCCCAGACCCGAACCCCTCCTCGGACCCCTTCTTTGAATGTCTCCGGATCTTGGAGCTCGAGCTGGCGGGTTGCCGACGGGTCAGCGAGTTCGTCAACCTGCTCAACCGCGAGCGCCGCGAGGCAGGACTTAGCTACAGGCAGCTCGCGAAGGCTATGATCCCAGGTGTCTCCTTCAGCACGGTCTCCCGCGTCCTGGCGGGTCAGCAGACGCCGCGTCTAATGACCTTGTTGACGATCGCATGCGCTCTCGGCGTGCACCCCGAGATCCATCCTGCTCGAAAGCACGTTCGCCGTTCAGACAGAGACCGTGAGGACCACCCGCTGTGACTCTTGCCGGTCTGAGCATCAATACGTTGTCTCCGCGCTGTGGTTCTTGTCGGCTCATTGTCGTCCCGCTGAGGTTCTTGTCGGCCCGTTGTCGGTCTTAGGGGTCCCGTTGTCGTCCCTAAGGATCCCGCTGTCGTTCCGCTGAGGTTCTTGTCGGCCCGTTGTTGTCCCTAAGGATCCCCTTGTCGGTCCGCTGAGGTTCTTGTCGGCCCGTTGTCGTTCTTTGGGGGTCTCGTTATCGTTCTTAGGGGTCCCGTTGTCGGTCTTAGGGGTCCCGTTGTCGTTCTTAGGGGTCCCGTTGTCGTTCTTAGGGGTCCCGTTGTCGTTCTTAGGGGTCCCGTTGTCGTTCTTAGGGGTCCCGTTGTCGGTCTTAGGGGTCCCGTTGTCGGTCCTAGGGTCCCGTTGTAGGTCTTAGAGGTCCCGTTATCGGTCTTAGGGGTCCTGTTGTCGTTCCTAGTGTCCTAAATCCGGTCCTGTTGGTCTCCAACCGCGGTTCTTGCGTACCGAATCGGCCCAAGTTGCGACGCCGGCACAGGAACCCTGCAGAATTCCGCCCGCGTCGGCATCGGCCAGACGACGAGGGCCAGCGTGACCTCCATGGTCGACTTGACCACCCCGCGCTGACGCGCGCGGCCGGGGCCCACCCGCTCATGGAACCTGGAGAGACGAGCCACACTGGACAGAAAAGCCACACTGGACAGAAAAGCCACACTGGACAGAAAAGCCACACTGGACAGAAAGGCCACACTGGATAGAAAAGCCACACTGGATAGAAAAGCCACACTGAACAGAGATGTCGCACCGGTCTCGCGGCATGGGGGAGTCGAGGGGCACTACCAATCATCGATCCCCATTTCTCAAAAAAAGATTAGGGCGTTCTCTGCCTGGTCGCTTTCGCGGGGATGCCCTCAATCCATGCATCCATCGACCTACGTCTCATGTCGTGTGGCTTTTCTGCACGAGTGTGGCTTTTCTGTGCAGATAGCCTCGGCGATTTTTTCGATGTGTGGCATTTCTATCCCACCTCACCTGGTACTCCGCTTACCGATGACTCAGCCTATATTGAGAATCGTCCAGGCGGATGGAAGCGAGCTGAAGTTTCGATCGGGGGATCGACGCATTCTCACGTTCAGGGCAGAAGAGATGCGGGCCGCCGGGATGGTCGGGGCTCGCTACTATATCGACGGAGAGGAGCTCCTGTGCAGCCAGGAGGGCACGACCGCGAGCCTTGCCGATGAACCCGAAGAGGGCCCTCATCATGTACCCGAGGCGGATATCATCGACGCGGAGGTTGTGGAAGCAGCCGAACCGGAGGATCTGACTCCATCGCCGAGCCTGGCCCCGGCTCCACCGCCGACCGCGGCCCCGGCTCCACCGCCGAGCCCGGTCCTAGCTCCCCCGCCGACCGCGGCCCCGGCTCCCCCGCCGCCCGCGGGCCCGGCTCCCCCGCCGACCGCGGCCCTGACTCCTCCGCCGACCGCGGCCCTGACTCCTCCGCCGACCGCGGCCCAGACTCCCCCGACTGCGGCCCCGGCTCCCCCGCCGACTGCGGGCCCCGCCGCAAGAAAGAATGACTATCAGGATGCCAAGAACTCGGTCGAGCTAGCGAACCTGATCCTCCAAAACTCAGCGCTTGTTGCCGAAAGAATGCTCGGAGCGGCGGCAAAGAGATCGAGCGAGCAGGCCGCTGACATGGCGAGACTCCAGGCGCAGCAGGTGAGGGACTCACTAGAGGCAGGTGCGGCGCTACAGGTGTTTGTCGGGAAGATGAACGCAGATCTCGCCGAAGAGCGCCTCGCGGCGTTCCAGATTCGCCGACGGGAGGACGAGATCAAGGAGCGAGAGAGTCAACGACGCTACGACGAGGCGAGAGCGCTACACGACGCGAATCGCCCCTCTACTGGGATTGTACTTGTTGAGATCGCGTCGCACTTCGCGGCCAACTTCGCTAGGAACGCCGCGCAGAATTACTCTGTGATGAACGATGTCCGCCCACCCACTAAGAAAGACTGAGGCCAATGGACGCTGAAAAATTCGATGAAGCTGAGACCCTCCTCCGCGCGCGCGGAACCCCTGCGGCGCGCCTCCAAGAGGTCGTGGGGGCGTTCGAGGGACTCGCCCGTAAGGGCGATGAAGACGCAGCCGCGGAGATCCTCGCCCGGCTCGACGGTCGTCTCAAGAAGGGCGAGGCGCTGACCCCCGAGATCCGGCGCGAGCTCAACGAGGACAAGATCGGGATCATCAGCCATGGCATCAGCTCTATTCGCCGGGGCAGCAGTTGGGACCTCCTCGTCACTGCGCTCAGCGCATGCGCGGGCTTTGGGCTTGGCTACGCCTCCCACAGGGTCGTCGATACCCGCGTCAACGCGGCGCTCGGCACGGTGGGCCTTGTGGCAGGTGTGGGGCTCGACAGCACCCTGACGACCCGCAATGTGCTCTTCAGCGGGGGTGCATCGTTTGCGGCGGGGAGCATCCTCCATCGATTGATCCACGCGCCCGCGGAGGAGATCGAGGTTTGATTGCGGTGTTCGAGGTCACGGATGTCGTGACCGCAGACGCCCAGATCGGGAGGCTCACAGCCGTTGATCCTGACGGCCTTCAGCTCTCGATCGAAGCCTCCTCCGACTGGCTTCGGACCTTCAAAGTCGGGGACCCGGTTACATGCACGCTCAGGCCGTCTGAGGGTGTGGAACTTCTACTGAACAGACGGGGCTAGCCCCTAGGAGATGAAGATGACAGACCTTGTTGCAGTCCTAAAACAGCCAAGTGGAACCCTCAGCCAGCGGTCGGCCGCGGAGCATATGGACATGCTCAACAGCTTTTGCCGGGCGATAGGCGTGACCCCGGAGGCCTTCATGAAGGCCCTGGAGGGGTACGAAGACCTCACCGCGAAGTGTCGAGCGCTCGAGGCGAAGCTGAGCGGCGAGAGTTCGTGCAAGTGCGACACCCTCCGCTCGGAGCTCGACGCGAGGTGTGACAGTATCTGGGCCGCCGCTCGGAGGGCCTGCTGCCCGGGAAACATTCTCTATAGCCAGATCACGCTCGACGAGTACTCTGACAACCGACATGTCCCGATCGACCAGGTGGTGCAGAACTTCGGGGCCGGCTATGTCAACAGCTTCCCGGTCCCGGTCAACTCCGCGATCCGCCTGGAGCAGGCGCCCCGCCCCGGGTACCTGCCCGATGAGATCAGGATTGACTTCGCTCTGGCGAACGCCGGCAACAACTACCTCGACATGGAGCTTCGCTTCTTCCTGGGCCCAGGCGGGACGACGAAGGGCAAGCAGATCGGCCCGACGTGGGCCGGCAACGAGTTCCTGAACAAGGACGGCACTCAGATCCACGTCGTGATGCCCAAGTACCGCGGCAAGGTCGTCGAGGTGGGGTCTGTCGAGCGCATCGCCGTCGAGATCGTCAACACGGGCGGCGGCAATGCGCTCACGTCGGCGAACGTGCGCCTGCCCTACGATGAGTCGAAGTGGTACGCGAACTGTGCGTCCGTTGACGGCTGCTAGCTGCTAGCAGGCAGATGATTCGAGAGTGGCGCCAGTAGGGCGCGATGGAGGTGTTGTATGAGCGAACCAACCGTTATCCGGCTGACGCACACAGGTGCGGCCGGCTTCACAGGGGTCGATGCTATCGACCTGACCCGAGACGATTTCACGGTCGTCGATCAGCGCTACTACTCGGCGACGATCCTGGCAGGCGGCGTTGTCCCGGCGGACTTCTGGGGTCTCTTCCGCAGCAGCGGGATCAAGCTGGTGTCTGTCGCCGCCGAAGGCTACAGCACGATCAGTGTGGCGCGGGTCGGCGCCGGCGATGGAGTCGCTGATGTCTTTCGTGAGGAGGTCGATCTCACCCCGACGTTCCAGAGCGTCCTCATGACCTCGAACGACATCCTGCGCCTGTCTGTGCCTCCGCAGGCGGCGGGCTCGGGCGAGCGGGCCGTGGTCACTCTCGTCGTCAATACGCTGAACGAGCGACAGGCCGCCGACTTCGCGAAGGATCGACTCCAGCGGCAGGCTCGGCACAGCCGCTACGCGATTCGCAGGACAGACCAGGCTGCCTTCGCGCTCAACACCGCGGTCGCGCTGCAGCCCGTCTTCACCTACGACGAGTCGTCGCAGACCATGCTCGCCGAGACCGACGCGCAGGGCTACGTATCTGTCCGGGAGATCGCAGCGCCGGGGGCCAGCGGCGTCTACCTCTGGTTCCGCTTCACGGGGATCGCAGCGGGGGCGGGTGATGTGTTCAACATCAGCGCCCGCACTGCTGAGGAGAACGCCCTCGCGACCGGGCTCACGGTCGGCGTCTGGTCTGACCCCTTCTGGTTTAGCCGTGACGACCGCTTTGGCGTCCGCTCCACCGCGCCGGCCGGCGACCTCACGGTAGGCGTCGAGATCGCAGTTAGTCCGCCCAGCGATCGAAGGATCTAGCCGCTATGTACCTCGATCGACACGCCATCGTACAGCTAGCCATGTACTCCACAGGACCCACGGAGGGGCAAGCGCTCGCCGAGCAGATCGAGCAATGGCTTACGATCCAGTTCAACGCGGCGAGCCAGGAGGGCCGCGAACTCTTCGCCTCGACTGTCAAAGCGAGCGCGACGGCGTGGCCATGGAGCGCGGTCGAGGCCGCCTCGGTCGATTGGTCCGGATCTAGCGATACGCTGACCTCTGAGGTCGAGCGTGCTCCAGCGGCGCTCGTGCTGCTGATCAAGCGCGACCTGAGCAACCCCGAGCTGCTCGACCCCGCGAACAATCTGACGGACGAGGACGCAGAGG
>Ga0316189_10003375_pt1 | contig 15520 bp, 13 predicted proteins | sample LowCovwburrow_MG_FD_204930 | JGI IMG/M metagenome (GOLD analysis project Ga0316189, IMG submission 204930) | Coastal sediment microbial communities from Maine, United States - Lowes Cove worm burrow | ecosystem: Environmental > Aquatic > Marine > Coastal > Sediment | place: USA: Maine... | reverse complement strand
GGCAGTCGCTTGGGACCCGAGGCAGTCGCTCGGGACCCGAGAACAACAAAGCCGCGGCTCCGAGGAGTCGCGGCTTTGGGGTGTGCCGAGGGGCGGACTTGAACCGCCGACCTAAGGGTTATGAATCCTTCGCTCTAACCAGCTGAGCTACCCCGGCGCGGGGTGAGACTCGTTACAGATTTCCGAGCTGCAAGTCAACGGGTCTTTCGCCAAAAGCAACCGTGAGCCAGCACATGAGCGGCTACAAACGCTTGGACAGCCCCTGTGGCCGGTGATAATCCCGCAGGGCAAGGCTGGCCCGCAGCGAGGTCCGCAGCTGTGCCTGGCGGTCGACGCCCGTGGAAGGGTCGTCGCCGCGCCGTTTGATCGAGGAGCACTCTCAGATGTCCCGCGAAGTCGTTATCGTAAGCGCCGCACGTACCCCGATGGGCTCGTTCCAAGGGGGCCTCTCTGGCCTCACCGCACCCCAGCTCGGCACTGTCGCGATCAAAGCGGCGCTCGAGCGCGCCGGGATCGACGGCGCCGACGTCGACGAGGTGCTGATGGGCTGCGTTCTTCCGGCCGGAATCGGTCAGGCGCCCGCGCGTCAGGCGAGCCGAGGCGCTGGGATCCCCGATAAGGTCGGCTGCGTCACCGTCAACAAGGTCTGCGGTTCGGGCCTCAAGACCGTGATGATGGCGGCTCAGGCGATCAAGGCCGGCGACGCCGATATCATCGTCGCCGGTGGCATGGAGAGCATGTCGAACGTCCCGTACTACCTGCCGAAGGCCCGCACCGGCTACCGGATGGGCAACGGCACGATCGTCGACGGGATGGTCCACGACGGCCTCTGGGACCCCTACAACGACTACCACATGGGCATCGCCGGCGAACTCTGCGCCAAGGAGTGCCAGATCGACCGCGAGCGCCAGGACGGTTGGGCGGCCGAGAGCTACCGCCGGGCCCAGGCGTCGGTCGCCAGCGGGGCGTTTCGCGAGGAAATCGTCCCGGTCGCCGTGCCCCAGCGGCGCGGTGATCCGGTGATCGTCACCGACGACGAGGAGCCCAATCGCGGCAACATCGAGAAGTTGCCCAAGCTCCGCCCTGCGTTCGACCGCAGCGGCACGATCACGGCCGGGAACGCCTCGACGATCAACGATGGGGCCGCGGCCGTCATCGTGATGTCGGCCGAGGAGGCGAAAAAGCGCGGCCTGACCCCGCTCGCCCGGATCACCGGCTACGCTGGCGCGGCCCAGGCCCCCGAGTGGTTCACCACCGCCCCCGCAGAGTCGATCAAAAAGCTCCTGGAGAAGACCGGCAAGAGCGTCGACGAAGTCGACCTTTGGGAGATCAACGAGGCCTTCGCAGTCGTCTCCCTGGTCAACCAGGATCGCCTCGGCATCGACAGCGCGCGGCTCAACGTCCGCGGCGGTGCGGTCGCCCTCGGCCACCCGATCGGCGCCTCCGGCTGCCGCCTCCTGGTGACCCTCGTGCACGCGATGAAGCAGGACAACAAGAAGAGCGGCGTGGTCTCGCTCTGCATCGGCGGCGGTGAGGCCGTCGCGGTGATGGTCGAGCGCTAGGACGCAGTCTGCACCGAAGAAACGAGAGATAGAGATGATGAACGCAGAGACCATCAAGCAAATCGGGGTTCTCGGGGCTGGGCAGATGGGGGCTGGGATCGCTCACATTGGCGCGGTCGCGGGCTACGACGTCGCCCTCGCCGACGTCAGCCTTGAGCGCGCCGAGGCGGGCAAGGCGGGGATCGCCAAGCGCCTAGGACGTGCGGTCGAGAAGGGCAAGCTGAGCGCGGAGGAGCGTGACGCCGCTCTGGCTCGGATCACGCCGGTCGTCGGCCCGCAGGGGCTCGCGACCTGTGATATCGCGATCGAGGCGGCGACCGAGAACATCGATCTCAAGCGCAAGCTCTTCACGGCCCTCGACGAGGCGTGCAAGCCGGGGTGCATCCTCGCCTCCAACACCTCGTCGATCTCGATCACGCTCCTCGCAGCCGTGACCGGGCGGCCCGAGGATGTCGTCGGCATGCACTTCATGAACCCCGTGCCGGTGATGAAGCTGGTCGAGCTCATCCGCGGTCTCGCGACCTCGGACGCGACCTATGCGGCGACGCTGGATCTCGCGGCGAAGCTCGGGAAGACGACGATCACCAGCAAGGACTCGCCTGGGTTCATCGTCAACCGAATCCTGATCCCGCTGATCAATGAGGCTTGCTTTGCCCTCCAGGAGGGTCTGGCGACGGCTGCGGACATCGACACCGGGATCAAGCTCGGCCTCAACCACCCGATGGGGCCGCTCGAGCTCGCCGACCTGATCGGTCTCGACACCTGTCTCGCGATCGCCGACGTCCTCCACCGCGAGCTCGGCGAGGACAAGTACCGGGCGGCGAACGTCCTCCGGGTGCACGTCGCCGCTGGTTGGCTCGGCCGCAAGAGCGGTCGCGGCTTCTATGACTACCGAAAGTAGGGCGACGATGAGCACCGCGGAGCAGAGCTACACCCATCTCCTGGTCGAGGATCGCGGGGCTGCCCGGATCCTGACGATCAACCGCCCAAAGGCCCTCAACGCCCTCAACGCCGCGGTCTTGGACGATCTGATCCAGGCCGTCGAGGTCGCCGCCGCCGACGATTCGGTCGGCGGTCTCGTGCTCACCGGGGCCGGCCCCAAGAGCTTCATCGCCGGGGCGGACATCGCCGCGATGTCGTCGATGGGGCCGGAGGAGGCGATGGTCTTCGCCGGTCGCGGTCATGCGTTCGGCGAGATGCTCTCGAGCCTCGGCAAGCCGGTGATCGCGGCGGTCAACGGCTTCGCCCTCGGCGGTGGCTGCGAGATGGCGCTCGCCTGTGACTTCATCTACGCGGCCGAGCGCGCCCGCTTCGGCCAGCCCGAGGTCAAGCTCGGGGTGATCCCCGGCTTCGGCGGGACCCAGCGGCTGCTCCGGCGGGTCGGCGCGGCGATGGCCCTGGAGCTGTGCATGCGCGGCCATATGATCGGCGCCGACGAGGCGCTGCGGATCGGCCTCGTGAACCGGGTCCTCCCGCAGGAGGAGGTCGTCGACGCGGCTGTCGCCGCGGTCCAAGAGATCGCGGGCTGGGGTCCTTTGGCGGTCGCCAAGGCCAAGGAGATGATCCATCGCGGGGCCGATCTGCCGCTCCCGGAGGCAAACCAGCGGGAGGTGGAGGCCTTCGCGAGCCTCTTTGGCAGCGAGGATCAGGGCGAGGGCATGGCCGCCTTCATCGCCAAGCGCAAGGCTGAATTCAAGGGTCGCTAGGGCCCGACTGGAGACGATGCAATGGACTTCTCACTCTCAGACGACCACGAAGCGCTTGTCCGGATGGTCCGCGACTTCGCCAACCGCGAGGTCCGGCCGCTCGCAGCGGAGATCGATCGCGAGCACCGCTACCCGAAGGAGCTCGTCGCGCGGATGGCCGAGCTCGGACTGATGGGGATCGAGGTCCCGCCCGAGCTCGACGGTTCCGGTCTTGATCCGGTCGCCTACGTCCTGGCGATGGAGGAGGTCTCGACCGCCTGCGCCTCGACCGGCGTGATCATGAGCGTCAACAACTCGCTCGTCTGCGATCCGCTGCTCAAGTTCGGCACCGACGCCCAGAAGGAGCAGTGGCTGCCGCCCCTGGCCAACGGCGACAAGCTCGGCTGCTTCCAGCTCAGCGAGCCCAACGCCGGCAGCGATGCCGCCGCCCAGAAGACCCGAGCGGTGGCCGATGGCGACCACTTCGTGATCAATGGGGTGAAGAACTGGATCACCAACGGTCCCCAGGCGGACACCGGGATCCTCTTCGCGATGACCTCGCCGGAGAAGGGCAACCGCGGGATCACGGCGTTTGTCATCGACATGAACGCCGAGGGGGTCAGCCGCGGCCCCAAGGACGACAAGCTGGGGATCCGCGCCAGCCACTCCTGCCAGATCTTCTACACCGACCACCGGGTCTCGGCGGACCAGGTGCTCGGCGAGGTCGACGGCGGCTTCAAGGTCGCGATGTCGACCCTCGACTGCGGCCGTATCGGCATCGCGGCGCAGGCCCTCGGGATCGCCCGCGCGGCCTTTGAAGCGGCGACGGAGTACGCCTGCGACCGCAAGACCTTCGGCAAGCGGATCGCCGATCACCAGGCGATCGCCTTCATGCTCGCCGACATGGCGACCGAGATCGACGCGGCCCGTCTCCTGACGCTGCGCGCGGCGGCCCTCAAGGGCCGTGGGATGCGCCACTCCAAGGAGAGCGCGATGGCCAAGCTCTACGCCTCGGAGGTCGCCAACAAGGTCGCCAAGGACGCAATTCAGGTGTTCGGCGGCAACGGCTACGTCACCGAGTATCCGGTCGAGCGCCACTTCAGGGATGCTAAGATCACCGAAATTTACGAGGGGACCAGCGAGATCCAGCGAATCGTGATCGCGGCCAACGTGATCGGCAAGCGCTGAGCCCCGCCCTCGAGAACCCGCCCATCAGAGCCAAGGATCCCACCCATGCGAACCAGCACCCTGCTCCTCGTCGCCTTCTCCCTCACCGCCGGCGGCTGTGCGAAGCGCCAGCTCAACAAGATGGACTCCGAGGAGGCCGAGCTGGCCGCCCTCTACGACGGTAGCGACTACTCCGACGACATGGTCCAGGCCGATAACAGCGAGGTCCACGAGGACCAGGGCGACTCGATTTCGCCGCAGGCGCTGGCGTCGATCCAGGACACGATCACCAACGTCTATGAGCGCGACTTCGGCCGCTGCCTCCAGGAGGACATGGACGCCTACGACAACCGCTGGATCGCGGGGACCTTTACCGTCGAGTTCAAGATCAACACTGACGGCAAGGTGATCGAGGTCAACCTCCTCGAAGAGGACATCAAGGAGCAGCGCCTGCCCCCGGGGCAGAAAGAGGCGCGCCTGGCCAAGCTCTTCGGGCCCTGCATCGAGAACGCCATCTACAAGTGGGAGTTCGAGGTGCCGCCGGAGGTCGAGTACGTCCACACTTACACCGGCAAGGTCGGCGAGGCCTTCTAATCCCGGCTCTGGTCCCGACTCTGGTCCTGACTCTGGTCCCGACTCTGGTCCCGACTCTGGTCCCGACTCTGGTCCTGACTCTGGTCCTGACTCTGGTCCCGACTCTGATCCTGACCTAGTCCCGACTCTGGTCCTGTGACCGGTCCAGCTTACGGCCCGACTTCTGGGCTAGCCCACGAGAGCGAGCGCTACCCGTGCTGAGCGTTGATCCGAACGAGTCCCAGCAGCTGATTGCCGATACTGCCCGTCAATTCGCCGAGCGGGTGTTGGCGCCGAAGGCGACCCAACTCGACCTCGAGGGGGGATTTCCCAGAGAGAGCCTCGCTCAGGCGGCAGAGCTCGGCCTCTTGGGGATCAACGTCCCGGGTGAACTAGGGGGGGTCGAGGCCGGCGCTGTCGCCTACGCGCTCGCGGTGATCGAGCTCGCCAAGGTCTGCGCCAGCACGACCGTCGCGATCACCGTGTCCAATATGGTCGCCGAGGTGATCAGCAAGTTTGGCACTCCGGCCCAGCGTGAGGAGCACGTCCCTGCGCTGTGCGCCGGTGAGTACATCGTCGGCGGCTTCGCCCTCTCCGAGGCGGGCGCTGGCTCCGATCCCGGCGGGATGCGGACCCGGGCGACCAAGACCGACAAGGGCTGGCTGCTCAGCGGCTCCAAGCTGTGGATCACCAGCGGCACCCATGCTGGGCTCTTCGTCGTCTGGGCTCGGACCAGCGATGCCCCTGGGGCCCGGGGAATCTCTGCGTTCCTGGTCAAGGGGGACACCCCCGGGGTCGTCCGAGGGAAGTCGGAGCACAAGCTCGGGCAGCACGGGAGTACGACCACGCCGCTCGACTTCAACGACGTCGAGCTGGGCGAGGACGCTCTCCTCGGCGAGGTCGGGCAGGGCTTCAAGATCGCGATGATGGCCCTCGACGGCGGTCGAGTAGGCATCGCCTCGCTGGCGATCGGCTGCGGCCAGGCCGCCAGCGACTATGCCGTTGGCTACGCCCGCGAGCGTCAGCAGTTCGGCGCGCCGATCTCGAGCTTCCAGGCGATCCAGTGGATGATCGCCGACTCGGCGACCGAACTCGACGCGGCCAGGCTCCTGGTTCTTCGCGCAGCCTGGCTTAAGGAGCAGGGCAAGGTGTTCTCGCGCGAGGCGTCGATGGCCAAGCTTTACGCGAGCGAGAAGGCATATGTCGCCTGTGATCGGGCGATCCAGGTGCTCGGCGGCTACGGATACACCCGGGAGTTTCCTGTCGAGCGCTACCTCCGCGACGTGCGGGTCACCCGGATCTTCGAGGGGACCTCCGAGATCCAGCGGATCGTCATCAGCCGCGATCTGCTCCGACGGCACTCTTCTGCCTCGTAGGGCGTCCTCGCAGGGCTTCTCCTCGCGAGGCGACGCTGAGAGCGCCATGAGGGGTTGGCGTTGTCGGCGAAGATTCGGTATCTCGAGTGCCACCCCCCTCGAGGGGTCCTGGTAGGGCGAGCGAGCGTATGAACGAGAATCAGAACCCCTTTCCCTTCGGCGGCGGGAACATGCCGCCGCTCGGCTTCGACCCGATGGCGAAGATGAAGAGCGCGCTCAAGCGGCGCGCAGCCTTCTTCGGGCTGGGTCTTGTGATCGTGATCGTCGCCGCCTTCCTCGAGCCGAAGGAGCTCGGCCTGCCGATCTACACGCCGGACGTGGTGATGTTGCTCGGCGGCGCGGTCTCGTTCATGGGGCTCTTGGGCCTCTCGCGCGGAGCCGGCTGCATGGCTCAGATCGCCGGCCTCTTCTGGTTCATGGGGCTCGCCTGCGGCGTCGGCGACGGCAACCCGCTCTTCGCCTACACGATGGCCGGCGGGGCGCTCTGCTTCGCGGTCCTCGGGCTGCTCTTGCCGAAGAAGAAGAACGGCTTCCCGGGGATGGCTGGGATGCCCGGGATGGGCGGGGGGGGCTTCCCCTTTGGCGGTGGTGGTGCGGCGGCGCCTAGCGGTCCTCAGCTCACGGGTAAGCGCGCGGCGAAGGACCAGATCATCGACATCGACGCGACGGAGAAGAAGTAGGCCTGTCGCCTAGTCGTACGCTGCTCAGAGCCGAGTCGGTCATGAGCATCGACAGCGACGCGGCGGAGAAGTCGTAGGCCCGTCGTCTAGCTCGGAGCGAGCGAGGGGCAGAGGCACGCGGCTAGCTCCGAGTCGTCATGAGCATCGACAGCGACGCGGCGGAGAAGAAGTAGGCACGCGGCTAGCTCGGAGTCGGCCATGAGCATCGACATCGAGGTGGTGGAGAAGAAGTAGGCCCGTCGCCTTTCTCGGAGCGAGCGCAGGGGCAGGGGCACGCGGCTAGCTAGGAGTCGGTCATGAGCATCGACATCGACGGGACGGAGAAGGCCCGTCGATCCGAGCGGTCATGCCTCGCCGGCGCCGAGCCTAGATCCGGAAGATGAGCCCTGCCTGCGCCAGCGGCCGCAGGTTGTAGGGGGCGAACAGGAGGCCATCGCCGGCGCAGGGCGGGGAGTCAACGCTGCAATAGGCGTAGATTTTTTGGTCGGCGAAGGCGTCGAGGCCCGCGCCGAGGTAGAGGAGCAGGGCGGGGTGGGGCTCGACGAGGAGGCGGACCCGCGGCGCGAAGCCGAGGTTGAAGAGCAGTGGGTCGTAGGTGTCGAGGGTGTGGGTCGTGTCGCAGAACTCTCCCTCGCTGTCGACGCAAATCACGGGGGTGCGGGCGGCCATAACGTCGAGGGCGACCCCGAATTCGGCCTCGAGGCCGAGCTTGGCCGAGTCGCTGACTGGCCAAAGCCCCTCGTAGCCGGCGACGAGGGTGAAGGGGCGTCGCCGAATCTTGCCGAAGATAAAATCGTCGCCGCCGAGGGGGTAGGGGTCGAGCGAGATCGGCGAGGTGATCTGGTAGGAGGCGCCCGCGTAGGCTCCTCCGGCCCAGAGGTAGGTCGCGGCGAGGTCGAGGCCGCTCTGCCAGCTCAGGATCGGGGCGTAGCGGCTGCCGGTGTAGCCGATCATCAGCCGGAGCTGGCCGCGGGCCTTCGGCTGCGGGCGGGGTGGAGCGACCGCAGGCTGCGCTGGGACCTGGGGCGGGGGTGTCTCGGCCGGCAGTTTTTGGGTGTCTCTTCGGCCAGCTCGATCACGGAGGAGCGAGTCGAGGGTCGAGCGGGCGATCACGGCGAGCGCGTCGAGATCCGCCACCTCGCTGTCGCCGCTGACCGCGATGCGTCGCGTCTGGACGGTCCCAGCCTCGGGGTCGAGGGTGTAGAGGACCAGGTGGTCGCCTTCGAGATCGAGCCAGATCGCGGCAAGGCTCGCCTCTGCGTGGGTGATCGCGGTGGCATGCTCCACGCGCTCGGTGAGCGGCCCCTGGGTCGCGCTGCAGACCGCCTTGACCGTCGCTGGAAGGTCAGCGAGCTCGGCCTGGAGGGCGGTGAGGGTCCGCTCGACAGCCGCCGGATCCGCCTCGCTCAGGCAGATAAAGATGAGCTGACTGGGCTCCTGAGCGGCCGCAGAATGGCCGATGGCGGCGCTGGTCGTCGGTTCGGCTGTGGAGCTGGGCGCGCGGGCTGAGGCGAGGCCTGGGGAGGCCAAGCTCAGGGCGAGCAGGAGCGCTGCGTGGGGGAGCTCAGAGACGATCTTCGCGGTCTTCCGGCCCGGCGGCAGAGGTCGAGCGCTGGAGGCTGCGAGTCGCTGATGCGGGCCCCCGCAGGACGGCTCAGGCGTGGGGATGCTGAGGGCCTCGCCGCTTTTCGTGAGGGCGGCGTCGCGGACGCGATGGGAGAGCGCGTGGGCTCTTCCCTGCGGCGGGCGAGGGGCCGCTAGCTGGCGCGGACTCCTACGCGAGAGATGGGCAGTGCTCGAGCGCATCAACGGCCTACGACGAAGTCCAGCAGGGTACCGCGAAGACGTCCGACTGCTACCCTAGGCTTGGTGTTGATTCGCCGGCGCAGGGTCGTTTTCGCCGGAGCTGCGGCCGGGCTCGCCCTCTGCGCCCAACCGCGAGCGGTCGTGGCGGCTGGTGTCCCGAGGCTGATCCAGGCGGAGGCCGGCTTCAGCGGCGAAGCTGCCCTGGCGATGGCGCTCTCGGGGCTCGGCCGTCGGATCTCCCCGGCGGACGTCTTTGAGCTCGCTGGGGTCGATCCCGCGAGGGGGCGGGGGGCGAGCGCTGACGGGCTTGTGCGGGCAGCTTCTGCCCTGGGCGCGTCGGCGAACCGCTGGGTCGCAGATGTGCGGGGGGATCCGGAGCGCGGGCTCATGGCAGCGCTCGCTGATCTCCAGAGCGTCTCGGATGCGCTGCTCCTGGAGTTCTCCACGGGGGACTTCGTCGTCCTCCGCGGGATCCGGGGGAGGCGGCTCCGGATCGATGATCCACGCGTCGGCGCGGATCTGTCGCTGCACCGGCGGGAGCTCGCCCGCCGCTGGCCCCAGGCGCATGACGGGGGGAGGCGGGTCTGCGCGGTGACGCTGCGGGTGCCGCGAGAGCTGAGGGCTGCGCCTGGGAGGGGTGGGCGGATGCCCGGGCTGAAGGTGGCCCAGAGGGTTCGCGGCCTCTCCCTGGAGCTGGCCGGTCGGGGCTGGCCTATCGCGGTCGTCGGCCCCTTCATCCTCACGGGCAACCTGACCGAGGAGCGGCTCGGCGACTACGCGGAGTCGCTGGTCCGAATGGCGCTCGATCGTCTGCGCCTGGACTTTTTCAGCCGCGATCCGAATGAGCCGGTGGTCGCCTATCTCTTCGCTGACGATGTGACCTATCGCCGGCATACGCTGGAGATCTTCGGCGAAGAGCCGGAGACGCCCTTCGGCTACTACGACGGGGCGAAGCGGGCGTTGGTGATGAACATCGCAACCGGCGGTGGGACCATGGTCCACGAGATGATCCACCCGCTCTTGCGGGCGAATTTTCCCGGGGCGAGCCCTTGGCTCGACGAGGGCCTGGCCTCGCTCTTCGAGCAGTGTCGGGATCGTGAGGGGCACCTGGTCGGGATGCCGAACTGGCGGCTTGCTGGGCTCCACCATGCGCTTCGGGCGGGGAGTGCTCCCTCCTTCGCGGAGCTCCTGTCGAGCGACGCTGTGACCTTTTACGGTGAGGAGCGCGGGACGAACTACGCGCAGGCTCGCTACTTGCTCTACTTCTTCCAGGAACAGGGGGTGCTGGTGGAGCTGTGGCGCCGTTTGGTCGCGGGCGGGGCCCAGGAAGACGGCGGGTTGCGGGTGCTCGCGGCGATGGCGGAGCGGCTTGGGTATGCGGATCTTGGGGCGTTTCGTCGGGCGTGGGAGTCGTTCGTTCTCGGGGTTCGCTATCCTTGAGGGGCGCGGAGGTCGGGGCATTTCGTCTGGCTTGGGGGCCGCAAGGTGGGCGGGAGGCGGGAGGCTGAGGCGCAGGCCGGGCGAGGGGGGCGTGAGATGGCGGGGCGGATGCTGGGCCGGTGAACTCGCTTGATTGCGGGGTATGCACGCCTGTGGCGATCGGGTACGCTTCCGCGCCCATGGACGCGCAAAGCCCAGAGATCGTAGGAATTCACGGGATAGCCCACGGCGGTCAGGGCGTTGGTCGCGGTGAGGGCGATGAGGCCGATCCGCGGGTGTGGCTGGTCGACGGGGCGCTGCCGGGTGAGCGGGTCACGGCGTACCGACTGCGCGAGGCGAAGAACATGATCCGCGGCGCGACGGATGAGATCCTCAAGCGCTCGCCGAGTCGGGTCACGCCGCCCTGCTCCTATGCCGAGAGCTGCGGCGGCTGCAACTGGCAGTACGTCGATCCTGCGGCTCAGATCGAGCTCAAGCGAGAGATCGTCAACGGTCAGCTCCGCCATCTCAACGTCGAGGTGAACCGGGCGGTCGCGAGCCCAAAGGCGCTCGGCTACCGTCGGCGCGCGCGTCTCCACTACTCGAAGGAGTCCGGCGACTTTGAGCTCGGCTTTCGTCGCGAGCGCTCGCACTCGATCGTCGATCTCGATCACTGTCTGGTCCTGGACGGTCCGCTAAACCGGGCGATGGAGCGCCTGCGGGCGGTGAGCGACATCCTCCCGAGGAGCGGCGAGGTCGTCGGTCTCAGCGACGGCAAGCGGGCGGTCCTGGGGCTCCCCGGGGTGGCGCCGAGCGAGGCGCTCGACGTCGCGATCCGCGAGCGGGCGCTCGACGAGACCCTGGTCGGGGTGGCGCTCCGCGGCCGCCGTCAACGGCACAGCGTCGGCGTCACGTCGATGGCGATCGACGGCGGTGAGGGCCTGATCTCGATGGCCGCCGGGCCCTTCGTCTTCACCCAAGCTCAGGCCGAGCAGAACGCGCTGCTGATCCGCCACGTGATCGAAGCGGCGCGGCCGCGGGGCAAGCGAGTGCTCGAGCTCTTCGCCGGCGCCGGCAATTTCACCCGTGAGCTGGCCCGCCACGCCACCGGGATCTGGGCGCTCGACGACAACCGCGAGTCGATCTCCTACCTCCGCGCGTTGGCGGAGGAGTGGAAGCTGCCGGTCAACGCCAAGCACGGCAAGGCGGAGAACCTCCTGCCGAAGATCGCCCGCAGCGAGTCGGGCTACGAGATCACGGTGCTCGATCCCCCGCGCCGGGGTCTCGGTCGGATCGGCAGCAAGGCGGTCGCCAAGATCACCAGCGAGCGGATCGTCTATGTCGCCTGTGATCCCTCGACCCTCGCCCGTGATCTGCGAGTCCTGGTGGAGGGCGGCTTCAAGATCACCGACGTGTCGATCTTCGACTTCATGCCGATGACCTCGGAGATCGAGGTGGTCGCGACCCTCGAGGCTGAGTAGGGAGTGGGCGATCCCGTCAAGGAGCTGACGCGGGCGATCGCCAGCGGCAAGCTCGCGCCGGTCTATCTGCTCTACGGGGACGAGCCCGCGGCGATCCGCGAGGTCGTCGACGCGATCCGCGAGGCCCTGCTCCCGACGGACGATCCGACCGCCCAGTCGATGGCGGCGTTCAATCATGAGCGCTTCGACGGCGGTGATGTGCGCTCGGCCTCGCAGGTGCTCGACGCCTGCGCGCAGGTGCCGATGCTCGCGGCGAAGCGCCTCGTCGAGCTGACGAACCCGGACGATCTCGGCAAGGGCGGGCGAGGTGAGGACGGCCCCACGTCGACCCGCGAGAAGGCGCTCGACGCGATCGCCGGGTACATCAAGGAGCCGAGCCCGACGACGGTGCTGGTGATCTCAGGCGCTTCGATCGACGGTCGCTCCAAGCTGGTGTCGACCGCGAAGAAGGCGAGGGGCGCGGTCGCCCAGAAGTTCGAGGCCTTCAAGCGAGACGATGACGCGCGGCAGATGGTGATCGCGGAGGCGCGAGAGCGCGGGCGATCGCTCGACGTCGAGGCGGCGCACGCCCTGGTCTCCTCGGTCGGCACCGGCCGTACGGAGATCCTCGAGGGGCTCGATCGGGTGATCCTCTACGCGGGCGATCGGACGCGCCTCACGGTCACGGACGTTCATGCGGTGGTCGCTCAGACCCGCGAGGTCGACATCTTCGCGATCACCGACGCGGTCGGGCGCGGCGATCACCAAGAGGCGCTGTCGCTCCTCGCCCAGATCTTCGCCGCTGGGGAGAAGGACACCGGGTTGGCGCACAGGCTCTTCGCGCTGCTGACCCGACAGATCCGCTTGGTGATGAGCGCCAAGGCGAACGAGGGGCGCTACGCTCAGGTCGCCGATGTCCCGCCCTTCCTGGTCCGGAAGATCGAGTCGCAGGCGCGCGGGTTCTCGATGGAGCGTCTGCGGGCTGCCTACGCGGGCCTCGCTCGTCTCGACTACGATCTGAAGGGGGGCTCGCACATCGCCTATGCGTCGCCCTACCTCGCGCTCCAGCGTTGGATCCTAGAGACCTGCGGCGCGCTCCCTGGGGTCGACGCCCGGCGCTAGGGACCTGCGTCTCAACGCTGGCAGGGGTGCGGGTGCTCAGGATCCTGGGGACCCGCATCGTCTTCTGGACGCTCGCAGGCCGCAGGTGTGCGGTGCTTCAGCGCACCTGCCTCCGGTCCTCGACTTCTCCGGGACGGGCGAGGGCGCGAATGAGGTCGAGGGCGTGCGTCGACCCCTGAAGGGGCCGACGCACGCTCCGGCCTGTCTGTGTGCCGCCCGCGCCCACGTCTCTGCCCTCCGCGCCCCTGAACGCTCCTGAGCAGTCCTGAACGCTCCTGAGCGCTCAGGAGCGCAGGGGACTTGCTCGGCGCTCGGCGCTCGGACTCTGAGGTCGAGCGTTGGCGTTGTGTGGAGGCGCAGGAGATCGCGCGCGGCTCAGATCACGATCGATCTCCGCTGTGGGCTTGGTTCTTCGAGCGTCGGGTGGACGCGGGCGGCCAGAGCCGGCAAAGTCCTGAACCAATGAAGAAGAGCGCCCGCCGGCGGACCGGCGCGCGCTCGTTCGCTCCACCCGAAGGGCTTTAGGCTGAGGCCTGGTTCATCGCCAAGGTGAGGCGAGAGACGTACCGGGAGGCGGTGTTGATGTGAATAACGCCCTTGGACCGAGCCTTGTCGATCGCCTGGATGGCGAGAGGGAGGCTGGTCTTGGCGGCGTCGAGGTCCTCGGCCGCGAGGGCCTTGCGGACGCGCTTGATGTAGGTGCGCATCGTGCTGAGGTGGAGCAGGTTGCGCTCCCTCCGCTTGATGCGTTGACGATTCCGTTTTTCTGCCGATTTATGATTGGCCACGCGCTTCTCGCTCGTAGGTTCGGGTGGGCGGCTTTTGTGCAGCGAGCGCGGGGGGCTTGTCAAGCTGCTTTCAAGCGGCCAACCTCACCGCCGCGCATGCGAGCTCCGAGCAAGACCGAACCCATCCCGTCGATCGGGCGTGCGCCATTGGCGCATTTTTCCCGCGCAGGCGTCGTCGTCTCGGCCCTATCGCTGAGCGCGTGCGTTTTTAATGCACCGCCTCCGCTGCCGGAGGAGCAGGCGGCCGAGAGCGAGGCCGAAGCCGCTCGTCTCGCGGCTCTGCGCACCACGCCACCGGCTGCTGACCCGGCCAAGGAGGCAGGGGCAGGGGGCGCTGGTGAGGAGGCTCCTGAGGCCGGTCCTGAGGCCGACCCTGCGCGCTACAAGGCGGGGGAGGTGGCGGCTCCGGGCATGTCTCCCGCAGAGATGCGGGCGTTCAACACAGCGCAGGGCGATCCCAAGGAGGGTGTCTTCAGCCTCGAGGAGGCGCTCGCCGGGATGCCTGGGACCGGCGCCCTCTGGGTCGAGTTTGTGACCTCACGGGGTGTCATCAGCTGCGAGCTACACGAGCGTGAGGCGCCAAACACCATCGCCAACTTCGTCGGTCTGGCCCGCGGTCTCCGGCCTTTCCTCAAGAACGGTGAGTGGACGACCGGGCCCTACTACGACGGCGTCACGTTCCACCGGGTGATCCCCGGCTTCATGATCCAAGCGGGCGATCCGACCGGGACCGGGACGGGCAACCCGGGCTACGTGCTCCAGGATGAGATCGGGCCGACCCACACCCACGATGACGCGGGGATCCTCAGCATGGCCAACCGCGGTCCTGGGACCGGCGGGGCCCAATTCTTCATCACCCTGGGCCCGACGCCTCACCTCGACGGCAAGCACACAGTCTTTGGACGTTGCGACGAGGCGGGGGCCGAGCTCGCGGATGACATCGCCCTCGTGCCGCGGGACTCGAACGACCGACCGAACGATCCCGAGGTGATCGAGACGGTACGGATCGTCCGCCGCTGAACAGGGAGAGCCCGGCGCCGCCCGGCGTGTACGACTCGCTTCGGCCGGCCGCTCAGGAGCCGAAGTAGTAGGTCGTCGTTAGGCCGAGGTAGACCGTGTTTGACATCGGTCGACCGGCGGCCGCGGGGGTGAAGCCGAGCCAGCCGACCTCCGGGCCGAGGCCGAAGCCGCCGCCGCGCTTGGCCCGGAACGTCTTGGCCAAGGGGAAGAACTCGTAGCGGGCGGCGGCCTTGAAGGCGGCGCCGCCGTAGCCCTTGCGGCCTTCGACGCCGTCTTCGCGGATGGCTCCGCCGCCGATGCCGAGGCCGACGTGGAGCGAGAGGGGGCGCTTGGGCACCGGCAGGAAGCCGATGTCGACGAGGAAGGCGCCCTGGCCCATGCGCTGGTTTGACTGGTAGGCGAGCTCGCCGGTCAGCTCAATGCCGATGGTCATCCACGGGTAGACGACCTCTCCGGCGCGGAAGCTGCCGCCGGGGCCGACGTAGACGCCTGGGGTCTCGAGGTTGCGGACGCGGGCGAAGCTGAGGGGGAGGTAGGCGGTGAGGCCGACGTAGATCCCGTCGACGCGGGGAGGCGAGGGGAGGGCCGTGTCGCCCGTGTCATCGCCCGCGTCAGCGTCAGCGGCGTTCTGGTCGTCGCCAGCATCGTCGTCGCCAGCGTCGTCGATCGGTCCCTCTGGCTCCGAAGAGCTTGGGCCGGGAGTGTCGTCGACTGCAGAGGCGCGGGTCGGGTCTGCCGGCTCTGCTGGGTCTGCTGGGTCCGTCCCCCGCGCGGCGTTTTTGTCCGTCTCGTCCGTCCTGTTCTTCTCGTCCGTCTCGTCCGTCTCGTCCGTCCTGTTCTTCTCGTCCGTCTCGTCCGTCTC
>Ga0316189_10003374_pt1 | contig 15522 bp, 11 predicted proteins | sample LowCovwburrow_MG_FD_204930 | JGI IMG/M metagenome (GOLD analysis project Ga0316189, IMG submission 204930) | Coastal sediment microbial communities from Maine, United States - Lowes Cove worm burrow | ecosystem: Environmental > Aquatic > Marine > Coastal > Sediment | place: USA: Maine... | reverse complement strand
TCACCCAACCTTTCACATCTTTTATGCGTAACTTGGCGTGCAGAACCGTACGGACCAGGTTGCGATCCAAACACTGGGCGAGAAACCAGGTAACCGAGCCCATACGGCCAACATTCCCCGGCAGGGTCTGATCATTGATCTTGATATAACCGGCCTGCGCCAGGATCACCAACTGACCATTGCTGTCGAGGTAGTTCTGATAGGTGGTTAAAAAGTTCTCGTACTGTTGCGTAACGACAGGGTTCCCGCTCGGATAAAGCAAGGAGCCATCGTGGCAAGATTTTACCAGATTAAAAAATATGGGTATGGAATTCAGGTTCATATCGGACACAGACAGTTCCTTTTACCTCGTATCTCGGGAATAGGCCCAAGATAAACCCTTCTTCAAAAATCGGAATATCCCCCATCTGCCTGGAACAAGGATACAGGATCTGGCCGAAATCGTCAAACCACGCGTTCTGGTAAAAAGTGAGAAATGTGGGCTACACCACGCGGTTTTCATTATACATCCCTACCCGTCGCGTCCTCTGAATTGCTGCCTAAAGGTCAGTCTTCTTGACCATGTGCCAAGTTCCCTGTAAAATCCCGTGGTTTAAGGGTGACACCATCCATTTTTTTTCATGTACGCCAAAAAGGAATTCATTATGAGTCTCGAGATAAAGGGTCTCCGCAAAAGCTATAAGAATGTGGATGCACTCAAATCACTGAGTTTTAGCCTTGAGCCTGGCAAAGCGGTTGCCCTGCTCGGTCCCAATGGCGCGGGCAAGTCAACGGCCATCAAGCTGCTGGTTACCCTGCTGCAACCCGATGGGGGCGAATTTAACTGGCAGGGTCAGAACCTTTTCGAAAAACCGAGCGCCATCCGCAATCTGCTGGGTTATGTCTCGCAGGAACTCGCCATGGACAAACAATTGACCGGTACCGAGTTCATGCGCTTCTGTGCAGGTGTGAAACACCTTCATTGGAAGACCAGCGGACCTCGCGCCCTCGACCTGCTCGACAGAATGGGGCTCTCCGAGGCAAAAGATCAACTGGTGGGCGAGTATTCCGGAGGAATGAAACGCCGACTCGATTTGGCTTCCGCCCTCTTGACCGAACCACAAATCCTGGTTTTAGACGAGCCGACCACCGGTTTGGATGTGGAGGCGCGCGAGACGATCTGGAAGTTGATTCGCGGCTTTATGGAGCAGGGCTGTTCTCTGATCCTTGCCAGTCACGATTTCCGGGAGGTCCAGGAGCTGACAGATCAGGTGCTGATCATGGAAAAGGGCTCTGTCCTGAAAGAGGGTAGTCCCGATGAGCTAAAGAGCACACTTGGTAATCTGATTATCCGCCTCAAGACCCAAGAGTTTATGGGGGCCGAGGCCAAGACGTCCGTTCGTCGCGTGTTTGAGAAGTGGGGCGATGAGGTTACCTGGCACGATGATGAGGTTTTCGCAACCCTCGCCTTTCGCGGCAGTGACTCCATGACCCAACTGCAATCCCGGATCTACGATGCCATGAGCGAGGCTGATCTGGAAGTTTATTCACTCAACCTGCAGAGACCTGATTTGGAAGATGTGTACCGTTTTGCCCTTGGAGGTCAACGATGAACGAACGCCTGATGGAGATCCGGGCTCTTGCCTGGCGCTGGTTCCTCCACTCCAAACGCACCCCCATGGTGGTGATTTCTGGCCTGATTCAACCCTTGATCTGGCTGTTCCTTTTTTCTGCTGTCTTCAAGAACAGCCCCATGCGTGAATTGGCCGGTTCAGGCTCCTACCTGGCCTTTATTACGCCTGGTGCGCTGGTGTTTACCGCCTTCACCGCAGCCCTCAACGGCGGTATTCCCATCCTTTTTGATCGCGAACTCGGCTTCCTCGACCGCTTGTTGGTGGCTCCGCTGATTTCTCGTCTCTCGATTATCTGGGCCACCGGTTTTCATATTTTTGTCATGACCCTGTTGCAGTGTCTGGTGATAATCGTGCTGACCACAATTATGGGGGTGTATATTAAGGGCGGCCTGCTGGGCGGCATGGTGATTGTTCTTACCCTGGCCTTGGTAAGCTTACTTTTTACTACCCTCAGCCTGACCCTTGCCTTTGTCTTGCGGCGTCATTTTGAGCTAATCTCCATTGTTATGATCATTTCCTTGCCCATGGCCTTTATCTCTACGGCTTTTGCGCCCGTTAAGTACATGCCGGCATGGCTGACCTGGCCGGTCTCACTGAACCCCGTCACCCTTGCGGTGGAACCTCTGCGCGCTGTCTTTTTCGACAGCGGCTGGAGCTGGGGTGCTACTATTTACCAAGCACCCTTCGCCGATATGAGTGTCACGTCTTGTCTGGTTGTGCTCGGTCTCGGCAATCTTCTGATCGGTTATTTGGCTCGCGGCGTTATTGCCAGAAAACTGGGCTGAATCGCCTTTGTTCTCGTACATTCATGCGGGATGCGGCCCGGGTCAGACCGGGCCGGTCTATATGTTTGTACGGGAATTCCTGAAAAGATTGGTTTGCTTCATTGCGCACATAGACTCTCAAGGAACAAATGCCAACCTGGGAAAGAGGCGATGACCCAGGGGTTTGAACCTGCTTTTCCTTCTTCGGCGTGGAAACCTGTGGAAACGCAACCTGCTTCAATGTTTTAATGGCCAATGATATGCCTGCTTAGATGGTTCCACGGGTTGACAAATGCGGGGCGGGGCGACTAGGCTACTTATATAGTCTGTGGATCAACCATCCAAATCGTCGGAGAGGATGTGACAAACTTAAGCAAGGATCTCTACAACAAGTTGTTGGCGCGGCTGGTACTCAACCATCGCATGGTTGATCGGGAGAAGTTGCAGACCTGCTGGCGGGAAGTGACGCCGGAAAAAGATCTGGGCCAGATCATGATCGAGTACGACGTACTCGACTTTCAAAACTACTTGAGGTTGCACAACTACATCCTTAAATTGGCAAAACTACCCAACTTCCGGGAGAAGGCACAAGAAATCCTGGGCCAACAAACCCAGTCGCGGCCCGCGCCGGCCCAAGCCCCGGCCGCGCCTTCGACCCCACGGCCTCCGGAAACCGCCACTCCTGAACCTGTTCCTGTTACGGACCCTGAACCCGTTGTAGAACGGGAATCTGCGCCACGTGTTGAAAGAGAAGATAACGAAATGCCCCTACCCGTTGACTTTCGCGGGAACTCGGGTCTTGGTCAACTCAGCTTGTCCATTCCAAGAACCCTTTCGGCCAACAATACGCTTGATGAAATGTTGCTCAATGCACGCCAGGTGGGCGCTTCGGATATCATGCTCTCCCCCGATAAACCCATTCTTCTTCGCCGTTTTGGGCAACTGGTACCGGCAAACCAGGACCCATTAAGCGAAGCCGACGTGGCCCGAGTGGTGGAGCAAGGGCTGCCAGCCGACCTGATGGACCAATTCCGGCGAACGGGCGACCTGGAATATGCTTACAGTATCGAGGGTGGCGGTCGTTTCCGCTTAACCGTGCTGCGCCAGCGCTTCGGCTGGGAAGTGTGTGCACGGGTGGTTCCCTTGAGAATCCGCTCCTTCGAAGAATCTGCCATGCCGCCTTCCTGCGCTGAGCTGATCAAGTGGGCGCAGGGCATGGTCCTGGTGACCGGTGCTTTGGGCAGCGGGAAATCCAGTACCCTTTCGACTCTGGTCGAAATGATCAACCGTACTCGTGATGACCATATCATCACCGTTGAACAACCGATTGAGGTGGTCTTCAAACCAAAGAAATGCCAGATCACCCAGCGCGAAATCGCCCTGCACACCCACAGCCAGGACAGTGCGCTTCGGGCCGCCCTGCGCCAGGATCCAGACATTATCGTGATCAGTGAACTGCGCGACATCAATAGCATCAGCCTGGCCATTTCGGCCGCTGAGACAGGCCACCTTGTGCTGGCGACCATGAACACCTCCAATGCGAACCGTACGGTCGATCGACTGGTCGACGCCTTCCCTCCCGATGAACAAGATGCCATTCGCAGTATGATCTCGGGGACCCTGCGCGGCGTGATTTCCCAGCAACTCATTCCCCGGGTCGACGGCAAGGGTCTGGTCCCCGCCTATGAGGTTTTGGTGGTGACCAAGGCCATCAGTAACCTTATTCGAAAGAACAATACCCACCAGTTGGCCAGCGCCATGGTTTCGGGCAGGAACTCCGGCATGGTTCTCCTCGACGAGTCGTTAAACGATCTGCTGAAACAAGGCATTATTACTGGAGAGGAAGCTTTCTTCAGGGCAACCAATCCCAAGCGGTTCCAGCAGTACGCACCATCGGCCCTCAAGGAGCTCACCAATGGCTAGAATTGATGAATTGTTCCGCGTGCTCATGGAGCGTGACGCCTCCGACCTTCATCTGGAAGAGGGACAACGTCCCAAGATCCGAGTTCACGGCGGGCTGCATCCCCTCGACTTCCCTGTACTTACCAAAAATTATCTCAAGACCATTCTTGCCGAGATCTGTTCGCCAGAAAACTGGCGTCGCTTTGAGCTTCACGGTGACTTGGATTTTGCCTATGCCATGGGCGAAAAGGCCCGCTTCCGCGCCAATTACTTCCGCCACTTCTACGGTTATGGCGCCATCTTCCGAATTATTCCTAGCAAGATTCTCACGCTCGACCAGCTCGAGGCGCCAAGTGTGTTCAAATCCTTTGCCTACTTGAGGGCCGGTCTGGTTTTGATCACCGGGCCCACCGGCAGCGGGAAATCTACCACTCTTGCCGCAGTTATCGATTATATCAACACCACCCAGGTGAAAAAGATCATGACGATCGAGGATCCGGTTGAGTTCGTGCACAAAAGCCGCAAGAGCCTGATCAGTCATCGCGAGGTCGGCGACGATACCAGGTCTTTTACCAGTGGCTTGATGAGCGCGATCAAAAGTGATATCAACGTGGTGCTGGTGGGTGAGATGCGCGACAAGGAGACGGTCAGCCTGGCCCTGACCGCCACGGAAATGGGCATGCTCGTGTTTGGCACACTGCACACCAATTCAGCGGCCAAAACCATTGATCGCATCACCGATATCTTCCCCAGTGTGCAACAGCCGCAAATCCGCGGATTATTGGCCGTTACCCTGCGCGGCATAGTTTCGCAGCAGCTATTGCGCAGTGCGGACGGCTCTCGCCGGTATGCGGCCCACGAGATCCTGCTGTATACCCCCGGACTCACCGGCATCGTTCGTACCGGCGATTCCAGTGCGCTTTACTCATTTATCCAAACCGGTAGGAAACTGGGGATGACAACCATGGACAACAGCCTCTTGGAACTCTTGTCTGAAAATAAGATCACCAAGACCGAGGCCTATAACAAAGCTCAGGACAAGGGCAAGTTCGCCTGACCAAACCGTGCCCCGGATCCTGTAGTCAACGATCACGTGCCTTAACGCTTCAGATTGAGCGCTTCCTGTAAAAGGGAGTCCACCGTGGTAATGGTCCGCGAATTAGACTGGTAACCCCGTTGATGAATAATCAGCGAGGTGAATTCTTCGGCAATATCCACGTTGGAGGCTTCCAGGGAACTGGCGATAATACTGCCCTTGCCGCCCGTACCCTCGCCGTCCACCGAGGCTGGACCCGAGGCTGCCGTCGGCAGGTAGAAGCCACCGTCCGTCTGCTTTAAACCGTTGACATTGTTAAACGTGGCCACCGCGATCCTGGCTAATTCCAGGGACAGCCCGTTGTCGAAGAAACCGATCAGGGTTCCTTCCTGGTCAAAATCAAGGTCCTGTAGAATGCCCGAGCCGAATCCGTCTTGGAAGAGCGTGCCCGTACTGTGGTTGCCACCGTAGCTGGTGATGAGACTGGAAGGCGGATCAAGCGGGTCGGAGGCCTGTTGGATCAGGTCCCAGGTAATCAGCATGTCGTTGGCACCCGTGCTCAGGCCGCTGATGCCAATGGTACGATTGGCCGCTGTTGCGATTGCCGTACCGTCGAGCATGCTCAGGTTTCCATTGCCGTCGAAGGTAATCGTGCCGTCGAATTGGGTTGGCAGGGTGGTTGACACGGTCCCGTCATTAAAAGAAAATTCGTAGGTCCACTCACCCACGGTCGCGTTTTTGGTGAAGAGGACCCCCAACTGGTGAGAGACGCCCTTGCTGTCAAAGACCTCAATTGTGGCCGGATAGGTATCTCCTGCCACCGCCTCCGCACTGAGGTTACTGATGAAGCGAACCAGTTCGGTTGCCCGCGGCGATGATGACTGGCCCAAGTCGATCTGAATATCTTGGATTCCCCCGTTTACATCAAGGTTTCCGTTGCTGTCCGTGCCCACAAAACCCTGTACATTGGCGCCACTGGCTGCAACCATCACGCCCTCTTCGTCGAAACCGAAGGTTCCAGCCCGTGTATAGGCGTTGACACCGCCAAGGCTCACCTGAAAAAAACCGGTGCCTTGAATGGCCAGATGGGTTTTGATGCCCGTTGTCTGGATAGAACCCTGTTCGTGTTTGGCCACAACCTCGCTGGTCTTGCTACCCAAGCCTACCTGGATCGGGTTGGCCGCACCCGAGATCCCGCGAATGGTGTTCGACATGATCTGGGAGAAGTTGGTCTGGCTACGCTTAAATCCCGTTGTATTGATGTTGGCCAGGTTGTTGCCAACCACATTTAATGCAACCGCATTGCTTTGTAAACCAGAAAGTCCTGTATAAAAAGAACCCGTGAGCATAGCTGGCACCTCAGGATAATCTTTTCGTCCAGTTCTTGGTAAAGCAAATGTGGTGCCAAACTATAACTCTATGTAAACCCATTAAAACAAACGTCTTTTGATTTCAGATTTGTGAAAAACACTCGGCAAAAAGTTCCCAGTCGGTAGATCCTGCCCTACCTTTATACCGTAAAACGGTTGCCTACCGGGCCCGATTCCAGGTTGAGTACCCCACGGGGACAAACCGAGGAACAGACACCACAACCCACGCAACTCGCGCGCACGATATTCTCGCCCCGTTGCGCGTAGGAACGAACATCTATGCCCATTTCGCAATAGGTAGAACAGTTGCCGCAACTGATGCACTGGTCGCCGTTGGTGGTAATGCGAAAACGTGAAAAGCGGCGCTGCAAGAGGCCGAGTACCGCAGCCATGGGGCAGCCGAAACGGCACCATACGCGACTGCCAAAGATGGGGTAGAAGCCGGTTCCGATGACACCGGAAAAGATGCTCATGATCAGGAACCCGTACCATTTGCTCATGACACCACTATAACCGGAGAGAAAGCCCCACTTCTGGCTGAGAAACATCAAGCTGGTAGTCAGAACCACTAATACCAGAACGGTGTGGATCATCCAGCGCTCAATTTTCCAGGAAAACAGTGACTTACTGGAGTTCTGGCGAAAGGGATCACCCAGGGTCTCGGCCAGGCCACCACAGCCACAGACCCAAGAGCAGTACCAGCGCTTACCGAAGAAATAGGTCAAAACCGGGGTCACAATCAGAATGCTGACAATGGCCCAGAAAATGGCAAACTTGCCAAGCGCACCCTTGGCCGCGAGCGCTTGAAAATTCCAGGGATTAAAATCGTAGAAGTTGAGTGGCCAGATATTGGGCCAGTTGTACCAGGTATTGTTTAATCGCATCAGGATATTGGGAATCAGGAAAGCGAGGAAAAGTTGCGCAACCATAACAGACAGGGTTCGCATAATTTGATACCGGCTGTGGCGGTACTTGATCAAGGCGCGGATACCCATCACCAGAATGGAGATGGTGTAGAGGAAGCCGTAGAGGAACCATTGGCTGCCACCACTGGAATTGCCGGTCAGGGCCACATTGATTGGATCCACCAGGCTGATCAGACCTTCCAGGTTTTTGGGATAAAAATACAAGATCACATAAAAACTGGTCAGAAAAATGCCAAGCATCCAAGCCATGGCGCCACGGGCCGTGGAGCTGCCAAACATGATGCCGTTGTTCTTGATGCCGGGTAGGGCATGGCGTTTGTGCATGATCCAGGTAAGGGCACCGGTAACAGCCAAAGCTAAACCTGCCCAACCCACGCGATTGGGAGCGCCGGTGAGAACCGACGCAAAGAGCAACAACCCAACCGAAAGGATCGCCAGTCCGAGTTTTTGAGTATTGCTGAGTTCATTTGGATTAACCTCAGGCACCAATTGAAGACTACTATCAAACACGTATCTACTCCTCGGAGCGGGTGATCAAAAGATCCCCAGCAAGCGGCGTTTTTTGGGTCTACTGATGGGGGTATCGGGGTTTTGCCGATTGTACAGTCCAACGATCTCATCCTCGAACCTTTTGAAAAATTCGGGATCAAAATTCGCCTCATCCAAACGGGTAAGCACCTCTTCAAGGGTTTTCTGCTGGGCCAGCCAGTCTTCGAAGACACGGTGTCTGTAGCGAATGCCAAAGGCATTCATGCCCACCAGCTGCTGGCCATCCTTCTTGAAGACAAGGCGCATACACTTGTCGCCAGATGGGTTTTCCCAATAGAGGCTGTCCTCATCCTCCGGCGGGTTGCGGGCCACGAAACCATAGGTATGGTATTCAATATCGAAGAACTTGGCTGAATTGAACCAGATACCACGCTCATAGCGGGTCCGTTCGCCAGTAAGGGTTTTACCCAAAGCTTCACCCTGCATTTTGCCCGTATACCAGAGTTGTTCAACCCGGCCCGGTCCATCTCCGTCGCGAATCTGGGCACAATCACCTGCCGCATAGACGCCGGCAACATTGGTTTCCAGGTAGGGGTTGACAATAATGCCGCGGCCGGTTTCGATGGCCGTATTGGCCGCCAGATCAGTGTTTGGGTGAACCCCGGCGGTCAGACCCAGCAGATCACAGGCAATTTCCTCACCCTTATCGGTGACCACAGCTTTGCATCGACCATTACTGTCTGGCAGGATCCGGGCCAGTTGGGTCTCGGTCTTCAGCTTCATGCCATTGGCGGCCAGGTGCCGACCAATCAGGCCACCCTCCTCGGCACGCATGATATTGCCCCAGAAATGAGACTCGCGAATAAGAAAAGTGGCCTCGATTCCACGAGAATGCAGCATTTCGGCCAGTTCCACGCCGATCAAGCCACCACCCACGATCACAGCGTTCCTGGCATTGCGGCTGTTCTTCTCTAAAAGCGCCAGGTCGGGCAAGCCGTAAAGGCCTTGCACCCCTTCCAGGTCCTGGCCAGGCCAGTTGAAGTAATTGGTTTTTGAGCCCGTGGCTAGCACCAGTGAATCGTAACTGAGCGAGTCGCCATTTCGCAGTTGGAGCGTTTTATTGTCCGTGTCAACTTCCTCCACCAGATCATGGACAAGGTTGATGCGGTTCTTCTCCCAAAACCAGTCTTCATAAGGTTTCGTGTGCTCGTACTTCATGTGGCCCATGTAGATGTACATCAACGCCGTACGCGAATAAAAGTGCTTGGATTCCGAGGAGATGACCGTGATCCGACAGTTGCTGCGCTTGCGGATATGCCGGGCCGTGGTGATCCCGGCAACCCCATTGCCAATAATAACAATATCGGAATCTGTCATGGCATGTTCCTCCTAATTGTGGCGACAAGGTCTGAACTGAATCATTTTCATGTCATAATAATAGATGAACCAGAGAAGGTCTAGGAAAACCGCAGTTTCCAGACCCGCTAATGAAACGCGGTGATGCACAACCTCATTCCAAAAACCAAGGTTGGCGAGGCATATTTGCTTTCTTTCGACGAAATCGAGCAATGGCAGAACCTACTTGCTGAAATTGCAGGTATTCATTTAGATCCCACTAAAGATTACCTGCTGCCCTCTCGGCTGGGAGCCCTGTGCCAGAAAGAGGGCTGTTCCGACCTGATGGCTCTCTATGAAAAGGTGAAGGCCGATGGGATGGGTAAATTGGCGGGTCAGGTGGTACAGATGATAACCACCCACGAAACCAGTTTCTTCCGACACCCGCCCTCTTTCGGCCTCTTCGCCAAATTGCTTTTGGAGCTTGCGCCAAAGAAGGTGCGGGTCTTGAGCGCGGGGTGCTCCACGGGTGAAGAGGCCTGGTCGTTGGCCATGACAGCAGAGCGGGTGCTCGGCCGGCGGGCCGCAAACCTGGTTTCTATTACGGGTTGGGATATTGCTCCTGGTTCCATTGATGGGGCCCGCGAGGCACGTTATCAATTTCTGGACAAGAAACTGGAGCCGGAGTTGCTGGAGCGCTTCTTCGACCACGAGGAGAAAACGTGGCGGGTGAAACAGAGGCTGCGATCCTGGGTCAATTTCGAGCGCCGGAACCTGTTGCACATGAAACCAGACGAGGCACCATTTACTATTATTTTCTGCAAGAATGTAGCGATCTATTTCGAGATGCGGGCGCGGACCCGTTTCTTCGAAGAGCTTGTCAAACTGATGGAGCCAAGCGGTTACATGGTGCTAGGCTCCTCCGAATCCCTGATCGGGATCACCGATTGCTACAAACGAGAACGTCGCGACGGCGTCTATGCCTATCGACCCAAGTAGCTGGCGGTTCCCTCGGGGAAATCAGGGCGTATTTGTTAGCCTGGCTCACACACGGCGATAATGCCACCCGTGTAGACGTCCGAGGCGCTCTATCGGCGCAGTGGGCTGAGCTTGGCCATTTTCTCGATAAAGGGAGCGATCTCTTGGAGGCCGATTACCTCGTCCTGTAGGCCCTCATCCTCAATGCTTTTGGGCATGCCATAGATGGTGCAGCTCTCTTCGGATTGTGAAACGATATAGGCGCCTTTGCTCTTGAGTAGCCGACAGCCGTCCGCGCCGTCCCGGCCCATGCCCGTCATGATGATGGCTACAACCTCGCCTGGTTTGAACAAGGGTGCCACGCTTTTAAACAAAACATCCACCGAGGGACGGCAAGAGTTAACGGCCGGTTCCTGATTGTGACCAAGCACCAGACCAAAGTCCTCTTCTTTCTCCAGAACCAGGTGACGACCCCCCATGGCAATATAGGCCGTGTTCGGTTCGATGACCTCTCCGTCATTGGCTTCGACCACGGTAATCTCGCCCTTTTTGTTGAGGCTGCCGGCCAGGGATTTTGTAAAAGTGGGCGGCATGTGCTGCACAATCAGAATACTGAAAGGCAAAGGCCCTTTCAAATGCCCAAAAACCTCGGCCAGAGCCTTGGGTCCACCGGTAGAGATCCCGATCATCAAAATCTTGGGGCGAGGAACAAAGGCCGATGTCCTACTACGGACCGGCGCCTTGGCCACTCTCTGCACGGGTTTTGCCTCGGGTCTGGTCAAAACGCGCTTCATGATGCGCGGCGACTTGCGTCGCAGGTTGGCAATAATGCCTTTCAGGTTCTCTACCAAGGTGGTTTGGTTTTTGACCAGAGAAGTGCCCTGAGGTTTGAGCACAAAATCGATGGCCCCCAATTCCAGGCACTCGATGGTCAAGTGGGCGGCCTGATCGGAAAGGCCACTAAGCATGACCACGTCGGTTTTGTTGCCCCGTTTGCGCAGTTCTTTCAGGGTGGACAAACCATCCTTGACTGGCATCTCCACATCTAACGTGATCAGGTCCACTTCATTTTTTTCGAGAAAGTCTAAGGCCTTTATACCGTTAGAAGCCTTACCTACCACGGTCACGTCCTCAATCTCCGAGAGACTACGGGCGATGATGGTCCGATAGGTAGCCATGTCCTCTACGATTAAAATCCTGAGCGTCAAGGTGAAGCTCCTAGTCGTACTTCAATAATTCTGGAACATTAATAATACTGACGAGATCCTTCTCATGTTTGACAATACCTTCCAAGTACTTGGCGATACCTGCATCAGCATGGGCGGGTATGGGTTCAATTTGGTTTTCCTCGCAGTTGATCACATCACCGATTTGATCAACGAGCAGGCCTACGGGATCGACGTGGGTTTCAATATGGGCGCGACGTGCGACAGGCGAAAGTTCCGCAGCGGTTTTCATAATTAGCAAGCTGCTTGAGTCGGTTATGGTTCGTCTCTCATAACCCAGTGGGATGCCCGCGTCGAAGACGGTGACGATCTGGCCACGAAGGTTCAGCAGACCCACAATGTATTTTTTGGCCAGGGGTACATGGGTAAAGGAAATATTGTAATTAATTTCCCGTATCCCAAGGATATTGATACCATAGACCCCGTTTTCCAAATTAAAGGTCATGAATTGTTTTTCCATTGCCGGCTCCTATGCTTGATGCTTGGCATAACTCAACAATTTATCGATTGATTTAATCAGTTCAACCTTGTCTAACTTGACCTGATAGGCGTCGAAACCAGCCTGCTTCCCTTCGGTCATTGCGCCAGGATTGTCGAGCGCGGTGATGGCCATAACGGGCAGGTGGTTGAAGCGGGGGTCCATTTTGATTTTATGGACCAACTCGTAACCGTTCATAACCGGCATCTCAATGTCACTGAGAATCAGGTCGAACTCGCCCCCTTCATCCAGATACTCCCAGGCATCCTGTCCGTGTACCGCAGTGACCACTTCGAGATCGTGATCTTCCAGATAGGATCGGATCATGGTCCGGAAGAAAGGGGTGTCCTCTACGAGCAGAATGACCGGTTTCTTACCGCTGGAATAAAGGGTTGTATCTCGCCGTTCCCCGAACAGTCCATAGATGTCCAGGACCAGGGACATTCGTTCATTGATGATCGCACTACCCAGCACGCCATCGGTTTTCATGACATCTGTCTGAATGTCGATCTGAGTACTGATCACATCTTGCACCCGGCTGGCCACAATGGCATAGGGGGAGCGCACCATGTTGGGAATCAGCAGGTAAATGTAATTGTCGTCATTGACAACAATGGGTTTACAGTTGAGTTTCTTTTCCAAACGGAAAAGAGGCACGTTCTTCCCGCCGATCTGAACCAGCTCCTCATCGCCCATCACCTCGATACTCGACAAGCTGATTTTTTCGATCCGCGTGATAAAAGAAAGCGGAATAGCAAAGGTCTCGTCGGGATGATTGTTGAAAACCAGGAAGGATTGCCGTTCGGCCTGATTGGCGTGGGAGTGGGCCAGAGCTTCTTTGTCAGTGATATCTTGCAGGGTATCGAACTTGAGGTTGGCCGTATTGGAAATGCCATTCACATCCAGGATCATGGTCACGTGGCCATCGCCGAGAATGGTGGTGCCATGAAACGTGCTGATCGCTTTGATAAAGGAACTGAGCGGTTTAACCACCACTTCTTCCATATCCTTGATGCGATTCACCAACAGCCCGTACTTGTTCACACCCACGCGAAGAACCACAATATAGCGTGTACGGCCCTGTGTGCGGCGGTCCTGTCCCGATCGCTTGTGTTCCACTGGGGGAGCCATTCTCTTGTCGCGACGATCACTGAGATTATCGCGTCGGTCTTCTTTTTCATTGCCTTCATCGTCGGTATAGGTACGCCTCAGATTGAGGACATCGGCCAGTCTGACAACTGGCAACAGGCGTCCGCGCAGGCGATAGATCTCGTAGTGACCGACCTTTTCCAGCTTGGTGGTGATCTCGTTTTCCTTGAGCCGAACAATTTCTTCAATGTTGGCCTGGGGAATGGCGAAATCGATGTTTTCCACCTCAATGATAATGGCCGAAACAATGGCCAGGGTCGTGGGCAACTTGACCAGGATGGTGGTGCCAATGCCGATATCAGAATTGAGGTCCACGGTTCCGCCCAGTTTCTCGAAACTGGTTTTCACCACGTCCATGCCAACACCGCGACCCGATACGTCCGTGATCTCCGAGGCGGTTGAGAAACCGGGCTTGAAAATAATATTGAGCGCTTCGCGCTTGCCCATGCTGGCAATTTCGTCTGGTGTGAAGAGCCCTTTTTCCAGTGCTTTGGCTTTGAGAATATCTGTATTAATGCCGTGGCCGTCGTCCTTGATTTCCAGGTTAACCTGGCCACCCTCATGATAGGCGTGTAGCCGCAGCACCCCTTCTGCGGGTTTGCCCGCCTCAATCCGTGTTTCGGGCGATTCGATCCCGTGATCGATGCTGTTGCGAACCAAGTGGGTCAACGGATCGCTGATGGAGTCGATAATGGTTCGATCCAGTTCTACATCGGCCCCTTCCAATTCCACCCGAATCTGTTTGCCCAAAGACCGCGACAAATCGCGCACCATGCGCGGCACCTTGTTAAAGACGGCGCCAACCTGCTGAAGACGGGTCTGCATGACGCTTTCCTGAAGTTCGGAAAGGCGTTGGTTGAGACTCTGAAGTTCTGGCAGATCTTTGATGTCCAGTTTCTGGACCATCTGGTTGCGCGAAAGAATGAGCTCACCCGCCAGGTTCATGAGTTTGTTGAGCAGGCCCGTATTGACACGCACAGTAGTGGTGGCTGGCGCTGCAGCAGTACCGGCCGAAGCCTTGGCCGGAGGTTTCTTGGCCACCTTGGCTTTTGCAGGCGCTGCGGCTTTGGGTTTTGCCGCTTCCGGTTTTTTTGCTGCCGCTGCTACTGGCTCGGCCTTGGGGGTTGGGGCCGCTGCCGGCGCGGCTTTCACCACTTCAAAAAGTTTGCAGCAATCGTCTTTGTTTAACTTTTTCAGTTCATGTTCTTCTACCCGCAACGAGGCAGATGCAAAATCACCATCCAAAACCGTGGCGAATACAATCTTGCTCAGCGGGTTTTTGCCCGCTTCCAAGGTTCCGTCTTCCCAAACAAGGCACCCGAAAGAGTTCAGGTAGTCGGCCATGGTTGCAAAGTCTTTTTTCTTCTGTTTGTCGCGATGGGCGCTGCGATCAAAAGGCAATTGGTAGACATTAAAACCTTTGGCCAGATAATTTTTAAGCTCGTCGTGGCTGATCAGCGGACCGCCACCCTCGCTTACCGTGTCCTCTGGCTCCAGCCCTGATTCGACTTCCGGCTCCGCAGCAGCGCTGGCGGCGCTCCCTTCATCATCCCCAGGCATGACGCCCTTGTTCTTGATGAGCACATCAAGGATCGCGAGTTCATCGGCAATCGGAAGGTCGTCCTGGTTGGCCAGGTCGTTCATCATGGCCTTCAGTAAATCTGAACCCCGCAAAAGGATATCGGCCACCTCTGAGGTAAGCTCCGCTTTCCCATTCCGAACCATGTCCATCAGGCTTTCCATGCCATGAGACAAGGTTTTAACCGCTTCGAAACCCAGGAAACCGCTGCCTCCTTTGATGGTGTGGATTGATCGGAAGATCGTGTTGATGGAATCGGGGGTCACCCCACCGGTCTCCATATCCAGCATCAGGGTTTCCAAAACCTCAATGTGTTCCAAACTTTCCTCGCGAAATCCCGCGATAAGTTCTTCATCTTCAAATTCAAAATCTGACATCGCTCGATCCTTGTTCGTGCCTGGTTTGGTCTGATCTTTAGGGAAAGGTTTTACGCGTTTCGAAGGTGGGGTGAAGGCCACATTCCATTTCACAAACACGAGACTCATGCCACTGATCGGCAAAAAGAACACTTTGTGGTTGTAAGTAGGGGTGCTTCACCATAGACAATGAAACCTTCATTTCGATTCATCGGAGTCGTTCAGGGTTTCTTTAGTAGCATTTCTCAACAAACGTCTGTCGGGAGAGTAGATAGGACCGAAGTAGGTCGCTTTAGGCCTTTAAGGTAGCGTCTTTTTGAT
>Ga0316189_10003373_pt1 | contig 15524 bp, 16 predicted proteins | sample LowCovwburrow_MG_FD_204930 | JGI IMG/M metagenome (GOLD analysis project Ga0316189, IMG submission 204930) | Coastal sediment microbial communities from Maine, United States - Lowes Cove worm burrow | ecosystem: Environmental > Aquatic > Marine > Coastal > Sediment | place: USA: Maine... | reverse complement strand
TGATCGACTGCGACGACTCCGACTGCGCCAACGACCCGGTCTGCCTGCCCGAGGCCGTCTGCGACGACGGAGCCGATGACGACAGCGACGGCGACGTCGACTGCGCCGACTCCGACTGCGCCAACGACCCGGCCTGCCCGGTCGTCCCCTGACGACCCGACGCTGAGTCAGGGTGCACCGAACGGCCTATACCGTCGGTAGTCCCACACATCTTCCAGGCGCGGACCGCACCACATGCGGTCCGCGCCTTCCTGATCTGGACTCGCACGATGTCCGGCAGCTCGGCCAAGCACACGCGCGTTGCGAGAATCAGCGGAGCATCACCTCGAGGGGCCGGCCATGTTGTGGTCGGGAGCAGCCCAGGGCGGGGTGACCGCGAACGCCGGTCCATCCACCGGGGCCGTCGTGTAGCCCTGCAGCGCCTCGGCCCAGGCGACCGCGTCCGGGAGAAAGGCCTCGATCCGAAACGGCGCCGCCGTAGCGCCGGGGCGCGGCACGTCCCCCTCGATCACGAGCTTCCCCGGCCCGGTGCACCGGATGGACGTCAAGCGACGCCCATGGCCGGGCCCGAGGTCCAACAGCACGCCGCGGTTGCTGGTGACCACGAACCGCGAGGCCGTGAGCGCCAGGTCGCCGGTGGTGCGGTTGGCGCGGCGGGTGGACATCCCCGGCAGCACCCGGGTCCCGCGGACCAAGACGCGCAGCGTGACGCCGCGCACGCTGCGGAGCTGTCCGTCTGCCGGCAAGGCGCGCAGCACCCGGGTCCGCAGCCACCAGCCGTACCCCTTGAGGGCCGCCCCCGCCGCCACCAAGACGACGAACACCACCACGAGCGCTGGAATGGTCATGCACCCTCCGACCCCGACGGGCGCCGACGGTTCCCCGGTACGTTACACCGCCCCGTCGCCTTGCTTGGAGCACCCATGAGCGGACCGAGCGATCCCGTCCTGAGCTGGCTGCGGCGATTGATCAAGGATCGCGGGCTCAACACGGCCGAGCTCGCCCGCCTCGCCGAGCTGCCCAGGCCGCGCTTGCGCAAGGTCCTCGGGGGCGGAGAGCGCATGCTCGTCGACGAGCTGATCGCGATCTCGAACGCGCTCGAGCTGTCGCCCGCCGACATGGGCATGCCGCAGCTCGAGGGGCTCGACCCGGACGCCGAGCTGCCCGAGGAGCCGCCCACCACGGGCGCAGACCCGTACGGCAGTCATGCCGCGCAGCTCATCCGCATGGGGTTCGATCTGGGCTGCGACTTCCTGTTTCAGGCCGCCATCTCGCAGCTCGGAGACTCCGGGGTGCCGCCCTCCGTGCTCGCCGCGAACCGAGACCGGCTGGTCATCAAGCTCGACGCTGCCTACCACCAGTACAACGCGCCGCGCTACCACGACGACGGCGTGACCTTGACGCTGTCGTTCAGCTCCGGCCTGACCGACTGCACCTTTCCGTGGGATGCGCTCGATGCAGTGACGTTCTCGCCCGAGCCGGCGGTCCAGCCCGCGTCCGAAGAGGACGACGACGACGACCCCACGCCCAGCGAGCGGCCGCGCCTGCGCCTGGTGACCTGACGGCCCCGCTACGCCTGGGTCTTCGCCAGGAACTTCATCCGGGTCTCATACAGCACCGCCTCCATCAGCTTGGTCTCCTCCTCGTCGAGGTTGCCCTCGGTCTTGTCCTTGAGGATGGACAACAGGTCGATCGTCTGCTTCGCCATGGCGAGATCTTCGGCCGCAGCCGGACCCTCGCCCAAGTGCTGCATCGCCGAGGTTGTCAGCGACACGATGAACGACGAGAAGCTGATGTTGGGCAGCTGCGGGGTGTCGGTGGTCAAGCTCACTCCGGTCGGGCTCCATCGATAGGCACCGAACTGGCCTTGGCAAGCCCCGCCCCGCGCCGATAGGAGTCCACGGTGAGAACACTGACTACGCTTGCGCTCCTGCTCCTGCTCGCCGCTCCCGCGGCACATGCGGCCAAGAACCCACAGAACGCTGCGGATCTGTACGCCCAGGGCCTCCGCCAGCTGGGCAACGGGTCCTACACCAAGGCGCTCGAGTCGTTCAACCGTGTGCGGAACTACCACCGCGACGACCCAGTGTCGGTCAAGGCTCAGCTCGCCATCGCGGATCTGCACTACAGGCGGCACGACTTCGAGCAGGCCAAGTTCGCGTACGAGGAGTTCGCCAAGCTCCACCCGCGCCACGACAACCTGGACTACGTCACGTGGCGGATCGGGCAGTCCATCTACCGCCGCGCATCCAAGCTGGCCGGACGCGACCAGTCCGCCACGCGGTCCGCTGTCAACGTGTGGACGGGGTACAACAGCCGCTTCCCTGAATCCAAGCACGGCGAAGACGTCGACCGCCTGCTGCAGCGCAGCCGCAACCGGCTCGCGACCAAAGAGCTGCAGATCGCCCGCTACTACCAGCGCGAGAAGGCGTGGGGCGCCGTCCGCGGCCGGACCGAGCAGCTCGTCCGTCGCTACCCCGACACCGAGCCAGCCACCGAAGCGCTCGCCATGCTGGGCACCGCGCTGCACGCGTGGGGCAACAGCGAGGAGGCCCTCAGTGTGCGGGAGCGCCTGATCGCGGCTGCTCCCGACTCGTCCCACCTGCGGCAGCTCGACCGCGCCCTGGCGCGTCCGGCGGGAACACGCCCCGACGACAACGTGTTTGTACGTCCGTACCGTATCCGTGGTCTCGGACTTCAAGACCCAGCCGCTGCGGGACCCTGAAGTTTGACAACTCTTGCATGATCCCGCTACACCCTAGACTTGGAGGCACGATGACGCGCACCCTGGTAATCCTGGCGACTGTGACCCTCGCGGCCTGCACCCAAGTCACGGACGCCCCAGACGGCACGTCTACTACGAAGACCGACGAGTGCTTGAACGCGATCGCTTCGCAGTCACCCGCCAACGGCGACACCGACGTCTACTACCGCACCAACGTCTTCTTCACCCTCGCGATGCCAGACCCCGCGGCCACGATCACCATCGCCGACACCGCCGGGAACGTAGTCCCGGGCTCCACCGGCGTCGTGGACACGATCCTGACCTGGAGCGGCGACGCGCTCGAGTCCGAGACGACCTACAACGCTACGCTCAGCTACGAGTGTGGCGATGCCATCGTGAGCTGGACGACCAGCGCCACCGGCAGCCCCACCGATGTCGACGTCACGAACACGGTCTACGACCTCGACATCCTCAGCGGTGTCTGGCGCGAGCCCAACGAGCAGTTCGGCGCTCTCATCATGCCGTTCATCGCGGACGCCCAGCTGTTGCTGATGCCCACCTCCGTCAGCGCCGAGATCGACATCCTCGGGGCGATTGGAAACGGGATTGACCAGGAGAGCTGCCTCCCCACCATTCCGTTCCCAACCGCTACCTACGAAGACCCGTTCTTCTTCCTCACAGCGCCCAACCTGCCGCTCCAGGTCGCGGATATCATCGTCGAGATCGACGACTTGGAGCTGTCGGGGGCGTTCGCTCCGGACGGCTCGCGCATCCAGGGAGCCCAGCTCCGGGGAGTCATCGACACCGCCGATCTGGGTCCCGCGTTCTCAGCAGGCGCTGATCCAGATGCGGTCTGCGAGCTCGCCGGCGCGATCGGCGTGGAGTGCGAGACGTGCGCCAACGGAAACGAGACGTGCATCCGCGTCTGGATCGACGACATTGACGCCGAAGCGGCCCCCAATGTGCCTGAGCTGGTGGAGCGCACGCAGGCTGACATCGATACCGATCCCGCCTGCGGCGCGACCACCGCCCCCTGATCCTCACGCGAACCTCCAGGAGGCGTCCATGAAGCGCTGGAACTTCACAGCCCTAGCGCTCGTCTTGAGCGGCTGCGGCAGCAACGAGCCCGGCACGACCGACCTGCTGGACAACGCCGCGACCGATCTCAGCCCGGTGGGCGGCGACGCGGACACCGACGCGGACGCCGAGTGCCTGTCGACGATCATCGCGGTCACGCCGCAGGACGGGGAGACCGGAGTAGACCTCGACGCCGACGTCACGGTGGAGTTCGACACGCCGGTGCCCGCCACCTCGGATCTGGCCGTGAGTGTGCTTGACACCGTGGGCAGCCTCACCGTCGCCGCCGACCGCCTGTCCGCCACATGGACGCCCACGGAGGAGCTACAGGTCGAGACCGAGTACACGGTCGACACCTTCCTGTGCGAGACCCCGCTGACGACCACGTTCACCACCGTGTCCGCAGCGGTCGACCCAGCGCTGTTCATCGGAAACGCGTTCAGCATCCCGTGGGACGACATCACCATCACCGAGCCGGGCAACTCCGCGCTGCTGCAGGCAATCGTGGGCATCGACACCGTCCTGCTGCAGATCCAGTCGGTCGACGCGGACACGGGCGACGCCGAGACCGCCGCGACCGTGGGCAGCTTCGTCTCCGACAACATGGGCACGGTCAACCCCATCTGTCCCGGTGTGGTGCAGGACACCGCTGACTTCTCGAACAACCCCGAGTTCCTGTTCGGACCGCAGACCATCTCGATTCCGATTGGCGTTGGTGCGGTCGCAGACGTGGAGTCGTTCGAGCTGCAAGCCACCGTGGCCGCCGACGGACAGTCCCTCGAGTCGGTCAGCATCCGCGGCTTGCTGGCGACCGACCTCATCCCTGGCTTCGACGCCGAGTGCACCAGCGACATTGTGGCGCTGCTCCTCCCCACCTGCCTCAAGTGCGACACGTCCCCCAGCGGGATGTGCATGCTGATCGAGGGCAACAGCACGGACGCGCAGCTGCTCGCTACCCTCGACCTCTACCAGGCGTGCGCGCTGTTGTAGCTCAGGCCGAGCGCTCGCTGCACTGCATCGAAGTCAGGCGGCGGCACTGCGTCGAAGCGCAGCGCCTCGCCGCTGGTCGGGTGCACCAGCTGAAGCCGCCACGCGTGCAGCATGGGTCTCAGCAGCAGCGGGCGGACCTCTCTGGGACCGCGGCGCCGCCGGTTGTAGAGCGGATCGCCCAGGATGGGCCACCCCTGCTCTGAGAGGTGGACCCGCACCTGGTGCGTCCGCCCTGTCTCGAGCTGGACCTCGAGCAGCGCGACTCCCTCTCCCCGCTGGCGCACGCGCCAGTGGCTCACAGCCCGACGCCCTCGCGCGCCCGAGGCGTGCCGCACGCGATCGTTCGGGTGCCTCCCGAGCAGCGACTCGACCCGGCCCGCGTCCTCCGACGGCGCGCCGGCCACGATCGCCAGGTACCGACGTCCGGCCGAGTGCGCCGCGAACTGCGCGGCCAGCCCGTGGTGCGCAACGTCCGTCTTCGCGACCACCAGCAGCCCTGAGGTCCCGCGATCGAGGCGGTGCACGATCCCCGGGCGCAGCTCTCCGCCGATCCCCGACAGGTCCGAGAGGTGGTGCAGCAGCGCATTGACGAGGGTGCCGTCCGCGTGGCCGGGCCCGGGGTGCACGACCATGCCCGGCGCCTTGTCGATGACCGCGATGTGCGCGTCCTCGAACACCAGCGTCAGCGGCAGGTCCTGGGCGCGCACCGCGACCGGCACCGCCTCCGGCACCTCGACCTCGACCTCCACACCTCGTCCCACCCGGCGACCCGCACGCCGCTCGGCGACGCCCTCGACCCGAACATGTCCGGCACGCACGAGCTGCCCTGCGCGGCTCCGCGTCAGCTCGGGCACCAGGTCCGCGATCACCACATCCAACCGGCCCGCGCGCTCCACCAACACCCGGGTCACTGCGCGAATCGCGCCATGTATGCGGACACGACCCCCTCGACATCGAGCTGCAACATCCGCGCGACCTCGCGAGCGTAGCCCCGGACGAAGGTCGCGGAGGGAAGCGCATCGCGGTCCTCGGCCTCGAGCGCCGCCAGGTACCTCTCCGAGATCCGCGTGTGATCCGCGACGTCGCGCAGGGACAGCCCGAGCCGCTCGCGGACGGCCTGGAGCAGCGCTCCCGAGACGCCGTGCTCGTCGATCAGCGCCTCGACTGCCTCGGCGGACAGCCCGACCACGGAGCGCGTGGGCTCGGGGCGCGGCGGCAGCACCAGCACATCGGAGGACCCTGGCGACCCGTCCACCACCTTCAGCCCGCGCTCTGGGGCCCCCGGGTGGGTCAGTCGATCGGTGATGTCCGCACGCTCGGGCGTGGACGCCGAGACCGGACCCGCTCCCAGTCGCGCCGCGGGGCGCGGGGTCGTCAGGTCGTCATCGTGGGGAACCAGAGTCGGCGGATCGACCGTGGCGCCCGAGGGTGCGAGCGGCAGCACCCCGATCTCCGGGAGCCGCGAGGTGACCCGGAGCAGCTTGGCCGCGACGGCCGCCGCGGGGTGCACCAGCGCGTCGGAGACCTGAGACCACACACCGTCGGCATCGCGCGGACGCTCCTCGGCGTCCGCCCAGCGCAGCATCGCGTCGTACCGCCGCCGCCGCAGTGGGTCGGACACGATCTCCCAGGCCTCGTCGAGGTGCGCGCGCTGCAGATCGAGCTGCGCAGCGTCCCCGCCCTGCTCCACAAGCGCCCGTCGCCGCTTCGCAAGCCGCGAGACCGCCTGGCCGTACGCGCGGCGGATGCGCGCCAGCCCCGCCGCAGGGTCGATCCCCAGCACATCGTAGAATTCACTGGACACGGGCCGACTCTACCGGGTTGCGATCGCCGCCGCCACCCGGTCTGCGACCGTCGCGAGCTCGTCGTCAGCCAACGTGCGAACCTCGAGCCACAGGGCCCCCTGGTGTCGCCGCGGCACCACCGCGGGCGACCCCATCCGCAGCGCCCGCGCCAGCCCCTCGACCCCGGTGACCTGCAGCCGGACCCCGAAGCCAGGCAGCTCCTGTCCTGGCAGCGCACCGCCCCCGACAAAGCCCACCGAGGGGAGCACCTGGGCGGTCAAGCCGCGGTCCGCCAGCAGCCCCACCAGCGCCGTCGCGCGCGCGTGGAGCACATCGGGCGACACCGTGATCATCGCCAGCGCTGGCGGCGCATCTCCGGCCAGGTGGGCGCCCAGCGTGGCCTCCAGCGCTGCCAACACCACCTTGTCGACCCGCAGCGCGCGGTACAGCGCGTGCGCGCGCAGGCGGCTGATCACAGCGGAGCGACCCACGAGCACGCCGGCCTGGGGTCCGCCCAGCAGCTTGTCCCCTGAGAAGCAGACCACATCGACGCCTGCGGCCACGACCTCGCGGATGGCCAGCTCGTCGGCCAGCCCCTCGATGCTCCCCGCGCCCACGTCCTCGACCACCGGCACCCCGGTGCGCTTCCCCAGCGACACCAGCGCAGCGCGGTCGGGCGCCTCGGTGAACCCGATGATGCGGAAGTTGGACGTGTGGACCCGCAACAGCACGCCCGTCTGGTCGCCGATCGCGGCCTCGTAGTCCGCAGCGCGGGTTCGATTCGTGGTTCCCACCTCCACCAGGCGGGCGCCCCCGCTCGCGATCACATCAGGGACCCGGAACGAGCCCCCGATCTCCACCAGCTCGCCCCGCGAGACGACCACTTCCCGATCGCGCGCCAGCGCCGTGAGCGCCAGCAACACCGCGGCGGCGTTGTTGTTCACGACCAGCGCGTCCTCGGCGCCCGTGAGCGCCTGCAGCTGCGCGCGCAGCCCGCGCAAGCGGCCACCGCGCGTCCCCGTGTCGAGGCGGAGCTCGAGGTCGCAGTAGCCGGCCGCGCGGACCGCCGCGTCACGCGCCGCCGCAGACCACGGCGCTCGGCCCAGGTTGGTGTGCACGACCACGCCGGTCGCATTGAGCACCGGCCGCAGCCGCCCCGCGCCCAGCGCCTGCGCCCGCGCGGTCGCGCGTGCGACCAGGTCGGGCGCGTTCGCCTGAGACCCCGCCAAGATGGCCGCGCGCGCCTCCGCGACCACCTGCCGCGCCGCCGCCACGGCGACCCGCGGCGTCCCCGGAACCTGCGCAGCCAGCGCGTCGACGCCGGGGAGCGTCCGAAGCAAGTCCTGGCGATCGACGGTCATGGGTCCTCCCGCGGAACCAGGATCTCGGTAGGCCACACCCGCCAGCCCGTCTGCGGGCGGAGCTTCTGCGCAGGCGCGGACACACGCGAGTGCACCTCGTACGCGCCCTCGACACCGTACCCGATCCGCGTGCGGCCTCCCTTCAGCACGCAGCGCCAGCGGTGTGCGCTCGCGGCGCGCGCGATGCGCTGGACCTCTTCGCGGTACGGCCCCCCGGCGTGGTTGATGTCCCACAGCGAGATCAGGTGCATGGACGGGGCCTGTCCCAGCGCCACTGGGACCCAGGCGAAGTGGGGCGCCAGAATGGGCCCATCGCCACACACGGTGCGCAGCTCGGCGACCAGCGCCGCGCCGGCGTTTCGCTCCTCGGCGCTCGGCACCACCTCCGCCGTGTCCAGCCGGGAGTGGATCCACCCGAGCTGTCCGGCCATGAGCGCCGCGGTGAGCGCTGCGGTCCCCAGCCCGCCCGCGCGGACGCGCGCCACCCCGACGGCAACGCCCAGGCCCGCGCTGATCGCCCAGTGCGCCGGCATCAGCACGTTCAAGAACCCGCCGTAATGGGCGCGCATCAGCCCGGAGATGACCAGCGCGGTGCCCCCCACGCCGAACGCGAGCCACCAGCGGTCCGACCCCGTTCCTTGCCCTCGCGACGCCCGCGCGAGCCGCGGCGCCATCGAGAACACCGCGGCGCCCAGGCCCGCCATCATCAGCCCGACCGCCCACGGCGGTCCCATTGGGATCCCGCGGACCGGTGACGAACGGCTGCCGACCCACGCCCCAAGGAGCGTCGCGCCCGCCACTCCAAACGCGACCCACGACGCCGGCCGCTGCACCGCCACCAGCACCGCCGCGCCCGCGAGCACCGCCGGGAGCAGCCACACCGCCAGCTCCCCCGGGGTCCCCACCAACATCCGCTCCCAGAGCATCGGGTGCGTCCCGGGAACGCCGAGCAGGTAGGTGAGCATCCGCCCGCCCGAGCGCCACTGCAGCAGCAGGGTCATCGCGCCCGCCGGGCCCGCGGAGCTGAGCACGAACATCAGCGCTGCGCGCCGGCCGCGACCGATCCACAGCGCCAGCGCGATCGGCAGCCCGAACGCCGCGAGGTTGTGCTTGAACAAGAACGCGGCTGCAAGCAGCAGTCCGCTGGCGACCTCTGCGCCACGCCGACGCTCCACCGCAAGGGCGATGCTCCATGCCGCGAGACCCAGCGCGACCGCGTCCGGCCGCACCAGATCGTAGAAGCCACCCGAAGCGCGGAAGCAGCCCAGGAAGCAGGCCGCACCCACCCAAGAGGCGACGTGGCTGCGTGTGTGGCGGGCGACCACGAACACGATGGCGAGCGCGGCGAGCAGGGTCCCGGCGATCGAGAGGGCGCGTCCGGTGGGGTAGTCGAGCCCGAACAGACCACCCGCAGCGGCGAGCAACGCCGAGTAGCCTGGGGGGTAGATGAACGGGATGAACTCGGCGGTGGGCGGGTCGTACAGAGGCAGTCCGCGCTGCAGCCGCCACGCGTGCGACAGCATCCCCCCCTCCATCCACTCGAGGTCCCAGCGGTACGACCAGCGCTGCCACATCGCGACCAGTACCCGGCCCGTCACGAGCGCTGCCAGCGCTACCGGGAGCGCGTCGAGCAGGCGGGCGGCCAAGGTTCGGCTCACGGGACGGGCGGCCCAGCGGACCCGAAGTGGGTCAGGAATGTCACCACGGAGAGCACCGCCACGACCCACAGCAGGAACGGTGCGAGCATCAGCGTGAGCAGCGAACCCTGGAACAGCGCCAGGCCGGGTCGAAGGTCGGACAGGCGCACCCCGGTGGGGTACGCGGCCACCACCAGGGCCTGGACTGCGGCCACAGAGGCCGCGCCGCTCGGACCGCGGATCTCTTCCTGATCGACCACGTACACCCTGCCGTCCGGCAGCGACAGGGTCCAAGGCTGCCACGCGGCAGGCGGAGGCGCCAGCATCGGCTGACCACAGCCCGCGCAGGGTCCTGCGGCAACCAGGCCCGACCCGACGGCAGCGCGCAGCGTCTCCCACGCCGCCCGCTCGGGGTGTACAGCCGGTCGACGAGCGCCGCCGGAGGAGACCACGCGACCGTCCACAGCTTCGGTACGGTGGCAGCAGCGGCAGACGACTTGTCCCAGGGCGGCCTCCAGACGGTGTCAGGGCTCCCCGTAGTCCTCCTCGCGGTCGACCGCACCCTCAGGGGTCCACCACGTCCAGGCTCCCACCCGCCGCCCCTCGCGGTACAGGCCCTCGCTTCGCTTGGCGCCGCTGGCGTGCCACAACGTCCACTTCCCGTCGGCCTTCCCGGCGATGAACGCGCCGGTGCCCTTGTCCTTGCCGTCCGGGAACCAGTGCGTCCAGGTGCCGGTCTCCTCGCCGAACTCGAGCTGACCCTGGAACTTGAGTGTGCCGTCAGGCCACCACGACTTCCACGTCCCATGCTTCACGCCGACCCGCCAGGACTCCAGCCGCTCGAGCGCTCCCACCTCGTAGTAGGCGTGGAACTCGCCATCCCGCCGATCATTGACGTAGGAACCTGCCGTTCGCACGCCCCCTCCGGGCCAGAACAGGCGCTCGAGCCCTTGCCGCTCGCCCCCCTCCCACGCGGTCTCCGACTGCAGCACGCCGGCAGAATCGAACAGCCGCTCCACGCCGGACAAGCGCCCATCGCGGTAGTTCGCCTCCCGCTCGAGCTGCCCGATGTCGCGCCAGAACTTCCACACCCCGAACCGGCGGCCGCCACGGTACATCCCTTCGCGCTCCAGGCTTCCGTCCGGCCTCCAGTACCTCCAGGGGCCGTCCATGGCGCCCGCGACGAACTCGCCGGACGAGGCGCGGACGCCGGTGCTGTGGTAGCCCGTCCACGGTCCGTACTTCGCGCCGCCGATGAACCCGCCCGAGGACTCCAGACCGCCCGCGGGGAAGTAATACCGCCACTCGCCCGTCGCCTTCGCCAGGCTGTACTCGCCCTCGAACCACAGCTGGCCATTCTCGTGCCAGTGCTTCCACGCGCCGTGACGCCTGTCGTTGAGGTACGTGCCCTCCGATTCCTGCGTGCCGTCGGGGTACGACGTAGTCCACAAGCCACTCTTCAGCCCACCTGCGTAGGAGCCGATCAGCACGACCTCGCCGTCCTTCCAGCGCTGAGTGGGGCCCTGGCGCACCCCATCCGGGGTCTCACACCAGACCTCCGAACCCTCTGGAGGCAGCGCCCCGGCCGAGGTTGTTCCCGGCGGGCAGTCGCTCGCCCAGGCTGTCGCCAACGCCCAGCCGATCAGGGTCAACCGGTGTCCCCCTCCCTCGGCAGCGTGCGAAACGCCGAGACGGCCGCCAGGAGCGCTGGACCCTCCTCGCCCGTCCAGCCGATGCCCTCGGGCGCCGACGGCAGCTCACGCCACCAGGACAGCACCTCGACATCCACCGGGAGCACGACCGCGCGGTCGTGATCGCTCAACAGCAGGAGCGGCACGGCCGCCTTGCCTTCCGGTGGCAGCTCGGCGACGACCCACACCTCGCCGCGCTGATCACCCGCCTCGCCCGCACGGCGGACCAGCAGGCGCCACAAGCCGCCCAGCGATCCCTCGAGCGTCTGCAGCGCCGGCTGGTCGCGCGACTCGCGCCGCGTGGGCCCGCGCAGGACACGGTGCAGGTGCCAGCCCGCCTCCTGGAGAGCCGCAGCCACCTGCACCACCGTGTCGATGCCGGGACCGCCGTAGCGGGCGCGCCCTGCGCCGAGGAGCAGCGTCCGGGTGGCTTCGCCGGTGGGTGCCATCCGCACGGCGACCGTGGTCCCCTCCGGAATCTCAGCGTCCTCGGGGGAGGCGCGGTGCACTGCATCGAGCAACGCGGCGAGCGCCGCGTCGCTGAGGTCGAGCCGGAGCATGGGACGCAGCGCGCGATCGGGGCGCCGGAACTCGGCCAGCGCTGCCGTCACCGCAGCCGGATCGAGCGGGTCGGCCTGCAGTGCGGCCGCGAGGGCCTCCGTGGGAGCCGGCCCGCTGCGCGCGGGCGCGGGCGCGGGCGCCGCGGCGTTGGCTGGCAGTCCGGCGAGGACCGCCGGGTCGTCCGCGTCGTGCTCCAGCGCTGCGACACCGGCCGCAGCGCAGGCGTCTCGGAGCGCCGCATTGCCCGAGCCCGTTGCCAGCAACAGCGTGTTTCCGCACAGGGATGCCAGCCGCTGCGCCAGGAGCGCAGGCTGGCCATCAGGGTACGGCTCGGCGGCGTGCGGGGCGACCGCGACCATCCGCTCGAGCCCATCGATCACCACACGCAGCGTCCAGATCTTGCGATCGTCGGCCTCTTCCCGGGCGAGCACTCCGCGCCGCAGACCGACCAGCTTGTGGCCAGCCGCCAGCACTGAGCGCGTGAGGCGCAGCAGGCGTTCGTACGGCCACTCGTCGTACGCCGCCACCGCGACCGCGTTCCCAGTCCGCAGCGACGCCAGCGCAGCCGCTGTGCGCGGCGCTTCCCCCGAGGACTGGGCGAGCCCGACGACCCCGACGAGCCACGGTGCGGGCACGGCCGCGCCGACGGTCTGCACGTGATGCATCAGCGCGGCCTCGGCGGCCTCATCTGCGCGACCTGGGTTGGCGTCCAGCCACCGCTCGACGGCGCGCAACCGAGCGGCGCGTCGGGTGGGGGCCGGGGCGCCGAGCAACTTGGACAGCGGATCGTCCATGGAGGGCGGAGCGCTGGCTGGCTGCGGCGCGCGGACGCCCGCTGCACGTTGGAGCTCGCGACGGAGCTCCTCCAGGCGCTGCGGGAGCTTGTCTTCCGGGCCGCCAAGTGCCGAGGAAAGATCGATGAACGCGCGGAGAACGGCCACCTGTGGACCCTTGCCACCCTGCAGAGCGCGCCATGCGGCCGTCCAGTCTTCGGCGCCGGCAGCCTGCCGTGCCTCCTGCAGCGATCCCCCGCTGCGGCGCTCTGGGCGATCGCGGCGCTCTGGACGATCGCGGCGCTCCGGACGATCGCGGCGCTCTGGGCGATCGCGACGTCCTCGTGCGCCGGGTGCGGTCGGCGCCGGGATGTTGGGTGCGCGCTCGCCGAGCGACTGCAGCAACGAGCGCGCCGCGTTCACTTCTCCCCCGGTCGCTTCCGGCGGTGTGCGGCACAGCGACAGCAGCGACTGCGCCTCCCGAACGGCCGCAGCGCGGTCCCCCGTCTGCTCGTGCACGCGGGCCATGGTGTAGGTGGCGCGGCGGCTCGCCGCAACGTCGGTCAGGTGCCGGGAACGCCAGACAGCCAGCTCGGCCAGCAGTTCACGCCGAGCGGACTCCGAGTCCGCCGCAGCGACGCGGTCGCTCCACATTTCCAGGGGATCACTCATCGAGGACGCCTCATCACGCCGACGGGATGCGCCGGCCGCAGCTGTGCATGATACCCAACACCCCGTCGGGAGGGTACCCGGTGAGCGACGATCCCCGGATGGTCCGGCGCCGGGTACGACGGTGGCCGCAGGATGGCGAGACCGGTGACCACGTCGCCGTCGAGGAGCCGCTCGAGATCCGCGTCGAAGATGCGCCGATCGCCGTCACAATGCGCACCCCCGGCGCAGATCGCGAGCTCGCAGCTGGGTTCTTGTACACCGAGGGCATCCTCGAGGACGCCGCCGACCTGATCGCGCTCGAGCACCTCCCCGGCGACGCCGCCGCGAACACGGTGGTGGCGCGCGTGGCCGGCGGCGTCGAAGCGCACGCCGCCGCGCTCGCCCGCGCCACCCGCGAGCTGCATGCAACCAGTGCCTGCGGAATCTGCGGAAAGGTCAGCCTCGACCGCATCGAGATCCTCAGCACCGTCGCCGTCCAGCCCCTCGAGCCCGACCCCGCCGTCCTCATCCAGCTCCCCGCTCTTCTGCGTGCCGAACAGCCCGCCTTCCGCGCCACTGGCGGCATGCACGGCGCCGCGCTCGTCACACCCGCCGGGGCGCTCGAGGTCGCGCGCGAGGACATCGGCCGCCACAACGCCGTCGACAAGGTCCTCGGCTGGCGCCTGCTCGCCGATCAGGTCCCCGTCCCCGACCGCATCCTCGTCGTCAGCGGCCGCGCCGGCTTCGAGATCGTCCAGAAGGCGCGCGTCGCCGGCGTCCCCGTCATCGCCGCCATGGGCGCCGCCTCCTCCCTCGCCATCGACCTCGCCCTGAGCGCCAACATCTGCCTCATCGGCTTCCTCCGCCCCACCAGCTTCACCCGCTACTCCTGATCTCGCTGAGCGCCCGCTCCGCCCGGACCCAACCCCCGCCTTCGGATGGCTGGCGGCGGAGCGATGGCGGTGCGACATGCCGGTTTTCGCTGCGAAGGGCTCGACCACGAACAAGCGCTGCATTCGGGCACGTGAATGTGAGGTTTATCCCACTGTGTTCCGGGGTGGCCCGCGAGATCGGTCGGGGACGCACGCACACCTGGATAGCCCACTTCGTCAGCCCAATCGAGTACGGTATCAGCGTCGCGAGCCGGAATCGGTCGCCTACCTCCAAGGCTCGCCTCGTCCACGATATCCTAGAGTGCCTGCTGGTCCCCGGTCATGCGAGGTCCGCCGCTAGGCGGGCCACCACCACCGCCAGCTGCACGTAGTCCCGCATCGCATCCACCCAGAACGGGTGGTTGGACGAACCGATCTCGACGGGCTCTCTGGTCGAGTTCATCGGAGGCCGACTCTCGGGCGCTCGTCGCGATCAGGCTGTGAACACGAGATGCTCCCTGGCGGTCCCAGCCCGTCCGAAAGCGTTCACCACGGAGGCGTGAGAGAGCCCCGGCGGGGCCGTCTCGGTATCGGCCTCGCCTCCCGGTGCCGCCCCCGGATAGACTGAGGGCATGAGCAACGCCGCCTTCGACCGCATGACCACCGATGAGCAGATCACCCACGTCCAGAATCTGTGGGACCGCATCGCCGCCCACCCCGAGAACATCGAGGTGAGCGAGGAGTGGCGTCAGGAACTGGCCCGCCGGTCTGCCGAGTTGAGGGCGAACCCCGACTCCGCCATCCCGTGGGAGGACGTTCGGGCCGAGATCCGAGCCCGGCTCGGGCACGACGGGTGAGCTACTGCCTGTTCGTCCACCCGCTCGCCCGACTGGACATCCTCGACGCGGTGGTCTGGTACGAAGAACAGCGGCCAGGGCTCGGGCTGGAGATGTCCGATCAGGTGGACGCCGCCATCGGTCGGGCCGCCGACAACCCGCTCGCGTTTGCCGTCATCGAGGGCAACACGGAGTGTGCTGTGCCACCGCTTCCCCTACGCGGTGTTCTTCGAGGTGGATGGAGACCGCTTGTTCGTGCTGGCCGTCACCCACGTCCGCCGCGACCCCATCGCGTGGCGTTCGAGGACGATGCCCGGTACGCCCTGAGCGGGCCTAAACGGTGGTCGTGACTTCGCCCCTGTCGGGCACGGTGCCGAGGCCCGCAGCGAGCACGGCAGCCCGCTTCGACCGCCTCGATGGCGTCCGGTAGTGTCGGAGGGCTGTGGCGGGGCTGTGGCCCATCGAGCCCGGCATCACCAAGAACAAGCGTGGGCGCATCATCCCGGTCTCGCCGCACCTGGTTGAGGCGCTCGCCGCTTGGCCGAGAGACACCGGCTGGCTGATCC